>Ga0194133_10007851_pt1 | contig 12650 bp, 15 predicted proteins | sample TA2KigOf40mmetaG_FD_155448 | JGI IMG/M metagenome (GOLD analysis project Ga0194133, IMG submission 155448) | Freshwater microbial communities from Lake Tanganyika, Tanzania - TA2015055 Kigoma Offshore 40m | ecosystem: Environmental > Aquatic > Freshwater > Lake | place: Tanzania: Lake...
TCAACTTGTTTGTTACGTTCAAGCTGTTGTGTTTGATCCGCCAGTTGGAGTGGGTTAAAGCCTTGGCGTTCTATCGGGCTTTGATAGCCTTGTTGTAGTTGTAGTTCTTTAGATAGTGCCATTGTTTATCCTCCAAGGGCGGAGCCAGTAGAGATAGCACTAGAGGCGCCACTCATCAACGCATTCATAATAGTCAAACCAGCATTAGGTTTAAATGGTTGAGACGGAAGTTCAGCTGCTGTAAACTGCTGAAGCTCAGGAAGGATACCAAGATCCCCATAAGCATTAAAGATAGACTGAGTAGCTTGTCTACCCAAAGCCTGCCTACTCCTGCCTGCTTGACTGACAACACCTGTTAGGCGTTCAGCTTCCATAGCAGCATTACGACCAAAAGCACCAAGAGTTCCCATTACATCTGCACGTTGCCGAGAACGACTTGTTCCTTCAAATGCGGCACGATTAAATCCAACAGCTTGAGATAGTGCAGTTAGTTGACCTTGACGAGAATAAGCAGATTGAGCAAAGGCTTGACCGAGTTCACGTTGCAGATCTTCACCAGCACGTGCAAAGTCTTCTTGAATAAAACCAAGATTCTGTGAAAACCTTCCAGTTTGATAACCGTAAATGTCAGCAGTACGTTTGTTGGATGCAGCGATTAACCGTGCATTCAACTGGTTTTCCCGAATAGTCCTTGCCTTTTCTTGTTCGTATTGCTGACGACGTTGGGCAGACTCTTGACTAGCACCGAACAAAGATTGTCCGATACTCATAACGCCCATAATACTGGCGCTTATTGGATCAAATCCCATTTAATTTACCTTAGCAAATTCCACATAATAGATGTTCTTTGTGTCGCATAATACGACGTTAATAACCTTGAAACCAATTAGCCTCAAGAACTTCCTTAGATTATTGTTCTGAATATCTACTCGGTTCCAGAGCATTGGTCCCAAGGTCTTAACAAACTCCCGTGCCCATTTAATAAAAGACTTAGGGTGTTTACGGACTTCATAAGTCATGTTCATCCATATACACCCATCGTCATAAACACCAAATAAAGCAGCAGGTTTGTTATCAGGACTAATTAAAAGAAAGGTTTTACTTTCTAAAGTATCGTAAGACATACAAAGGACTGGATTCATACCAGCCCTATTAAAGTCTTCGATTCCTTCCTTTAACAAGTCTTTTGCTATCACAGGTACATCTTCTAAGGTTGCAGGTCTGACGCTGAACCCTGGGGTGGAATTAGTCAAGGTTAACCTCCTCTGTAGAACCGGCTGCTGTATTTACCTTCCCACGTTATATCCAAAAGACTGACTGGGAATGGAGTATCCCCTACAATCCTAATAGATGTGTTCTTGTTACGTTGATAAATAGGTACAACGTGGACGGAACCAGCAGAAAGGTTAACGTTATTAAGTACGTAAGTGTTAGGTAAAGTAGTAGACACAACATTCTCCCAAGTAGGGATACCTGTCAAATCAACTTCATAAGTTACTGGTCCGCTCAAACCTGTGGCTACATTGATACGGTGAAGCACAAGATCAGCAGTTTGATCACTACTAACATAATTACCTTCATTCTTAGTAATGTAGAACGTAGGCAGTTCTAGGAGCATCTCGTATTGATATCCAATAATTAGATCCCTACCACGATAGTCTCCATCAATGTCAGCGTAGTAAGCCCCAGTGGAACCCGCTACTGTTGGAGACAAGATAGCCCCAACGGATTGACTAGAAGTTGAAGTAGTACTACCAATGTAATCACCCAAGGCAACAACAACAAGGGTCCTACCAGTTACAGTGTCGTACGGTAGGAACACCCTGGTGGTATCGGTACCTGAGTTGTAAGTACGATAAGGGTTAATCGTCCAGTAATCAAGGAATACGTCAGTTCTTTCACCAGTAGGTAACGTCAAGAATCCTTCGTCACTTGATCTACGAAGATTAAAAGCTTGAATCTCTACATTAGTACCATTAGCTACAAGAGTATAGTAAGTACTTTGATCGAAGAACTGCTCTAACAAAGTACCAGTAAGAGTCCATTTGTACCAAGATGCAACTCGCTTATCGCTTAGCTGAAGGAACCTATATTGATAGACAGTGTTACTACCAATTGTACCCAAGGAGATAATAGAAGCAGCAGCAGAAGAGACAAGATGATCAATTGTACTGGGGATCAATTCAGGAATGTTAAACGTAAGTTCTTCCGCTGAAGGCGGGGAATCATTACGTATTTCATTAAGACTGAAGAGTTTAGTGTAAAGAGAAGTCTTAGCAATGAAGTTAGTAGAGATACCAGTAGAAACAGCTTCAATGTCAGGATCACATTCATACGATGACATGGTGTTGATCTTAGCTGTTTTAGGACTCAGAATATCAGAGTCAGTACTAAGCAAGAATTGCTCAGTATCACCAAACAGAATCAAACCAACAGCAGTAGGTCGTACGTAATGCAAGGTAACAGGTTTAGCAGTTGATGCCGAAATATCAATCGGATCATCATCAGTAGCTGTAAGGGCTGTAGTGTTAAAGAAGTTGAACAGGTCACCTGCTCTACTCATTATTACAGTTTCATTAGACAAGAAACCAAACCTATTCCGATAAAGGAACATATGCTTGATTGTAGATCCAACAAAACTTGGATTAGGATTAGTAGTAAGATCACCAATGATCCGTTCATCCCAAGTGATTGGTCCGTAAGTAAATGATCCATCTGCTTGACGTACCAACTGATGTGGCATGGTCAACGGATCAAACTTATATGTGATACCAGGACCAACGGTTTCTTCCCAAGTACCAACACCGTAGGTTGCACCTGAGGAAGCTACAAACTTTAGCCACATGTCATCAACTTCTATGTCAGCAGAGTTGACAACCTTTACAACGTAACCGTTTTTAGCTTGGTTAGGTAAAACAGAGATCGTAGCTACGGTATCTTGGAAGGCATACATGGCATCCTGAGAAGGACCGCCAACTGCTTCAATAGTAAAAGCAGCTGTACAACTAATGTAGATACCAGCACCAACACGAACAGCAGTGTAAGTCTTACCACTAAAGGTTTGGTTGTGAATATCCCCAACAAGGTCATTAAGGATAGCATCTACATCGCCACCAGAACCAGCATTGTACGTACCACGAAGAGTACCATCAAGTTTAATTTGGTAATGACCCGTGCCTACAATAGACAGAACAACAAAAGCTTGGTGAGGAAGAGCAGCGGTAGTAGTTGCATCCATGGCTACAGTTTTACCTTTGTTCAAGATAAAAGTGTAGTCATTAAGAGTCAATACTTCAATATCCTCAGGATTAGCGTTCTTGAGGTAAGCGTTGGCAGGTACAGTGGTGATAGCACAATCGGATACTTCAGTGTTGTACAGTCCAAGCTTGGTAGCTTCATCTGTTACAGCATTGTTGTAGTTGGTCTGTGCTGTATTCATAGCAGCTAGTGCGGCAGCAAGTTGACCAGCAGTGTGTGTAGCAGCAACAGTACGAATCGCTGTAAAGACCCTGTAACCCTCTGCAGCAAGCTTTGGGTTCTCTCCGGTACGTTCGGTGCCAAGGCTGTATCCAGCGGGCAAGGAGACGCTTGTAGACACCACTGCGTTAGCGTTCTTAACTGTGTAGACACCAGCAGCATTTTGAAGAATACCAGAGGTCAGATATTGATCAACCTGACCGTAGGGATAGTTATAGTTAACAGCAAACAGTTCTTCCGTTGTTGTATTCTGACCATCAAGGGCTTCAGCGTAATCAGCTTGAGCGTTGTTGAGTTCAGTCAACCTGGTCTTTCTAGTAGTAACTGCAGTGTTGTAGTTAGCCAATGTAGTCTTTACATCAGCAATCACACAGGTACCAGGAACACCAGTGTTACTCCCCATGTTTACTGCACGAGGAGAACCATCAGTCAAACTCCAAATACGAAATACATTGTTTGCGTATTGAGCAACGTACTTCTCATCTTGATCCCTAAGAATCGAAAACCAACGACCAGTGGTGCTAGCGTTTGTCAACGACTCAATGTATTCACCACCAGGACGCTTCAACATACCCAACGCAAAGTCAGGTAAGGTGTTCACAGCATCTCGGACTTGTCCAGGAAACTTCCTGCTATCAGGCTGTTGAGAGATACCAAGAAACAGGTTTGGGATTCTCTGGGAAATTGTACTCATCGCATCAAAGCTTGGTAAGGTTGATAGCTTGTGTAATAGTTCTGACCATCCTTGAATCCAAACATGGAGTAATCACCTTGGTTGCACTCATATTCCAGAGCAGCAGCTTTAGTGTAAATCTCTTGTTCAGCAAGGAGTTTATTGATCTCTTGGTCACCAATCAATTTGGTAGCACACATCCGTGCAGCACGTGCAACGATGTAAGCTTGTACCGGAGGAGATACCTCAGTAAAGTCAAAGTACCAAGTCAGATCAACGTGAACGTTCTCGGTAAACTCATAGGTGTGGTGAAGTCGATCGTACAACTTACCATTACGACGTACCAAATCGTAATCGTTTTTATGGTGTTCTACATTTGCATCCATCTGTAGAACGTTGTACGGATACTGGATTTCGTTAGTTGTTGAATCAGGGACCATTTCGTAATCCCGTTCAGTGTTAAAGATCCATCCTTCTGATTGAACTTGCTTGTTGATCTCACGCAAGGTATTAAGGACAATGGATACTTCAGGGTTCTGTAGATCCAATGTGGTGACAGGAGCCTGTCCCACTGAGCTAAGTATTTGATTTACAGCATCCAGTTCGGTGGACACAGCATAAGTAGGAAAGGGCATCTCTTGTCACAAAAGAATAAAAAAAGGGGACCCCGAAGGATCCCCCAAGATTGATCGTTAATTAAGATCAGAAAGCAGAAGGTGCAGTACCGCCCACGTACAGCTCAACAGCAGCAGCGGGGTTCAGGTAGTCAGCGCCCATAGCCAGACGGCCAAGGATCACGTCACCCTGGTAGATCACCGACACGTCACCGCTGGTCACTTGGACCTGGGGACCGATAGCTTCCACCACACCAGCGGCTTCCTTCTGGAAGATCAGACCGCAGGACTTGGTACCAACTTCAGCAGCAGTACCGTAGTCATTCTGAATACCAGTGGTAGCGGGGCTAGCGTTCTCCAGAGCAGGATTAACAAAGCTACCCAGGTTACCAGGAGAAGTTTCACCAGTGGTGCCGCCATAAGCAGTACCGTAGTTACCCAGGAACGGAATGTTCATGGACTTGTAGATCTTGATACCAGCGATTTCGATGATACCTTGACCGTTCTGCAGGCTGTCACCTTGGGAATCACGATTCACCAGACCGTTGGAACCAACAGCTTGGATCAGAGCGTAGTACTGGCGGGGGTTCAGAACACCCACACGACCATCAGAGGACACACCCTTTTCATCCATGGCAGCAGCAGCATCATAGAATGCAGCCACCAGAGCAGTGGAATCAAAAGCATCAGAATCGTTAGCGGAAGAACCCACACGAATCTGAGTACCACCAGGCTCAACGAAGCTGGCCTTGGTGATAGGAGATGCAGAGCGAGCACCGCGAGCAATAGCACGGAAGATATAGCGGTCATACTTCTCAGCGAGAGCATAACCAATCTTGCGGCTGATTTCGCTACGCAGGTCGTAGTGCGAAAGCACCTCATCCAGTTCGTACACGAATGCACTGGAGATCAGAAGGTCATCACAGGTGATGGTCTTCTCAGCCACCGGAGGTGCACCGTCGGTGTTACCAAGGATGCTGTTACCAGGGGTGTGGTACTCAGCGGTGGTACGGCCAGTGTAGATGAACTGCAGGCTCCTGCCACCCTTGAGGGTGCGCTTCATCACCAAGTCACGAGCAATCGACTCGCGCTGGAAGCCTTTGAACATTTCACCCGAAAACAGTTTCAGGTACAGAGCACGGGCATCACCCGCACCATTAGATTGACCAGGGCGTGTAAGAACCGCCGGGTTAACACTAGATTGTTGTGCCATTTTTAAGGAGTAAGAAAATTAAAAGACTTGCTCCCAAACGTTTGGAATTTTTTTTTGAGTATTTTGTCTGTCTCTCCAGACCGTCTAGACGGCGAAGGGTGTCCTCGTAAGGGCCAACGCCAATAGGAAGGGGATCCGACTCTGAGGTGTCCCCAACCTTATTTAATTATCCGATGGAAGGTGCCACCAAGGCGACTGGAGTTGTCTCCATAGCAGCAAGGTCCAAAGGGAAGTTGTGTGCGTTTCGTTCGTGCATGACTTCAAAGCCGAGGTTGGCTTTGTTAAGAATGTCTGCCCAAGTATCCACAACATGTCCCTGGTTATCAATAAGGGACTGGTTAAAATTAAAGCCGTTAAGATTAAAAGCCATCGTGCTGACGCCAAGAGCAGCGAACCAGATACCAACAACAGGCCAAGCAGCCAGAAAAAAGTGTAGACTTCTGCTGTTGTTAAAACTCGCGTACTGGAAGATGAGCCGTCCGAAATAGCCATGTGCTGCTACGATGTTGTAAGTTTCTTCTTCTTGCCCAAACTTGTAACCGTAGTTCTGAGAGATCTCCTCAGTCGTCTCACGAATAAGCGAGGACGTGACAAGTGAACCGTGCATTGCACTAAAGAGTGACCCACCGAACACACCAGCAACGCCGAGCATGTGAAACGGGTGCATGAGAATGTTATGCTCGGCTTGGAAGACCAACATATAGTTGAACGTACCAGAAATACCGAGAGGCATAGCATCCGAGAAGCTACCTTGACCGAACGGATAGATAAGGAATACAGCGGTAGCGGCTGCAACTGGAGCTGAGTATGCAACAAAGATCCAAGGGCGCATCCCTAGTCGATAGCTAAGTTCCCACTCTCGTCCCATGTAAGCATAGATGCCAATGAGGAAGTGGAAGACGGTGAGCTGAAATGGCCCCCCGTTGTAGAGCCATTCATCAAGTGAATTAGCTTCCCAAATTGGGTAGAAGTGTAGTCCGATGGCATTGCTGCTCGGAACGACGGCTCCCGATATGATGTTGTTTCCATACATAAGGGAGCCTGAAACTGGTTCTCTGATTCCATCAATATCTACAGGGGGTGCAGCCACGAATGCGACAATGAAGCAAATGGCTGCTGCGAGTAGACACGGAATCATCAGTGTCCCGAACCAGCCGACATAAAGACGGTTGTTAGTGCTGGTTACCCAGTCACAGAAAGTATCCCAATTAGTTTTGGGAGAAGCTGCAATTGTGGCAGTCATGTGTGAAGTTAATTAAGACGGGTTACTTTTACCTGTCCAACTCCAGAGCTAGTGAGACCGATTGCATCAGCCGCACCTTTACTGAGATCTAAGCCTCTACCATGAAGGTAAGGACCGCGATCATTGACCCGAACAACGGCACACCTTTTGAAACAAACCTTGAGTTTAGTTCCAAATGGGAGTGTCTTGTGCGCTGCAGTAAGGCCGTTTTGATTGTATCGTTCACCGTTAGCGGTGAGGTTTCCGTGGAAGCCAGGACCGTACCAACTGGTGATCACCGACAGAGTAGTTAGGATAGGAATCATAATTAAAAAGCAAAGAACTTTTATATGACCACTACTTCTAAGCCTCACAACTGCTCGCTAGATGCAAGGCTTGTTGGACTATTTTTTCTTTGCAGTCTTAGCTGCTTGTTTAAATTGTTTAGCGGTAGGAGCACCAGCAGTGCCAGGCTTCCTCATCTTCTCACCACTGCCTTCAGCAATACGCTTACGTTTGGCATGGATGTTTGCATACAGTCCGGGTTTAGCCATTTAACATTTCCATTTACGAAGAGCTAATGCTTTACGAGTAGGTCTACCTTTCTCATCCTTCATCGGACCAGGGTTACCAGACATACGTGCACAGAATGAACGCTTGCGAGGACCACCTTTCGGTTGAGGAGCTTTGAGCTTAGAGCCTGTCTCACGATTGTATTTAGCACGACCAGCAGCCGTTAGACCGCCGGTACGTGATTTGTGTTTCCCAATTTTAAGGCTAACACTTTTAGCCATTACTTCTTGGGTTTTTTGTTTTGCATTTTCTTACCAGTTTTAGCAGCTTCTTTTTTAGCAGCTGCCATACCAGCAGGAGTGTAGCTGTATTCTTTTTTACCGACTTTAGGCATTACCAGATACCAGGAATAATTTGTCCAGTTAGTGCATAAGCACCCAAAGCAGCCATGACGCCAAGCATAGCCAAGCGGCCATTGAGCTGTTCAGCTCGTTCATTGTGGGGGACACCGTAGGGATGATCAGTCATAATAATAGGTGGTTCAGTAGGCCAGATGTTAGTGTCGTTCATCAGAACTCAAGATCAGATAAGGCAAGTTTGTCGATAACATCCTGACGATATGCAGGATCATTATCGTAACGTGGATCAGCCATTGCACGTACCAATTCAGATTGACTACGGAATACATCTTGTGATCGTGCTGGCTTACCAGTCAGCATGTTTCCTTCAACTCCCATAGCATCAGTATAGCGATAGTACAAAGCCTGCAGTGCAAGCTGGATAGCGTTAGTATTGCCTGATTCAATAAGAGAATCAAAGGCTTCAATCTCACCTTCGCTGAAGTTCTCAGCTGCCCAACTGGTGAGTTGGTTGTAAGCGGCTTGACCGCCTACCGAGTTCTGAAGTTGGTTTACTTCTTGGTTTGACAACTCCCGTCCAGATTCAGACGGATTGTTTTGTTGCATCTCAAAGTAAGCTTGGACAAGTTCTTGAGATGACATTTGAGAAAACGCATCAAGCGTCTCTTGACTCAGCTGACCATTCTCTGCATACTCATCACCAGCAGCAGCGAATAAATCAGAGAGCTCACTGTATTCCCGACTGTCTTCTTCAACTGGTTCCTCAGCATCATACTCTTCTTCTTCAGAAGATTCATCACGAGAGTTACTACCCAGTTTCTTTTCAAGCTCCATATAAGCTTTCTCAAGATCCTGGGCATTCTTGTATTTACCAGCCAGCATACCCTCGTGTTGAGCAATTAGCTCTTCGCCAATAGCAAGGGATTCAGCTTCGTCGGATTCAATTGACGACATTACTTCTGCCGGAGGAGTAGAGTCGTAGCTAAACGTTTCTGACATAAAAAAGTTATTGCATTGGTGGAGCGGGTGGTTGCTGTTGTGTACCTAAGTACTGAGCAACAGCTTCTTCCGCATTGGGATTCTTGGATGGGTCAGCCATAGGTACTTTCAGCATATCAGGCAGTTGTTGCATTTGCATCATCTGTTGCTGTTGTGCCATAGCACCTTGCTTCTCTTGTTGACGTTGGTCAACGGACTTAACAAGATTCAGTACGTCGATACCTTGTGCAGCTGCAAGACGTTTGATTGCTTCGTCTGCATTGACATACTGTAGCATAGCCTCAGGTCCAAGGGTCTGAGCAATAGTCATGATAAAGGCAGTGAGAGATTCACGGTCTTGACCACGACCAAGTGCATTGATACCAGCAACGATAGTGGGGTTAACAAGATCCTTAGGGATCCTTGGAAGTTCACCAGAACGTTGCAGTACAAGCAGCTTACGATTAAGATAAGGGATAAGGAACTCAACAGTCAACAAGGAGAACAAGCCACCGAGTTGTTGTTCCAGTTCCATTTGAGTGAGGCGTACTTCTTCAGCAGTCGTACGTTCTGACTGACGAACAGTAAGAACAAGAAACGCTTCAGCAATACGTCGTTCAAGTGTAGCAGCAAGGTTAGCAGCAGTACTGAAGTCAGCAGTCTTACCAACTTGGATAACACCAATATCTTCAGGTCTACCTTGAACGATCGCACCGTTGCCTGCCTGGGCGATGGTGGCCGGTTTGGTAGTGCTTGAGGGTGATACCACGAAGACGACCTTAGCGGCTGCTGCAGAGCCTTCTACAAGGGACTGAGAGAGTGCATCAAGAGACTTGAGATCACCCAAGAACTCTTCGACTCTACCTCTTCCATAGTTCTCACCGTCAACAGTGTTGAAGCGGAGGACTAGCCAAGGGTTAGCATCCTTAGGAGCTTTACCTTCGGTGCCTTCAATCTTCTTACCAAAGGCTTCTTGATGCCACAACCAACGGTTGTTGTCAACACGTACGTGAGTATAAACTTCTACGTCATCTTCATGAGCGTAGTTACGATCGTTGACTTGGTTGTTCTTTTCTTGTAGCTCCTTAGGCAGAAGCTTTTTGTTGATCAATTCTTTGGTGACGATCTCAATTACGTTACCGTTACCATCTCGGTCCACGACGTAGCGGCTCAATGGGTAATGCTTCAGCCCATCTTTACCCATGAAGATCAACGCATTACCACCAACGACAAGATGTTTGATGGCTTGGTGAACAACGACACGATCACTGGAAGCAGCGATAGAGTCCATCACCATACGTTCAATCTTGGCAAAGCTCAGGTCTAGTTCAGATCGGATCTCAGCAGGCAACTCAGTGCCTAGCTTGTCATCACGGATCTGCAGCTTGAAGAACGTAGTCTGTGGGGGAAGCAGTGCAAGCATGAGCTTAGCTGCCAATGTAACTACGGACTTAGCGCCTACTGATTGCCAAGGTTGTCTAAGGGTTTTGTGGGTGATCCGATGCTCATCACGTTGGATGAGATAAGGGATTGTAAGTTCAGAGCATTCAACCGCAGTTTGGAGAAAGTTAGTACGGTAGCTACTTAGATGATCGTACCTTGATTTAGCGTCCATCTAATTAACCAATGTTAGTTCCACTTGCACCCATGCCAATGTTAGTGCCAGGGGTACGGTTGATACGAAGTGATGCAAGGTTAGCAGTGTCTTGCTTCTGACGAGTACGCATCAATGGGGTTACAGCGTCAGCAGCAGTCTTGACTTTGAATGGTTGTCTGGAACTTTCAGCGATAGCTCTCAATGCTTCTTGTTGACGCCGGTCAGCTTCAGCCTGCATCCCTTGAATACGTGCTAGTTCAGCAGCACGATCACGTTCGGCTTGTTCGTAAATGTTACGCTGAGCAGTTTCAGCTCGCATCTGTTCTTGTTGTCTGTGATGTGCGCGCCTAGCTGCGCCGCCTCCCACACACATGATGTTAATCCTCAGTAGTAATTCGTGTACGGATCCACTCAACGACACTCACTTGACCAGACCGATACATAATCTGATTAAGTGGGGTGTCAGGAGTGGGATTGAATGGTGGATAAAGATCCTCTAGCTCAGCCAACAGCCGTTCAACAGTCAGAAGGTTAAGCGTATTGAGGGAGGTTAGGGTTTGCATGTTCAAAGAACGCTGGCATACGAGCACGTTTGGTGTCGGCAAGCTCAGGAGCTTTACCTTCATACATCAGACGATCGCTTGCATCCAGCCAAAATTTTTTGTTCAGATATTTATTGGGTGAGTTACCAAGAGGTTGAAGCACCCAGTTGATAGTAGCTTTGCGTAGCTTATCCAGACTAGGAGACCAATCGAGGTTAAGCTCACGAGCAACCAAACTATTTGTGGCAACGTGCACTTGTTCATCACGACTAATGTCAGCACTTACGGTACGAAGTCCCGCATCACCGTTAAATCGGAAGAACGGGAGGAGCACAAAGAAAAGCGCACGCTCGGCAACCAACGCTTTGAGAATTGTGTGATCTGGATGAGCAATCCAGGCGTCACGGAGACGCTTGGCTTCTTCTTCAGCCTTTTCATCAACGCCGATAGCATTGGCGATGTAACCAAGTGCAAGGTCGTGATTCTCCTCGTCCTTGATATTGGACAGAAGGAGATCCCTTGCCATTTTCGGTACTTCATTCTTCAGTGCATCATGAATAAAATCTCCTACCGGAAGCTCCATATGTCGGATTGCCAAAGCACGGTAGATAGTTTCTTCCGCACCTTCGACAAGAGTACCAGCAGTTGTTTGGACAGGTGTCCAGGTTCTTTTACGTCCAAGTAGTTTTTCGTAGGGGTTCATTCGCCGCAATTACAATCAGGAGCAGGATCATCATCTCTATCATAGAGAATGGACTCCAGGTAATCATCGACCTCAGACTCATCCAATGCAGCGTATGCACTGGTCTTGTCTTGAGTGTCACCCATTACCTGAAGCGAATAATAAAGGGAGGTTTGCTCAGAAGCCAACCACTCTTCGATAAACGCTTCATCATAGGTGATCACATCAGACCAACTATTGAAGCTATAACCGTGAAGAAGTCCCGTAGCATTAAGCATCTTCATGATGCCATCAGCAACTTTCTTATATGCATCCCAGCCAACCTCAGATGCGATCTCAACAGGACCGTAGTCGAAGCTCTGGACGCCAAACGTACCGCTATCACGGTCCACCTGACGGGCAATGGGAGGTGCAATTTCAGGACAGGTAGTGTACCCATCCAAGTCTTTGTAGCGGTAGCTGCAAGAGGCAGTAGGAGCAATAGCAAAAGCACGGTCCATGTTAGCGACACGTGCTACCTGTGCTGCCTGAGCAATAGCTCGTTGCAGTTCAAAAGCAAGAGTAAGGGATGGGGTGTAATCGTTGTTACCTTTACCGCTGTTGACAATCTCAAGGGCTTCACCAAACTCCTTATAGGTAACACCGTACCTACGAAGAAGGTTAGCAAGCCCAAGCATACCCAATCCAACCTGACGGTCAACATCAGGGGACAGGTATTCACCAGAGCTATCGACGTTGGTCTTACCGTGCAAAGCACACAGCTGGGACATACCTTGGACA
>Ga0194133_10007852_pt1 | contig 12650 bp, 11 predicted proteins | sample TA2KigOf40mmetaG_FD_155448 | JGI IMG/M metagenome (GOLD analysis project Ga0194133, IMG submission 155448) | Freshwater microbial communities from Lake Tanganyika, Tanzania - TA2015055 Kigoma Offshore 40m | ecosystem: Environmental > Aquatic > Freshwater > Lake | place: Tanzania: Lake...
CGTCCAAGCGACCCAATGGCCCGCAGTCACCACGGGCACCATCATCTGCACCAGCAGCACGCGGCCTGCGAGTCCGTTTGAGGGGCAGACGATCTATGAGACGGATACGAAGCGCACTCTGACGTATGACGGGACAGGGTGGTACGCCTTCAATCAGGTCGTCGGAAAAGACGAAAAAACGTCCACAAAGATTCTGACTTCTTCGCAGACAACTTTCCAAGATGAGGACTTGTCTGCTTCTGTTACATATGGAGCAAACAGGGTTCTTCGTATTACGTTGAACGTGAGGCCGTACCCTGCGGGCGGGTTGCAGGGAATGAGTTACCGCGTTCTTCGCGGTTCAACAGTTGTGGCGTATTGGGGGCTGGAACCAGCAACGCTCCAATCAGGAACAGCCGCTCCGGTGACGCTTGTGTATATGAGTCAAACTCCTTCTTCCGGTGCGACGGAGACTTTCAAGGTTCAGTTCAAGGCAAATACATCGAATACAAGCGTCGAGTCCTACGCGACCGCAACATCGGCTGACGGCGCTCGCCAAATGATGATCGAGGACATCGGCCCCGCCTAATGACCCTCACCCTCCTACTCGCGGGCAGTAAGAACGCATGACGCTTACGCTCCTGCTCACTTCGAGCGGGGCGGTGAAGGACGTAACGGCAGCGATACCGGCGTCTACGACGCTGAGTGCCGTTGCGCGAAACGGGGCCAGTCGCTCCGCTGCCGTCAGTATCGTTGCCGACGTAACCGCGACCCTTTCCAACGGAACGGAAGCGGCGGCATCCATCGTTCAGTCCAGCGCATCGCTGACGGCGGAACTTCGCAACGGAACGGAACTTGCCGCGTCACTCGTTGCGATGTCAGTCTCATTGCCCCTGAGTCTTACGCGACGTACGAATCAGCGTCCTTCCGCTAACATAGATGCGGTCGCAACTTTCGCGGTCAAACTTCCGGGGCGTGGGTACGGGTCACCCGTAACCGTTGGCTCCGGTCGGACAGGCGCAGGCGGGACACCGACGCCCGAAACCAGTCGGACAGGCGCAGGCGGAACGCCGACGCCCGGAACCAAGAGGTAGCGAGTGGCACAGTCTTTCAGCGGCATCTATACCGGTAAGGGCGACGCGGCCTCGCGCCTTCAGCGAATGGTCGTTCAGGGCAAGGAAGTCGCCAAGCAGGAACGCAACCGCTGGCAGCAGAACCGCATGATCTACCGTGGCGACCAGTGGTTCAAGCCACGGCCCGGTGCCGGGTTCTCGTCGGGCCGTCTGGAGATTCTCGCCGAGACAGCCCGTGGCCGCAGGCGCGACACGTTCAACCGCCTTCGCCAGATGACGGATGGCCGCGTGTCAACCCTTACGTCGCAGCGTCCACCGTATGAGGTCATCCCCAAGACGCGCGACCAGCAGGTAATCGACGGAGCGCGACAGGCCAAGAAACTGATCGCCGCGAAGTGGGACGAGGCAGGATGGGGAGTTGACCGCTGCCTGCGCGACCTCGTTCTGACGGGGGAGATTGACGGCATCTCGTTCCTCAACGTCACCTTCGACCCGAACTGCGGCGAGGAAACCGTCATCTATGTCGGTCAGGACGGGCAGCCCATCGCAAGCCGCGAGGAGTACGAGGCTGCCATCCAGCAGGACCCCGACGGCGGAACCCTGTGGAAGGCAGAGCGGCTGAAGTTGGGCGAGATTGTCTGGCGGGTCGTCCGTCCCGGCTCCATCGCCGTTGATCCGACCTCGATCCACTGGAAGGACGCGAACTGGGTGATCGAGTCCCGCGTCCTCCCGAAGGCGAAGGTCGAGTCTGACAACAAGGTGAAGATCGACGACCTTCTCAAGCAGGAGAAGGCGCGGAGCGGTAACCGTTCGACGAATCAGGACTTGAACGTTGGCCCCGTCATTGCGGAGGACGAGAGCCACCTCACCGACCGCATCGTTCCGGGGCGCGAGGAATACATCGTCCACGAGATGTACATGAAGCCGGGGCCGGAGTGGCCGCAGGGCTGCCATTGCCGCTGGCTGGACCGCGCTCCGGGCCAGCCTCTCCTCGTCGAGCCGTACCCCGACTACGACCTTCCATACCGCCCGTTCAACCCGAAGCCCGACGGCGGCCACTACATGCGCTGCCGTGGGACCGTGGACGAACTGCGTCCTATCCAGCAGCGTTTCAACCGCATCCTCTCGCTACTCACGGAGTGGATGGAGAAGGTCGCCCGCCCGCCTGTTCTCGTCCCGGTTGGTTCGCTCCGTGGGCAGGAGTTGTACAACGAGCGCGGGTATGCGGAGGTTCACCCCATTGGTGACCCGCACTTCATGCCGACGCCGGGCGAGCCTGTCGCAATCCTGACCCAGCACCTCCAGTGGTGTGTTCAGCAGATGGCGGAGATTGCCAACCAGAGCGACGCACTCCGTGGCGTTCAGCCCGGCGGAGTGGAGAGCGCGGTGGGTATTCAGGCGCTCGCCCAGAACTCGGAAACGCAGTTGTCGGGCACCGCATCTCAGGTTGCGTCCGCTATCGAGTGGGGCCTGTCTCGCTCCCTGAGACTCGTCCGTGACTTCTACTCGATCCCACGCCTCGTCCAGACTCCGGGCATCGAGGACTCAGAGGAACTGACTGCGTTCGTTGGCCAGATGATCCGCGATGCAGAGGACGTACGCATCACCGCGTCGATCCTTCCGCGCAACCGTGCGCTCCAGTTCCAGACGCTCATGCAACTCGCACCGCTCATTGGCAACGACATTCGCCCATATGTCGCTCGCTTCATCGAGGGTTCTTACGACGAGTTCATCTCGTCCGAGACTGCCCAGCGCGACAAGCAGATGCGTGAGAACAAGGCGCTCGCTGCTCTTGGAAAACTGGACGAGCGCGATCAGGTCTGGATGGACTTCTCGCAGATTCAGGGGCAGTACATGGAGGCAGTCTCGCTTGCGTCCGCTGACGGCGTTGACCCGATGCAGTCCCTCGGGGCGGTGGGTATCAGCGCACCCACCGTGCTTGGGATGCTCCGCGACGCAGGCATCAACATTCCGATGGTCGAGGACTACGACGACCACGCGGCCCACCTCCGCACCCTTGACCTGTGGCGGCTCTCTGACGGCTACGACGCTGTGCACCCGCTCGTGAAGCAGGCAGCCCGCGAGCACGCAGAGGAGCACAAGCGCATGTTGGGCCAGCAACTTGTTTCGATGGGGCAGCAGACCCCGCCGAATCTTCCGAAGGGGCCGTCAGAGGCGGCTCCGAAGGGCCAGCCGTCACCTCCAAAGGAGCGTGGCGCTGGCGCAATGCAGGGTAAAGCGATAACGGGGATGATGTGAGTTCTGATACTGACAGGGGTTTCGGCCCCGGATTCGAGAAGGATGTGGCCGCGATTCTTGCGACCGCAGACAGGGGGCTTCTTTACCCCCGCGAGGTTCGTGAAAACCTCGCACGTGCAGGCATGATTATCTACGACTCAGTAGACATGCCAAAGGTCGAGCCTCCCGTCGTCGGTGACGACGAACTCGGGATCGACGAAATCCAACTGATCGGGCACGAGGACCCAGCCGACGAGGAGGAGGCTGACGATGAGTGACGAGAATGACGCTCCGCAGGAGCAGGCAAACCCGTGGGAGCCGTGGCAGCAGGCCGGATTCGACCCTGCTGAGTACGACCCAGAGGACGTTCGCAACGCCTATGAGGGGTGGAGCGCACTCGGCGACCGGGATCAGCGTCCGTACCTGATCGAGAAGATGCTTCAGGGGAACGAGATTCCCGATGGCATGAGCCTCGCTGAGGTTCAGGAGGCAGCGAACCTGTACTGGCAGGCGAAGAACGATCCGTTCGGTAACGAGGACTACATGTACGCCGACGAGCAGCCGCAGTACTCAGAACCGTATGGTGCGGAGTACTCGGGGGTGGAGCCGAATGTCGGTTACGACCCATCGCCGAACGTTGACCCCAACTACCTTCGGTCGGTCTGGCAGCAGGACACCGAGGCCATCGTAGAGCAGCGGTTGGCTGAGATGGAACAGCAGTATCAGGAGCGTGCTCAGTTCGAGGAGTTTCGGAACGAGATGGACCGGCTTCGTTCCACGAACAACCTCTCGGACTCGGACCTTCAGTTTCTCGCTCCTCGCGCTGCTGAGTACATTCAGCCCGGGCGTCCCATCTCTGACGCAGTTGATCAGGCATGGAAGGACTTCGACGACTGGCGCCGTAGTTCGCTGGCCGCGTTCGCGCAGCAGCAGGGCCGCGCTCCCCAGACCTCTCCCCCGGGTGGGATGGCCGCTTCACCGGACCAGCCTCCGCGCAGTCTCGCAGAGGCCCGGGAGATGATGGAGCAGCGTTACAGCAACGGATTCTAGCCGCTTGGCCGACGCCGTTGCTTGTGTGGTAATGTAAAAAGCAAGCACGGCGTCGGCTCCGGCGAGATGAATCTCGGGAGGGCGGTGTGGACAGAGCGGGGTAACCCGCTGATAGTTCATTCCATTTTCCGTTAGGAGACTTCTCTTGTCCCTGTATTCCGCTTCCTCCGCTTTTGCGAAGGATGTGTGGCTCCCGGGGCTGAACTACGAACTTCTCAGTGAGCCGGGCACTCTGCTCGGCTGGCTCGGTTCGTACGCTGACAGCCGCGTGACCGTTGACATTGAGGGTCGCCGTTCGTACATCAAGATGCGAATCGGTGACTCTCTGGGTCAGGCCACCATCTCGCAGGGCGGCAACTACCCGAACCCGGGTGACCCGACGTACGACGAGGCTTCTCTGAACCTCGCCCACCTCGCGCACGCTATCGACTTCACGATGGAGGAGATGGCGCTTCTTGAGTCCACCGAGGCCGCTGCGGTCCCGATCATGGCCGAGAAGATGAGCGCCGCCAAGGAGGCCATGTCCTCGGACATCGAGCGTCAGGCGTGGGGCGACGGTACCGGCGTCCTCGCCAACGTCGCTTCGTCCTCGGGCAGCACCATCACCCTCGACGCGACCACCTCTTCGCAGGTGGACCGTGATCGTTACGTGTGGATCGACGACGCTAACCGCGCTCGTTACGACGTTGTGCACGGCACGACTGGCGCCCAGCAGGTGACGGGCTTCACCGTGTCGGACATCAACGAGTCCACCAACGTCCTCACCTGCTCGGCCACGATGACCTCGGCCACCTCGGCTGGCGTCGTCGTCCGCAGTGGTACGTGGGCGTCGGGTGGTGCGTACAACTCGCTGGAGTTCCCCGGCATCAAGGCTGCTGTCGATAACGACAACACCTACATGGGGATCGACCGCACCGCCTCTGGCAAGGGTTACTGGCAGGCCGTCGTCGCTGGCAACAGCGGCACGCTCCGCCCCCTCACCGAGGAACTGATCCACGGCGTGATGAACAAGATCGCGCGGCGTGCTGGCCGTCAGCCCACGGGTGACTACGCTGGCTTCGCTTCGTTCGGTACGTACACCGCGTACCACCAGATCATCACCCCGGGCCTCCGTTACACGCTGGAGTCCACCCCGGACATCGGCTTCGGTCGCCCGCTGGAGATGCTCGGTGTGCCGCTGTACCGTGGCGCTCGCTGCCCGAGGAACAGCATTTACCTGCTGAAGAAGGACACCCTGAAGTTTGTGCGACCCAAGCACAACAAGCCGGGCGACCTTCTGAACTTCGTCAACCTCGGCGGCTCGGAGTTCTTCCTGAAGAACGCTTCGAGCGGTCAGGGCCACAGCGCCGCTGTGGTGGCTTACCTCGACGGCTTCCTCGGCATGATGACCACCCGCCCGCGTGACCACGCGATTCTGGGTGACATCACCGAGGTCGCAGGGGCCTACTAGCGATGGCGGTTTCCGTCAGCACTACGCGCACCGATACCGTCGGTAGGTACACGAAGTACACGACGGGAACCATCACCTTCGACTCGTCTTACCCGACCGGTGGGGAGGCTCTCCTCCCCACCGCAGTCGGTCTGTCGAGCAAGGTGGAGTTCATCTCGGTCAGCCCCGCAGCGGGTTACGTGTTCGAGTATGACTACTCGGCAAACAAGGTCAAGGCGTTCGACACGACCTCCGATGCCGCGGCTCCGTGCCCCGGCAAGGAGGTCGCCAACACGACTGACCTCTCATCCGTTACCTGTCGATACATCGCGTTCGGTAACTAGATGAGACTCGGCGACCAGATCGGCTCCGTTCTCTACGAGGATTGGCGTTTCGTAGAGGAGGACATGCACAACATTGGTGAGCGTGTCGCGGAGTACGACAGCGAGGCCAAGTTGGCTCGTCAAGAAGAGACAGGTCATCTTGGCCTCGCTCGCCGGATCAACTCCCCTTTCGATGGTGGTGGCCACATCTGGGTCATCGCCCGCAGGCTGCATGACGAAACGACCGGTGAGCCTCTTACCGGTGAGCCGGATGGCCGTGTCATCGATGAGCAGCGGAGGTCTGATGCCTTCCGTGTGGACAATCTGGACAAGTGGCGCAAGGCGCAGGAGCGAATGTGGGTTCTCGATCAGGAGATGCGTGCTGCACGCGAAGTCGAGAACAACATGGCGAACGCTGAGGAGTTCGTCTGGACGTTCCGCCGCAAGGACTTGGGCCGCAAGGACACCATCCTCGTCCCCTCGTCCGTGACCGATGGCTAGCGGGGACTTCCAAGACCTCTACAACAAGGCGATCTACGGGTCGCGGCGTGACACGAGCGACGCTTTCGACGTTGCGCGTGCGAAGGAGGCGGTGAACGAGGCGTACCTGTACGTCGCGTCTACCGGTGACCCGTGGGACTGGCTTGAGAAGGAGGCCCAGTTCAACGTCCAGTACGGTCAAGACGTCTACACATACGACGCAATCGGCGCGGCACTCTCGACGCAGATCGCGGAAATCCACACGCTCACGATGGATGATGACTCGGGCGGAGGTTGGGTCCTTGATTCGATGTCATGGCCAGCCCTTGAGCGCATCTCGTGGAGCACTCAGGACGACGAGCGGTACGGAGAGCCGATCATGTTCTCCAAGTGGGACCGGCGTATCCGCATCTTCCCCCCGCCCGACGAGGCATACACGCTCGGAATGTTCTACAGGATTCAGGTTCAGGAGATGGTGAACGACTCCGAAGTTCCCCTTCTCCCGTTGGCGTGGCGCACGCGCCTCCTCGTCCCCTTCGCGTGCGCCCGCCTCCTTCGTCAGGAGGGGGGAGCGGAGAGCGCGAACGAAGCAGACCGCTACATGGTTGACTTCGACCGTGCGTTCCGCGAAGCGAGGACGGCAACGGCGACGGCGAAGATGCCGTCGTTCCGGCTCCAGTCGCCGGGTTGGGGCGAGAAGTATTACTGGGAGCCGTAGTGCGTAGGCTCTCAATCGCCCGGCCTTTCACTGGCGGATACAAGTCCGATACGCCTGATTACGCAATCGGTTCGAGCGAGGCGTCGTTCGCTCAGGACATGATCGCTCCGCTCGGCATTGCGCGGCAGCGCCACGGGTGGGCGTACAGCGGTGGCGAGGTCGTGGCCGCGAATCTCGGCGCCGTGGCAAAGACGACGTTCTCGCTCACGAGCAACGATGTCACCGTCGTGTCGCGCTTGTCGAACGGATACGTCCTCAAGCAGGACAGCCCATCCGGCGGCACAACCCTGTGGGCGAACCCTCGTGGAACGAGCACCTACTGGATTCCCCGCTGCGTGTACAACGGTGACCTCCTGTTCTGCGCTCAGGATGGCGAGAGTCCCATGCTCCGCTACGCAGGGGCTACGTCAGAGACAGCGACGACGACCGGGACCACAAACCTGACGGTTCCCGTCGGGGCGATGACGTTCTCGACGTCAACGACGTTCCCAGCGACGGTCGGATCGTTCCTTTCTATTCGTCCGGTAAGTGGGTCTGGAGTCTCGAAGCAGGCGTCAATCTCATCGCGGATTATCGAAACGAACGGAACCCAGTCCTTTACGAGTGAGTCGATAAGGAACGGAACTACGTCTGCGGTTACTGCGGTGAGCACGACCGTCACTGTCTCACCTATCGGTTTCACGTGGCCAGCCGTTCCTATCTACGAGTCGGGGACCGTCGCCGCCGTTACCGGTGGAGGGACCACGGTTACCTTCAACGGGACGAACCTCACCTCGCTCGGCGTCAACACGACGAACCTCCAGAACGACGCGCTCCTCGTTGACCCGCCGACTACTGGCGGTGCGTTCGAGGTTGCCGACATCACTGGTGTAAGTGGCGCCGTTCAACTCACCACATCATCGGTCATCAACGGTACCGCTGGTACCCGCATCAGGATTCTTCGTCGCAGCCCGTTCAAGGACGCAACCGTTCATAAGGGTTCTCTCTACGGAACCGGCGTCAAGCAGTACCCGAACCGCGTGTTCGTGTTCCCGGCGACGAAGGACATTGGCATCCCGCCGGGTGCCCCGCTTCCCAAGGACATCCCGTACGACGCAATCTCGCGTGCTGGGTACTCGAACGCAACCGTTACCGGGTACACCGCCCTGAGTGACTACACCGCGTTCAGCGACGGTCTTGACATCCCGAGTCGTTACGACTCGACACCGATTGTCGCCCTGCTCTCCACCAGCAATCAACTGCTGGTACTGAAGCCGGATTCTGTATACGGGATTCTTGGCGACTTCGTTAGCCCGTCGCAGTCAACGCTTACCGTCGCAAAGATTTCTGATGGAGCGGGGTGCATCGACCTGCGTTCGGCGGTTACATACGAGTCTGTCCCGTTCTGGGCGGGGAGCGAGGGTATCTACACATGGCGCAACGGGGCGGTCGTTGACCTCACCGCCGGGAAGGTGCGGCAGGAGTGGCAGGCGCTTATGCGTGGCTACACGACCGGATCGTTCGTCACTACCGGGCTTGTCGCTGGCAGTTACCTCGTCGTGTCTGCCGGTGCGCTTGACAGCACCAAGACTGGCGGGGCAATCGTCGGACTCGATTCTGCTGCGCCAACCAACCGCACGTTCATCTACGACCTCCGCACCGACATCTGGCTGGGTCGGGTCAGCAACTTCAACCCGACCCATATGTGGACTACATCAGTCGAGGACGGTGGGGAGGCGCTCCTTTCGGTAGATGGTGCGGCCCATCAGGGGCGCGTGATGAACTTCTACCCCGCAGTTACGGGCGGGTCGGCGTCAGACGCAGACGCAACGTATCCGCGTTTCAGGGCATGGACGAGCGCCAGCCTCGCTCAGGCGGAGGGCATTGAGGGCGAGACTCGCTTCTGTGACCTCATGGTTCACTCGAACGTCTACGACCAGACAACTCCGACGTCAACTCTTGACATCTCCGTTGTGTCGGGCGGTTCTCTCTATGAGTCGCCGAATCAGACCAAGAACCTTACGTCGATTACTGCCGACACGACCAACCGCGTTGACCGCTTCAAGCGCCAGATCAACCGCGTTGGCCGCCTGCATCAGGTGCGGTTCGACATGAGCGTTACTGATTCGTCGAACCAGAACTCGGAGATTCCAGAGATTGTCATGTCGTTCCGTGACGGCAGGCGTGGAACATGAGCGAGTTCTGGGATGTGGAGAAGAAGCCGGAAGCGCCCGTGCTGCCCCCCGACAAACTCGATGACTACGTAAAGACGCAGCAGTTCCAGACCGTGCTCCAGAACGAATACAAGAAAACCATCCAGCCAAATGTGTACGGGTGCGCAATCTCATATGACATGGGCGCCACACAGACCGGGGATCAGGCCAACTGGGTGTGGGGAAAGACGGAGTACGACAACGGCGGATACATGAAGGAAACGTCCACCGGATCGCTCGTCATCCCAGACAGCCTCGGTGGCCTCTACCTTGCGTTCGCAGACGTACGACTCAATGGAGCATCCGGCCAGTTGGCTGCGATCGTCATTGAGGTGTACCGGGCAATCGGTAGTTACAGCACGGTGGAAACATTCTCTTCTGCGCCCGGAACTCCGTCTGGCATCTGGACAGCAGCGACGTACGAGAGCGTGCACTTCACCTCGATCCGGCTTCTCAACCTTTCGCCGGGCGACGCAATCTCAATCTCTGGCGGCGGCGATGGTAACTGGACGTCCAGCGTCGATGACAACCAACTGGGAATCATCCGTTTCCCGTTCGGTTCTTAGGTAAAATAAGGAACGCATGAGCACCAACTACTTCGCACCTCCAACCATCGCACCGCCTCGTGTTATCGAGAACCCGGCTGCGGAAATAAGGATGCCGACCCTCGGCCCCCCCACCGCTGTCGATGAAACGTATGGTGCGCTAACGGGGCAGACGAACGCAGCACAGCGTGCCGAAATCGTGAAGTCTCTGGGTACCGGCACAGGCAGCATCTACGACACGTACATGAGGTTGATCCGCGCCAAGCGGACCGAAACCGCTGGTTCCCTCTCTGGCTATGGCGGCATTTCGTTCAGGGCAGTAGATGACCCGTCCACTCCGAACCGCGACGAGAGCCTTGAGATTCAGTACGAGACTGGTCGCGTCGGTGAGCGCGAGCGTTCCGAGTACGACAAGGCCCTGTTCCAGTCGCTCGCTTCAGGCGGAGTCGGACGCGCACAACTGATTGGCGCTGCGCTTCAGCGCGTCAGCAAGGAAGCGCAGGACATCATCGCCCAGTACTCGCGTTCGATAACGAATGTTGAGGGGACCGGCTACGCCGACATCATGGGGCAGAAGCAGAGCGAGGCCCTAGCCAAGTGGTCGTCGCTGTACGGAGCGGACGCTGCTGAGTTCCTCAAGGCCAATATGCCTGCCCCGACTCCCCCCGGCGGTGACAAGCCCGTTGGGCCGAACAACGCAGCGCCCCATGAGATTGTCGCTGGCGGCGGTCAGGTGTCACCGCAGAATGCTTTCGTGAATGGTAAGACCGTCTACAACGGAAAGGGCAAGCCGAACACTAGGGCGTACCGCGACAGGTTCAAGGCGTCGGATGGCTACGTCGTGCAGGAGTTCCCACCCGAGCGTCGCGGCGGTAACTACCGCGTGGTCGTGACCTTCCTCTACAACCCCGCGTCGCCCGGGTCGCCCGGAGTGGACGCTGGCCTTATGCGTCCTCCGGCAGGTAGCCCGGGACGCCCTGTTGCCGCGCCGCCCAAACCCCCGGCGAAGCCCCCGGCGAAGCCGAAGCCGAAGCCAAACCCGCCCAAGAGGAGGGGCAAGTAGTGGCTATCGACTACAACAACTACTCGCCGGAACTCGGCAACATGGCGGGTCTTACGCCGACGCAGCGTAAGGCGCTTCGTGAGTACTTCCGCAAGCCGCGTTCATACAAGAGTCCGTATGGACTTGGCTTCAAGTTGCCGTCAATCGGTGGCCTCCGCATCCGCCGTGGCCAGACGACTCCGTTCGGTAAGCGTGATGTCATCACCGACCAGCAGGGTCGCGTCTACGGGACAACGAAGGCCGGAGCGAACCTTGCTATCGGACGCAACACTGCCGGGCAGATCACGCTCATCCGTCGCCCGGCAACGCCAGCGACTCCTGCAACGCCCGCAACTCCGGGCCAGCCTGCTCCCCCGCCAGACGAATACGCCAGTTACGAAAAGGACTACCCGTGGGTTGCGACGTACCTCCGTGGCCTCCGTTCTCAGGAGAAGGACTTCAACACGAGGTATCAGGAGAGGTTCGAGCCTGCGCTTCGGGGGACCTTGGAGAACATGGCACGTGTCGGGGAGGGTGCTGCCGACAGGTACAAGGCGCTTGCCAACACGGGGACTGCGGCGATGGGTGCTGCCGCGAACATTGCACCAACCCAGATTGCCAGCAGCAGCGGAGTAGTTGACCCCTACTTCGCACGCGCCGGGCAGGCACGCCTAAGCAGCGCCGCCGACGCCGGGCAGGCAATGAGTTCGTACAACGCCGCGCTTCAGGCGATGGCCCCGGTGAGTGCGGGACAGTCGATCCTTCGTGGCATCGCAAGCCAGTACGCAGCGATGTCCAAGTCGTACGCCGACAAGCGTATCGAGGACCGCCTCAAGTTGGATCAGTGGATCGAGGAGCAGAAGGCTGCCGCTGCGGATCGCAAGATCAAGCAGCAGTACAACATGGCGATGCTCGGACTCAGGGCGTCGGACCTCGAACTCGACAAGCAGAAACTCCAACTCGATATAGATAAGACGAAGTTTGAGGGGCAAAAGACCGCTACGGAACTCCTCGCCGCTGGCTTCCGTCCGGTGCCCAAGGGCGCTGGACCCAAGACGATGGCAAAGATTCAGGGGAGCATCGTTACCGCTACCGATACCGGCGCCTCCTTCTTCAAGCCGCAGGACGGCGGGGGTGGTGGTGGAGGTGGCGGCGGAGGAGCAACCGCCGGTCAGAAGGGGAAGGTCTGGGAGCAACTGCGCGATGCGTACAACGGTGTGCAGCGTGACGACGTTGGGAACGTCATCCGATCGGATACGTCGGGGTACCGCGATCAGACGTACTCGAATCAGATCAACTCGGTTCTTGCGTTCGTTGTCAACCAGATCGAAACCAAGAACCTGAACGCCAACGCTGCTGCTGTTGAGAGCGTTATCAGGACCGCTGTTCCGCAGATCAAGATTCGTAAGTCTGGCGGAAGCATCGGCTACGACGTTGCGAACGTCAAGATGCTCAACCAGATGGTGAGCCAGATTATCGGGAACCTGCGCCGCCAGCGGATCATCAAGTAATGGCGGAGTTCAAGTTCGACTTTAGGGCGCCGTCGTCTGCCCCGAAGCCGACAGTGCGGCGGAAAACACC
>Ga0194133_10007853_pt1 | contig 12649 bp, 24 predicted proteins | sample TA2KigOf40mmetaG_FD_155448 | JGI IMG/M metagenome (GOLD analysis project Ga0194133, IMG submission 155448) | Freshwater microbial communities from Lake Tanganyika, Tanzania - TA2015055 Kigoma Offshore 40m | ecosystem: Environmental > Aquatic > Freshwater > Lake | place: Tanzania: Lake...
TCAAGGCTGGTTAGAAAACGACACATCTGCAGAAGATATTGTTTCTGAGATTTGTCAGATATTTGGATTTGCTCCTGAAAAGGAAATTCACTTTGAAGCAACTGCAACGATAACAGGAGTTGTAAGAATACCGTTTAACGAACTTTCAACATTCGATGTCGACGATATTGATTTAAATGTTTGGGCTGATTCTTCTTCTCATGATGTTGATGTAGAAGTAGAAGTAGACAATATTTCTTCTGTTGATTATTGATTTGATAGGTGGGCTATCAAGGTCCTGGGCACTGACCTTAAAAGGCCCCATCCCCCACGTGGGGTGTGAGATTGATCACATTTCAGATTTTGACATTTTTTTATGTTTATGATAAGATTATTTGATGAGAAAGAAAAACGCTGAGGAATTACGCAGATTAATGGAGTTGCGTAGATCTAATGCTGCATCAAGCGTTCCCTCAAAAAAGAAATACAACAGGCGACAAAGTCAGTCATCTCTGATACAATTAAGGAAAGAGATAGGACCCCATGAATAAACTAAAACGCTCTATGGATAGGAAGGTTGCTAATGCTGTATCAAAAAACGGAAAGACCCCAACAATTGCCAACACTTTTGGACTGCCTGCTGGAAAGGCTTTCTCGTGCCCTGGTGCCACTAGCGTATGTGAAAGTGTTTGCTACGCAGGAAAACTCGAAAAGATATACAAGGGAGTAAAAGATAACCTGCTCCATAACTGGAACCTGCTTAAAGACGCAGACCATGATACTATCGAAAGTCTTTTGCAAGACATGATTAATGATTTCAGGGCTGATTGTGATAAACGCAATGCTCCTAAGTTATTCCGTATTCACTGGGACGGAGATTTCTTTAACGATACTTACACTTTTGCGTGGAAGCATGTAATACTTAATAATCCTGATATACAATTTTGGGTATACACTAGAGTGGAAAGTGCAGCGGTAATGCTTAAGGGCATAGATAATCTAAGTCTTTATTTCTCTGCAGATAGTGATAATGTCAAAACTGGTGTAAACCTAAAACTAACTCATGGTATCCGTCTTGCATATCTTGCTAAGAATTTTGCTATTGGACAAGCCGACATAAAAGAAATGACTGGTCGCCCTGCTGCAAAATGTCCTGAGAATAATAAACAAATTCCACTTATCTCAACAAATGGTTCCGCTTGCGTTTCTTGCTCACTTTGTGTATACTCTAAGAGCGACATAATTTTTTCATCTAGCAAGAAATGAGCGAATGGATACTAAACAAATTTTATTGTTAATGTTATTTTTATTTATTTTCTTTGTGTATCAATAAAAAGCCGCACGTGGGCAAAATCTTTGGTTTGTCAAGTTATTTTATTGTGATTATAAACACTTTACAAATCCCCCGCAAAACCTCGCTGAATTGTATTTTTGACATTTTTCTGCTAGACTTATACAGTAAGAAATAATCCCACAACGAAAGGAAAAAAATGACCCTCGGAGGATACACTTATCAGATAGGTGATTTATTCACGACAAGCAAGACAGGCATTACAGGTCGTATTGCTAGTTTCGAGTCAATGTCTGATAAACTTACCAGAGTTAGTCTTGTTCTAGCAAATGGCTCACGCCGTTTGGCTATGGTAAAGACCAGCAAGTAATCTCAAAATGTGAGAAATGTCAGATTTCGATTTGACATTTTTCTAAATAAATGTCATACTTACATAGTAAATGACACCTAACAGAAAGGCAACACAATGTCAGTAGCAACCGCAACCTACAAAGTAGGCGACACTTACACCACACAAAAGTCAAAGGTGACAGGAGTAATCACAGAGATTACACCACAAGCCAATGGTAATGTTCGTGTAAAACTTGATGTCGAGGGTAAAACTCGCTATACCACTTGGACAGCAAAGTAATCTTAGCCTAATGGCTAAAAGTCCTGAGCATGACTACTAAAACTGCTCACTTGATTTTCTATCGTAGAAATGCTAAGATAGATACCCACCCCTCATAAACAGAAAGGCAAGACCCAGATGGCTAGAAATGGCAAAAGTATAAATGTCAAGATTGCTACCTCCAAAGTAATCAAGGCACTAGAAACTAAGTTAGTCCAAATCAAGAAAGATAAGGACAACCAAAAGACGAACGAGGAGAAGCACGAAAAGGCTTTGCTGGCTTGGCGTAAAGAGGTAGGCGAATTAGCACTTGCTAAACTCTCTAAGGCAACAGACCTATCGGCTAATGTTCGCTACAATGGCGAGGTCAATGTAGATTTCAATTTACCTAAAGGTTGTATTGTAGTTCCCGAAATGCCTGAGAAGGACTTTGAGAGCCTAAACGATTGGCAATACAGAGAAATGGTAGATGAAATTGAGAACGCTATCCGTATTCTTAAGATGACTGATGAGGAAGTAGTATCTACTTCTACTTACAATTCTATCGCAAGATACTTGTAAATTACTTTCCTGAGCATGAAATAAAACTGCTCACCAAATAAAATTAAATAGAATTGGGTGCCAGTCTGCGTTCACGATAACCTGCGATGTAGTTGCAACTATGTTGATCTTGTTACCAATGTCCCTTGACACTCCCTAACACCTGAGTATGGAGGAAATCCTTTAGTGTCTAAACTGCTCCACCTCAAAAATCGGCACGTGCCGTTATCCACAGGTTATCCACAGTGTGAATTTAATCACATTTACGAAATGTCCGATTTGTCCCATGTTTAACTATCTAGGCTTGCATTTGTCTGCCAATCCTGCTATACTTGAAATTCAATAACTATGAAAGGAAAAAAATGGCACACGAACTAGAAACGCAAAATGGCGTTGCTTCTTTCGCTTCTTTTAGAGAGCCTGCTTGGCATGGTCTAGGCACAGTTTTCACAGAAGAAAAAACTACGGCAGAAATGCTTGCTGCTGCTAATCTAAATAATTGGAATGTTAGATTAGAGGAATTAGATATTCCAAACTATCTTACCTCAGACAAGAGTTATTCTTATGTTGTAAGAACTAACCCCACAGATAACACTCAGACAGATGTTCTTGGTATTGTCGGTGAGCGTTATCATGTTTTACAGAATGAAGATTTATTTTCATTCGGTGATAATATCCTAGACGGAGGAGGTCGTTGGGAAACGGCTGGCTCAATCAAGGGTGGTCGTGTTGTATTCGGCTCGCTTGCATTACAGCGTGAAACTGTATTAGACCCTAATGGTGTTGCAGATAAGGTTAAAACTTATTTGCTTATCAACACATCACATGACGGCTCTATTGCTATTCAAGCAAGTATCACGCCTGTTCGTGTTGTATGCGCTAACACTCTCAATCTTGCACTAGGTGGCAAGAAAAAGAAAAATGGTGTCAAGCAATCATTCAAGATTCGCCACACTCAAACTGCCAATGGTAAAGTGCAGATTGCTCGTGAAACTCTTGGGCTTGCTAATGCTTACATGGACGAATTTGACATCATGGCTAAGGCTATGATTGAAAAACAAGTCAATGCTCAACAATTCAATGACATCATTCTTGCTGCGTATCCAAAGCCTGACAAAGATGCTAAGGGTGCTTTCAAGAAATGGGAAAACAAGGTCGGTGTTATCAATGACATCTATACTGGCGAATTCAATGGCATGATTGCTGGTAATGCTTGGGGTGCTTTCAATGCACTAACAGAACGCCTTGACTGGTATCGCTCGGCTCGTGGTGATTCTAACGAATCAATACTCGCAAGCGCAAGCGGATTTGACCCTGCTATCAATGCAGAAAAAAATCGTCTGCTAAAAGTTGTGCAGAATGTAATGCAACTAGCATAACAAAAAATTCCTGAGCAAGAATTAAAACTGCTCACCAATTGGTTCCGTAGATTAGTCTGGTTTAAATCGCTACACTGTCACTGTAGAGATCGTGGGTTCAAATCCCATCGGAATCGCAAAAACCCCACGTGTGCACAAATCAGACAAATCGGACACAAAAATGTCAATCTTAAATTAAATTACGAAGAACAAAATAAATCCCCAAAAATATCAAATCAAAAAATCTTTACGACAGAGTTGACATTTCCCCGATTCGCTGTCATAATTAATACATGGAATCAGAATACATAAGCCGCAAAACCAAACTAATAGAATATACCAAACTGCACCTAATCAGTATCGACCAAGATTCTGAATTATTATCTGAACAAATGGAAGCCCTTGACCCAGCCTCAAAAGACTTTACCGAACTAGATTTTGAATACAACTGGCTACAGGGACAGCGAATTGCCACAGCACACCTGCTGTCAGTAATAGAGGAAATGTTATAATGGAATTATCACCAACAACTCTAGACCCATACCTGCAGCGACAAGTCAATAACGGTATCAGCGGTATTGATATTATGCACGGGCACCTTAAGGTACTAATGCTGGAGGCTGAACGAGAACTACAAGCAGCCCAAGAAGAAGAGGACCACACAGAGGACGCCATGGACAGCATGGAACGAAAATATTGGGAAGGACAACTAGACGCCCTAACAAGGTGTTATGGTTTGACATACGACCTATCGTTTGCTACAGGTATGCATAAGGTATGGAGCGAGGAGCAGTCATAACAATGATGGGATATACAGAAGCAGACATTCAAGCATTCGGTAATAGTTTAACTTGGGCTATCGATACTGCCAAGGCTCAAGGTGACGAACAAAACTATAAAGAATTATTAATGGTATGGGATTTTTTTGAGGGCCTGCTTGCAGAAGGATATGTGGACTAGATCTCTTTACGAACGACAGTTGACATCTCCCTGACTTTTTGATAAAATCTTATTACGACCCAATAGAAAGGACCCCCAATGCCAAATTGGTGCTACAACTCTCTAACCATAGAGGGTAGCGAAGAACTTATTGCAGATGTAAAGCGCATTCTCAGTAGGCCCTTCACAAAATCACACGACTCATGGAATGCTACAACAGGTAAGATGGAATTATCAGAGACCATATATACTAATCCTGTATTTGCTTTTCATAATATATATAATCATATTCAGGACGGCGTATCAGATGAGGAATATCAAAAACAATCAGACAACAAGCAACCTATAGCAGAAGCCATTATGTTTCAGGGTAATAACTGGTATGACTGGAATGTTCGTAACTGGGGAACCAAGTGGGATGTAGCCGTTCATGACGGAGAAGAATATCCTGATACTGAGATAATGATTGATGCTCCTGATACTCTTGCATACCGCTTCAATACCGCATGGTCTCCGCCAACAGAGGCTATCGTAAAACTATCTACTCAATACCCTGACCTTGACATAGAACTATCTTACGAAGAGGAAACAGGCTGGGGTGGTTTGCTACAGTTTGAAGCAGGCAACATTAATGAGATTGAGAACTATGAGAATAGGTGTAGAGACTGTGATTCAATAAACACAATGGAGTATTGTGACAATGACTGTGGAGAAATCTGCAGTGACTGCCACTACATGGGTGAGGCAGACCTAGACTGTGTCTCAGAGTGTGAGATTCACAAGGTATACCTAGATAAAGACCACCTACCTGAGTATAGGCTTGACAAAATCCGTGCCCAATGAGATAATAGAACAAACCAACAAAGGAGACCCAATGAGGTATGCATTAGACAACCTACAACTAGTAGGTTCATTTTCGGTAGATAGCGGTCAGGCTATGGTAGGCGACCCCTGCTATCTTGACAAGTGGCAGACCAACGAAGGCGAGCCATTTGAGTTAGACGGCAAGCAAGGTGACTACTCGTATCTTGGTGCTTGCGCTACTACCATTTCACAAACTGCTGGTGAGTTAGGTCAAGGCTCATCAGTTGTATTCAATACTGGCTATGGTGACGGAGTTTATCCTGTCTATGTTCAGTATAATGATGAGGGCAGAGTTGCCCAAGTTGTTATTGACTTTGTAGGAGATGAGGAGAACTAGTGGCCATATGGGCAATAGAAGTAATCTTTGAACCAACTGGAGATTACATGAACTTTGAGTATGAAACTGACACTGAGGACGAGGAAAGTATTTATCGTGAGATATCAAATCAGTTATCAATAATACCAATACCATTACAGAAAGATGGGGAAGAATAGCAATGGGTGCACGATGTAACTTTATCTTTAAACAATCAGATAACCAGGCTGTGGTCCTGTACAGTCACTGGGATGAGGACAATATGCGCCAAGTCCTGGCGGAAGCGCTGCAGCATGCTAGGCCCCGTCTACAGATGGACGACATTCCGTATGCAACCCGCATGGCCATTAGTCATATTATCAAGGACTCTGTCCTGGAAGAGACTGGCTACGGAATTTCTGCAATGGACCCGTCGGACCAGGCCTATCTGGATACACCAATCACAATTGACCTAACAGATATGACTGTAGGCAGCGGTGATGAATGGCACAGTATCGAGGATTTTATTCGTTACTACACAGACGGTTTACTTGCGAAGGTCTAGGCATGGGTCACCTAGATCAGGAGAAGGGCAGCGTGGGGTTGCCCTTTTCCCTACTTTTTGATATAATGATGATGGAGGAGGACTATGCGTATTCGCAGACGATTAACGGACGAGGAGAAAGTTGCTAACAAACTTGGCAATCATATTTCTGACCTCAGAGTAGATTTAGAACTAGTGGGACAATACATAGCACAGTCCCAACCTTATGTAGTGTATAATCGCTTACAGGTAATAGCAGAATCAGCAAAGGAAACCAAGGAAGGGACCAATCATGCAATCAACACCTTTTGAAAAGGGAACACCTTTTGAAACTAGGGCTCTGATACTGGGACAACTCTGGTTAAACTATAAAACAGATGACGAGTTATCAGATTTTTTTGAGTACAACGATTTGGGACTGCCACTTGCTTTTGCATTTGCCGAGGGCATAATTAATAGTACTCCTACACTAGAGCAATATATCAACGAGTCTTGGGCTTTGTTGATAGAAGCACTAGGATTAGTAGACACAGGCTTTGAAGACCTCTCTGACATTTTGGAGAAGGGCTAAAAAGCCACGTGAGGTCAATTGAACAAACCATACAACCTCATTACGAAAAGACATTACGAACCTCCAAACCGTAGCCCCCGCTGAACGATTACGATCTCAAACCTTATATCCCCAAACCTTATACCATCAAACCATTATTTTGTCAAACCAGGTGTATAATAATGTCATGCCAAGACATTTTTCTCGTATGACAAAAAATGAATCAATATCTTTCAATCATGATATGAAGGTTTTAACTGGTATGTTGTATTCTATTATTACTCTTAGGTGTTTCTTTCCTTCTAGATCCCCCGCCAAAAACGCAGATCTTGCGGGCGGGCCCGCTCCTTATCCAGTACCGCTGCAAAAAGCGGGGGATAAATAGTAGCAATTCTACCCCTATAAAATAACAAACCTTTTCTCCTGGTTTCCTATATATTTTATAAAGTTTTGTTAAAAAACATTACGATTATCGACAATTTTCCCCTGGTTTTGGTACATTTTTATGGGCATATTTCATGCATAAAAGGACTTGACAAACCATGGTTTTGCATGTATAATGCCCAAACCTTATATCTGGATATGATGGTTTGACAATATCGGGCAAATGTGGTAGAAGGTTTGGGGATATGGGGTTTGGGGTTTGACATTACGATCCCGCCTTAAAAAGCGCCCCCTACTCCACTATCCTCCACTTCACTCCACTTTAACCCTATCTAATAATATTATCAGTAACATTTTTCTGTGGATAACCCTGTGGATAACTATGATACAATATTGCTATTATGATTAGAATACTATGCTACAAGTGCGGAGTCGTATTTGAAAAAGATTACGATACTAAGACCCTATGCCCAAACTGCGAAGATAGGATTTTTCAACAACAATCTTTGTTTAAAGAATAATACAGTGATATAATATTTTTGTATATGGATCAAGCAATGTTAGACCAGATAGCGAAGATCATATCTCCCTATCTTAAAACCAAGCATAAAGAGAAAACATCTCATGAATTGGCAAGATTAATACTTGAGGCATTACAAGCCTCAAAATGAGGGGCATGCTATAATTGAATTATATGAATACAAATCAAAAAGTAGTCATTGATGAGGACTTGTGGTACATACCTAATTTTTTGACGGAATCAGAATCTACTACTTTAAAACAATATTGTGATGAACCCATTGGATGGTATATAACCTCTAGATCTCCATCAATAAGAAATAAGTTTATTGGGGTAATGCATGGTATTCATCCAAAAGGAACTATCTGCCCAACCAGAGGAATTGATCTAAGTTTGAGTGCAGTATTTCCAACAGACGAAGATGAAAGATATGCAGATCCTCTGTTTTGGGGCGTTGACGGACTGTTAGATAGATTAGCATCGGTACTTCCTAAATATCTAATTCGCTTCACAACGCTTCAATCATTTTGGCCATTTCAAGAGGGTATTGACAATCATGGAGCATTTGACTGGCACCATGAAAAGGGAAACCCAGGACAAAAAGATGATGGCATGACTGGTGCTTGGTCGCTATATCTAAACAATGATTTTGAGGGTGGGGAGTTGCTGTTTAAGTACAAGCCAGATATTATTATCAAACCAGAACCAGGCATGCTTGTAAACATTCCAATAACAAAAGATTTTACACACAAAGTAAATCCTGTAACTTCTGGAATAAGGCACACACTTTATGGTGTTTGTTTTGAGGATATTAATTCTGAAAGAACCATCTCTACTGGCGATGACTGTTAACTGTGGATAAAACCAGGGCATAAAAAGATTACGATCAATCCTTTATAGCCTTATTGACCATACGGATCAAACCTCGTCTAGTTATCTTACTAGCATCAAATGTCTCTGTATAACCACCTTGGGGCATATCATCCTTATCCAGGAAATGTCCATACTTATCTCTTAGGGTTTGTAGTACTATGGTTTCTACTGCTCTTGCTTGATCCCGCCGAGAAAAGGTCCAATACTTGATTAATATCCAACCCTTGGTCCTATGGCTTGCAAACCTTTTACCTGACACATCTGATATACCCACCTTTACAGCCTTGTGTATAGGGCTATAGAGGATATATAGTATGGTCATGACCTTATTATACCCCGCCGAAATGGTGTATAATTGATATATGAATAAAGACAAAGTAAATACAAGCATTAGAGGTTTGACAATACTATTGGGCATTTTTATTGCTGCTGCAATTATTGGTGTCATATTTGCTTGACATATAGCCACAAACCTGTCATACTAGTAGTATGCAAACATTTTTGCCTCAGATAGACTTTAGCGTTTCTGCTCGTATACTTGATAGCAAACGCCTCAACAAACAGATTTTAGAATGTTATCAAATTCTCAATGTCCTATCTGGCAAGTCACCTACTGGTGGTTGGCGTAATCATCCAGCAGTATTGATGTGGAAAAACTTTGAGCGTGGACTATGGGATTATGTTCAGGCTATGATTTTAGAAGCCAAGTCTCGTGGTATCAAGACTGAGAACAATGAGGCAAACCTTAACAGACTTAAAGATCAATGTTGGGATGACTGGGGCAATCAGCCACCATCATTTTGGAGTGACGAGAACAGGCTTATCAAGGTTGTAACTACTCATCGTGCAAACCTGTTTAGAAAAGATCCTTTGTATTACGCACAATTTCAATATGCTGTTACCAGTATTAATAATGCTCCTTGCTGTCCCGACAAAAAATCGCCTTGTCTATATTATTGGCCAACACATGAAAAAGTAACTGATAGTGCCCTTGTAGGGCAAAGTTAAGTTTACTATTCTATTTTTCGCCGAACTTGAAGGCGTGGTATAATCTAATTATGGAAAAAACCAAGTGTTATTTTTGCGATAAAGAAGCAATATTTTTTGATGTTGTTCTTAGTGGTAATAAATACATAGTGAGCGATGTTTGTTCTAACCACTTTTCCGTCGAATATGTATCCTAGAAAGTGGATGGTATAATAAAAAAATGAAGTATGACGCCTTAGACTATAAAGAAAAAGATATATCCAAACTAAAAGAAATCTGGGAACCAAGAAAAGAATATATTGAAAAAGACCTATGGGTAATAAGAAACTTTCTTTCAGATGAAGAACTAGAGTGGCTAAACAAAGAGGCTAACGACCCTGTTGGCTGGTACGACACCATGAGATCACCCTATGGTGGTAATACTAAAAACAAATTCTTAGGCTATATACCAGATTACGACCCCGTTAGTGGCGTTATGCTTGTTCCTAAAGACAACTCTAAATGGGGATACAGAGATCCCGTCGGATACTTTGAACCAAGATTAGAGGCTGTAATGCCTAAATATTTTGCTGGTGCAGGGGCTCTTCAATCATTCTTTGAAGTACCAGACGAGCAAATCATAAAGGAACTTGGGCATGATGTAGACTATGCAATGGGTTGGCATTACGAAAGAGATGATAGCGATGCCGATGAACAGCAAAAAACTATTGTAGAAAATTCAAAGACTCAAAACAAAAAGATATTAAGTCAAGGCAAGATAACTGCATCACTAAGTGTTTATATAAACGATAACTTTGATGGTGGAATTCTTGAGTTTAAAAATAAAGAATATTCAATTAAGCCAGAAGTAGGAATGCTTGTAAATGTTCCGCTATACAAAGAGTTTGAGCATAGAGTTACAAAGGTTACTAATGGAAATCGACATACCATATATGGAAGATGTTGGGATAGTATAGAAGGAATTTACAAGTCAACAGATGAAGATTGCTAAATGAATAAAAGAACACTTAGAGATGGGTCTCAAGTAAATTCATACGATAAGCCTATTGATTTAATTATTCATACAAAGGCTCCAGCAAAATGGAAATTAATCGATCTTGAAACAGGACAGGAATACTTAGGCTCGGAGATTGCACATGGCACATTTGCTGAAATATTACGAAATAAAGTTTTAAATGGTTTGATCGGCTCATGGCTTAAAACCAAGGGTAGGGATGTTTGACATTAGCAGTTAGATAAGGTATACTGGATATATGGAAGATTTAATATACGCATATGGCTCATGGGTATTGGCTGCTATAGGTGTAGCAGGAATATACTTTATTGGTCGTAAAGATAAATGGGGATGGTTTGTCCTGTTGTTTAATGAGGCACTATGGATAGGTTATTCTGTAGTTACTAAGCAATATGGATTTATTCTATCTGCCCTCGCATATGCAGCGGTATATATTAGATCCTATGTCCACTGGTCTAAAGAACCAGTTAACGAGTTAAAGATTTAGGGGGGTTACCATGATTAGCGTTTTCTTTCTTGTTCCTGCTTTTATTGCTGGGTATGTGGTTTGTTATCTAGTTATGACTTGGGGAGTTGATCAAAACTAACTGTGAGCAGGATTCTAGAGTGTCCGATATGCAAAAAAAAGTGGGAACTAAGATGGGGAATTATGGCAAATGAATCTCTATCTAGACATATGAAAGAGCATAAGTGAAGCCAAAGGCTCATATTTACGATGTAGATGGCACACTTGCAAATGTAGATCAATTCCTACACTATGTTCGTGGTGGTAATAAAGATTACGATGCGTTTCATTATTCCTCTATTGATGCCCTGCCAAATTTTGATGTCATTGAAATGTTAAATAATTCTTATAAGGATAAATATTCAATAATTATTGTTACATCAAGAAAAGAAAAGTATCGTGGCATCACTTCTTTATGGCTGCAAAAAAATAACATAATCAGTCATGCACTTTTCATGAGGGCAGATGAAGACAATAGACCTGACTATGAAGTAAAGAAAGATATATTAAATAGTATTAACAGACTTTGGGATGTGGAACATGCGGTTGATGACAATCCTTATGTGATAAAACTTTGGGAAGAAAACGGCATACCAACAACTAAAATAGGAACATGGGACGGAGATCGTAGTTGACTCGCCTGGTTTACTATGATATGATTAGTATATGAAAAAGAATAACAATAAAATATCCCAACACAAAGCAAAGCGTTATGCAAAAAATAAAAAAAGAATGAAAGATAAGCCGTATCTTTCTAAATTTGAAAGACAACAATTAGCAAAACGAGCAGAAATACTAGGAGCATCCTTAAATGTCTTTAGAAGCAATGCCTGATAGTATATAAAGGAGATAAATATGTTTTGTACATGCGGGTTTTCAACAATGTATCCTCAATGTGTTGGCACTCACAAAATTGTTAAGGCTGTCAAAGATAAGATAATTGAAGATATTGAAGCAATTGATATTTCTGATGGAAAATTAAATGGTCTTGGAATGAAAATACTTGTCATTGAGGCAGTTAAAAAGGCTCAAGGTGTTTAACTGGGTCGCTTTATGTCTCCATGGTCTAGAGGCCTAGGACTCCACCCTTTCACGGTGGCAACACGGGTTCGAATCCCGTTGGAGATACTCCAAAAATGCTATAATAGTGTTAAGGGTGTAGTTGGCCTATATTTGTCGGGAAACACATATAGTCTATGTTGCAACACTACACCCTCCCAAAAATAACACAGAAAGAGATCTAATGAGAAAAGTAAATTTTAAGGATGGGCAGGGGAACAATGACTGAAGACTGTTACACAGGAAATGTATGCTGGGAACCATATAATCATCTAACTAGATCTATATTAATCCTATCAATCATTATAGGTATAGTAGTAACATATAAGGTAGTCA
>Ga0194133_10007854_pt1 | contig 12647 bp, 10 predicted proteins | sample TA2KigOf40mmetaG_FD_155448 | JGI IMG/M metagenome (GOLD analysis project Ga0194133, IMG submission 155448) | Freshwater microbial communities from Lake Tanganyika, Tanzania - TA2015055 Kigoma Offshore 40m | ecosystem: Environmental > Aquatic > Freshwater > Lake | place: Tanzania: Lake...
AGGGCGGAGGAAGAAAAAAATTAGTAGTTCTTGAATCGACAACCTATCCGGGGACGACGGATGAGGACCTAAGGAAAGTTTTGGAGAAGGGGAGCGGACTGAAGGCAGGGGTGGATTTTCATCTGGCGTTTTCGCCGGAACGGGAAGACCCGGGGAATCCGCAGAGTAAGGTGGCGGAGATCCCCAAGGTTGTGGGTGGACTAACCCCTGCTTGCTTGGAGCGGGCCAAGGAACTCTATGGCAAAGCTATCAAGAAGCTGGTGCCGGTCAGTTCCACCCGCGCGGCCGAGGCCACCAAGCTGATGGAGAATATTTTTCGCTCGGTAAATATCGCCTTGGTGAATGAGCTGAAGATCATCTATGGCTCGATGGGCATTGATATCTGGGAGGTGATTGAGGCGGCCAAGACCAAGCCATTCGGCTTTATGCCCTTTTATCCGGGACCGGGTCTTGGGGGGCACTGTATCCCGATCGACCCTTTTTATCTAACCTGGAAGGCACGCGAGTACGGCCATCCGACCCGTTTCATCGAGCTGGCCGGAGAGATCAACACTGCGATGCCGGACCATGTGGTGTCCAAAGTGGGGGAGGCGCTGAACAGTGTGGGCAAACCGATCAAAGGCTCAAAAATTCTGGTGTTGGGATTGGCCTACAAGGCCGATGTGGATGACGACCGGGAAAGCCCCAGCTATGTCCTGATCGAAAAGCTGGAAGCCAAGGGGGCCAAGGTGGATTACCACGATCCCTATGTGCCGGTGATCCGTCCCAGTCGCGAGCATTCCCATTTGGCCGGCCGAAAGTCCGTATCGATGGACTCTTCTTGTGATCTGGTCCTGATTTCGACGGCACATTCGCCCTTTAAAACGCACAACTTTTCAAAACACCCGGCCCCCCTCATAGACACCCGAAATTGTGTCTCGGAACAAAATCAGCCTCGGCTCTATTTCCGGGCGTAAATATTGAGGCAACCAACCCATCGGAAGGATAAAAGCATGAAAACCGTTATTTTTTGCGGCGGTAAAGGCACTCGATTGCGGGAAGAAACGGAATTCCGGCCCAAACCCATGGTTCCGATCGGAGGCGAGCCGATTCTGTGGCATATCATGAAGACCTACGCGGCACATGGATTCAAGGACTTCATCCTTTGCCTGGGGTACAAGGGCGAAATGATCAAAGACTATTTTTTGAATTATCACAGGAACTCCGGAGACATCACCTTGCAACTCGGAGGAGCACCTTTGCCCGTTTATCACGACCGCCACGACGAAGAAGACTGGTCCGTCACTCTGGCTGAGACCGGGGAGGAAACCAATACCAGCACCCGGCTGCGCCGTATCGAACGTCACCTCGGCTCGGACCGGGAGTTTCTTTTGACCTATGGAGACGGGGTGGGAAATGTTCCCATTCCCGAAGTTATCGAGGCCCATCGGCGGTCCGGCAAACTGATCACCGTGACAGCGGTTCATCCACCAGGAAGGTTTGGGGACCTTGATTTAAAGCCAGATGGCTCCGTGGCTGGATTCGATGAAAAGCCCCAGACGGAAGGCGGTTGGATCAACGGAGGTTTTTTTGTTGTTTCCCGCGAGATCTTCAAGCACCTCGGAAAATACTCGGATGTAATGTTTGAGCGAGGCCCCTTGCAGGACTTGGCCAAGGCAGGGAACCTACATGCTTACCGCCACAAGGGCTTTTGGCAACCCATGGACACAATGGTGGAGTTTCAGTATCTCAATAAAGTTTGGGCAGAAGGCAGGGCTCCCTGGAAGATTTGGTAGCTCGCCAAACCCGAAAGAAACCGTATTCCCGGAATCCGGGAAGTTAAAGAGGCCAAAAATAATCAATGGCAGGTTTAATAAGGGTTGAAGACCTAGAATTGGAAATAAGAGATGGTGAAATGAGCCAACGAGGGGCAACCAGTAACCAGCAACCTTTCGGCGGTTTTTACCGCGGCAAGCGCGTCTGGGTCACCGGCCATACGGGATTCAAGGGCAGCTGGCTGTGCGCCTGGCTGGTGGAAATGGGTGCGGAGGTTACGGGGTATGCTCTGCAACCCCCGTCCAAGCCCGCCCACTTTGATGAACTAGGCCTAAAAAAGCGGCTCAAGGATGTGCGGGCAGACATACGTGATTGCGCCCGAGTTAAAAAGGAAGTGGCCAAGGCACGGCCGGAAATCGTCTTTCATCTGGCGGCCCAACCGATCGTTCGGTCTTCTTATGACGACCCGGTCACTACCTTCCAAACCAACGTGATGGGCACGGTTCATGTGCTGCAGGCCCTGCGGCAGCAAAAGGGAGTTCGGGCAGCCGTGATCATCACCAGCGACAAATGTTATGAGAACGTTGAGCAGGAGGCCGGTTACCATGAAAAGGACCGGCTCGGCGGCAAGGATCCTTACAGTGCCAGCAAAGCAGGTGCGGAGGCGGCCTTTTCCTCGTTCGTCCGGAGTTATTTCGCGGCCGATGGTCCGGCGATCGTCTCCGCCCGGGCGGGCAATGTCATCGGTGGGGGCGATTGGGCAAAGGACCGGATTGTTCCGGATTGTATCCGGGCTTGGTGCCGAGGACAGGCCCCTCTCGTTCGCAACCCTCAGTCCACGCGGCCGTGGCAACATGTGCTGGAGCCGATTTCAGGTTATTTGGCGCTGGGCGCGTCGCTGGCGAAAGACGGCGGCTTCCAGTCCAAGTTGCGGGGAGAATCTTTTAATTTCGGCCCCCGCGCGGAGGTAAATGAAACCGTCGGAGCCTTGATCGGTGAATTGCGAAAGCATTGGCCGGGGGCGAAGCAGGCGAGAGTCGAAAAAGTCAGAAACAGACCAGAAGCAGGGCTTCTGAAACTTGACTGTGGCAAGGTATGGAAACGGTTGGGTTGGACGGCTGCCCTGAATTTTGCCGAGACCGCCGCTTTCACCGCGGGTTGGTATTTCCGTTTTCTTCGAGGAAAGGAAGCCGCGTGGCAACTGACCAGTGGCCAAATCGAGGAGTACGTGCGAAAGGCAAGGCTGACCAACCTCGCCTGGGCAAATTGACCATGCTGGAGGGGGTGTTTTGGGAGCCGAGAAAAGTGATCCGAGATGGCCAAGGCGCGGTCCTTCATCATCTGCGCTCTGACGACCCACTCTTTGCTGGATTCGGGGAGATTTACTGCTCGGCGATTCCCCCAGGCATGGTGCGGGCCTGGAAACTGCACAAAAAGGTTTGCCAAAGAATGATTGTCCCCGTCGGGAAAGTCAGATTCGTGCTTTTTGACCCGCGGAAAGGTTCGTCCACCTTGGGCCAAACCCGGGAAATCGTGTTGAGCCGGGAAAAACACGGACTGTTTGGAATTCCGCCGGGGGTTTGGTACGGATTCGAGGGTCTTGGCCCGGGGGAATCCCTGATTGTGAATTGCGCGAATCAGCCCCACGACCCCCAAGAGGTGGACAGGTTGCCGCTTTTGAATGATGTTTTGCCCGTGAAGTGGCCTAGCTAATGGCGGCCCGTTGCTGGTTGTTGGCTTTTTGTTTTGATGTTCAACCGGCTATCAAGAGGCAACCGCAAGCAACAAAAGACGGCTGACAAAACGATGCGGATTCTTGTGACCGGAAGTAACGGCATGCTCGGCCAGGAATTTTTGGAGGTCGGCACCAAGGCCGGACCCAGGATAATTGGCTGGACAAGGGCAGATCTCGACCTGGAGCGGCCGGAACCGGGCCTGGCCAAACTGAAAAGTCTTAAACCAGATGCGGTGATCCACTGTGCGGCGGAGACGAACGTGGATCGATGCGAACGAGAGGCCGGGTATGCGATGCGGGTCAACGGCGAAACTGCCGGCAAGCTGGCCGCGGCAACTGGGCAGATTGGAGGCCAATTTGTCCTGATCAGCACCAGCGGAATTTTCGACGGGAAGAAGCCGGAACCCTATACGGAGCTCGACGAGCCCGCACCCGCGACGGCCTATGCAAGAGCCAAGGTGGCTGGAGAAAAACTGGTGGCTGCAGCCTGTCCTCACGTGCTGATCCTAAGGGCGGGATGGCTGTTTGGTGGGCCGCTGGATGGGAAAAGAAATTTCGTGGGAGCCAGACTGCGGGAGGCGGAAGGCAAAAATGAGATTGTTTCCGCCATGGACAAGCGGGGTTCTCCCACTTGGACCCAAGATTTTGTGGAGGGAGCTTTGAGCCTCGTGGCATCAAAAAAATCCGGGGTTTTTCATCTCGTGAACTCAGGCGTGGCCACCCGGCAGGAATATGTTGCCCAGATCCTTGCCCAGGCCGGAAGTTCCACGGGGGTGCGGGGCGTTGGTTCAGATGCTTTCCTTCGGGCAGCCCCGGTGCCGGACAGTGAAGCCTTGGTCAGCTGCCGGTTGCCGGGTCTCCGCAAATGGCAGGAGGCCTTGACGGCCTACCTCGCGGGATCCGGCTGTTATCGGTCGGCCTCTCCTGAGGCAGCCGTGAGAGCGGTCTGATTGACTCCCCAGGCTGAAAATCCCTCGTTTTGCTCATGCTGAAAAAAATGTTACAACGATTAAAATCACGGCCCGTTGGGCTTGCCTGCCTTCTGATCGCTCTGGCAATTCCGTCTCCGACAATCGGATGGTTTGATGGTCTTCCATGGTCCACTCCGCAGGAGATGATCCTCTTTGCGCTCGTTCTGCCTCCGGTTGTGGCTGCGGCTTGGGCCATATTTTCCAGAGCCTTTCTTTTTCAGGTCTGCGGGGTGCTGACGTTGTCAAAAATTGTGCTTTGGGCCTTTTTCCCCCCGGCGGGGCTCAAACTTCGCATCTATGAAGCCCAGGAATTTCTTGCCACGGGAGCCTGGGAAAAAACCTGGGACACATTATGGCACGGACAGCAATCAGCTTTGATCCGGCGAGATTTAAGGGATACCCGAGAATTTCCCATCGAATGGGTAAACCGGCTGAACCAGCTCGGCTCCGTGGCCAAGGTAAAAGAGAAAATCGGAGCGCTTTCCGGGCCGATCCGCCCCCCCGACGGACTCACTGTCCCCGGTGCCGCCCCGCTGGCCCGATATGCCGGAAACGAAAAGTTTATCGGAGAAGCCCTGCGGCAAACTCTGCGTCCCGTGGTAGAGCTTGAGGGCTGGATTTATCTGAAAAAAACAGAGCGGCTGGCGGTCGCCTTGGACAAATTCACCGATCCCGGCAGCCTGCTCCTTAAGGATGCATCAGGCCGGATGGCCGAACAGTCGTGGAGCCCGGGGAAACATGAACTTATATTTTTCGCCGCGGATAGCGGATGGCACTTTTTGGGCGGGGCTGTCGTCATGCCGCCGCTGGAGGAGCTGGATACCAACTTGCGGATCCGGGTTCAGAAACCGGACGGTCGACAAGAAAACGCCATGGTGGGTCAGAAAATGTGGGCCTCGATCCCAGGCGGGTCGCCGGCTTTGGTCCTCTTCTCCGCCCAGGCCGTCTCCAGGCTCGTCGACGGCCTGGTGTTTCTGGGAGTCGGCTGGTTGTGTTTTGGCGGAATAAAACAAATCTCAAACTCATGCGGGGGAGTAAAATGTTTCCTTCTGGCTGCTCTTGGCGGCCTGGCTGGATGGGGCGGGCTGGCCATGGGCCTCACGTTTCCCCAATCCATTTCCATCGCCGCCCTCTTTTGCTGCCTGGGTGGCCTGATTTTGTTCCGCCGTCCATTTGGCGCTTTCCCGCTTCGGCCGTTTCATCTGTTTTTCTTTCTTTCCATGGCTGCTGGCCCCCTCTTCCTCAGGCAATGGTGGGCCGAATTGCCTCGCATGAGCTTTTTCAGCGTGGGGGATGACTGGCTTACATTTCAGAACCAGGCCCGGCATATTTTCGTCCAGCAGGACTGGCTGAATCTGAAATCCGACCCGGTGTATGCGAACCAGCCTGGATCCCGTTATTGGATCGGTCTAGGGCATCTGTTTTTTGGCCAATCCGCATTCAGCACCCGGATGATCGACTTTTGGAGCGTCCTGGGCGCAGCCGGTTGGCTCAGTGCCACGGCCTTGCGAGTGGGTAGCAAGCCGGGTGCGGCATGGCTTGCCGGTGGTTTGGCTGCGGCGGTGTTTTTTTGGCCACCCGCCGGGGACCTGATTGGTCGGGGGCTGCAGGAGCCGTTGGCCGCAGCTGCTTTGGCCGCCGTGCTTTACCGAGCCGCCTCCTCCACCAACATGGTGTTGCCGGATTGGGGGCTGGCTTTTTGGATCTGCTGGGCTTTCTGGCTACGCATGGATCACCTTCCGGTCCTTTTGGCATGCTGTCTCTTTTTTCTGGCCCCAGCGTATGGCCGATGGGGAGACCTTGCGGGGCCTTGGCTTCTCAGTGGTAGGCAGAATCTTTGGAAGATGGCTTGGCTGACTTTCTGGGCGGGTTTTGCCGTCGCGGTGGTGGCTGGGCGAAACCTCCTCGCCGGAAGCGGGCTCACCCTCACTTCCGGCCGGCATATGGCCAGCAAACTTGCCGGAGGCCTTGGACAAACCTTGGAAATGCCGGCCTTGATCCTGCGTGCGGATCTCTTTGGAACCGGGACGATCTCGCCAATGGGATGGTTTCTGATCGGGGGGGCTGCCTTGGCTGGGTTGGGGGTGGCCTTTCGTTCGGGGTGGGTGACGCGCATCCCGGCGCAGCCATGCCTGCTTTTCCTGGCCGCCTTGGCCCCCTACTTCTTGATGAGGGAGTTCGCCTACGCCCCGCGTTTCAGTTTTCATTTCGTGCCAATCGCCGGTCTTTTATGGGCGGCCCTTTTATCCGTGAAAACGCCGGGAACCGCCTTGGGTTTGCAACCCGCCCGAAGCCCGGTGCGATGAGCTCAGGGGTCAAGCCTCGGGTCAGCATCTGCTTTCCCTGTTTCAACGAGGCCAAGAACATTGAAAAAACCATTCGGGAATGGCATCAGGCCTTCAAAAAGCGGGGGGAGAAGTTTGAGATCCTGGTCATCGACAACCGCTCTGACGACAACAGCTGCCGGCTTGTGGAATCGCTTGCCGCCAAACACAGGGAGGTCCGGCTGCGGCGAAACCCTGAAAATATCGGTTACAGCGGATCCTGCCGGGTGGCCTGTCTTTCCGCCAAGGGAGGGCTGGTGGTGTTTGTCGACGCGGACGGCCAGTACCACCCCGGGGACGGACTGCTGGCCCTGAAAGCCCTTCGCAAGGGTGCGGATCTGGTGCTTGGGGCCAGGATCCACCGGGCGGATCCGCCCTTCCGGAAAATAAGCGCCCGGGTATTCCAGGTTCTTTTCAACGCGTGGACCGGGCTCGGGCTCAAGGATCCCAACGTCGGGTTGAGGGCGTGGAAAAAAAACAGCCATCTGGCGCGCCTTCTCCGCCCGCACCTGCCGTTTGCCAACCCGCAGATCATCTGCGCGGCTTTGGACGCCGGCATCGGGATCGACCAGATTCCCGTGCGTCACGCCATCCGTTTGGGCGGGGTCAGCTACTACCGGCTTGCCCGCCTTCCTTGTATCCTGCTGCGGTTTCTCTCCTTCATGTTTGCCTGGAAAACAAAAAGGCTGGCTCGGTGATCAGCTTGGCCACCCGGCGTTTCTCGTGCCCGGACGTTGCCGGCTATTTGGCGGTCTGTTGGGAGCGTGCGCGGGCCAATGTCCTCGCCTGGTGGGACTCCTTTCGTCTTCGGGAGGCGCCCGGGGAAAAAGTCTTTATCGATTGTGGCTCCAACCTGGGACAAGGAGCCCTGTTTTTTTCCCGGTTCTTCAGCCCCCGGGACTGGAGATATATCCTGATCGAACCCAACCCGGCCTGCCACGGGACACTCCGGAGAGTTGCCCGCCAAAAACTGTCGCACCGGGGCCGTCCCGCCCGGATCATTCCGAGGGCTGCGTGGATTTCCTCGGGAGAACGCCCTCTTTACGGGGCTGGGAAAGGGGCGGCGGACGTCGGTGCCTCGCTCAACCCACGGCATAACAGCGGCGTGCAACCCGAGCGGAAGAGGGTGGGGCACATGGTCCGGACTTTCGATCTCGGACGGTTCCTGCGGGACACCTGTTCCCATCATCCATCGCGACCCAAGCCCTGCGTGGTCCTGAAGATGGACATTGAAGGCGCGGAAATCCCGGTACTGTCCCATCTGATCCGGCGTGGCGCCATCCGCTGTCTGCAGGCCCTGTATGTGGAGTGGCACTCCCCTTACCTGCGAACAGCCCAGCGGGAAAAAGTCAGGCAAAAAGAGTGTTCGTTGATGAAAAAGCTGGCCGGCTCCACTTCGGCCCGTCCATGGCATTGATCCCCTCGCCATGGGATGCCCCTGCAGCAGAAGCTGGGCTGCCGGCAGTGCCTTCTTCGGCGGGCCCGGGATTCTCCATGGATGCCGATGTGGTGATTGTTGGGGCTGGTTTCTCTGGCTTGGCTGCCGCCTACGAGCTTTGCCGGCGGGGTCTCCGCCCCCTCGTTCTGGAGGCGGGGGATTCCCCGGGTGGCCTGGCTGGCACGTTCACGTTCTCGGATGGCGTGGAGCTTGAGAAGTTTTACCACCATTGGTTCAGCAGTGATGTCCATATCCAGGATCTCATCCGCGAGCTTGGCGCGGAAGGGCAGGTGCTCACCCTGCCCTCCAGGACAGGGATGTATCTCAACCGCAGGCACTGGAAATTTGCCTCCCCCCGGGATCTCCTTGCCATGACCGCCCTTCCGGTTTGGGATCGGCTCCGGCTGGGCTTCTCGGTGCTGGAGGCAAGAAGGCAAAAGGATTGGCGACGGCTGGAAGAAATGAATGTTCGTGAATGGTTGGAGCCCAGGTGCGGATCCAGGGCTTTCCGCACCATCTGGGAGCCCCTGTTGCGGGCCAAATTCGGTTCCCTGGCGGATGAGGTCAACGCGGCCTGGATGTGGAAAAAACTGGCTCTTCGCGGGGCCACCCGGAACAAGAGTGGGCATGAGGAGCTTCTGTACTTCTCCGGCGGATTCGGTGCCTTGGCCCGGCGGTTGGCCGCGGAAGTGGAAAAGTTGGGGGGCCGGATTCTTCTCCGGACCGGCGTGCTGGGCGCGGAAGGAGGGAGGGACCGGCTCACCGGGCTGCAAACCCGGGGGGGCGTTTTCCGGGGTCGGCACTACCTCTTTACCCCGGCCCTTCCGGTGATCGCGGAAATTCTCGAGGGCGTGGCCGATGCCGGCTATCTGCACTCACTCCGCCGGGTCCGCTACCTTGGGAATATTTGTCTGGTTTTGCGGCTCCGGCGCAGCCTTTCCGGGACTTACTGGCTCAACGTGAATGATCCGGGATTCCCCTTTGTCGGCGTGATTGAGCACACCAACCTGCACGGGCCGTCCTCGTACGGGGATTCCCACATGGTGTATCTCTCCCGGTACCTGCCGCCCGAGGATCCGGCTTGGGATCTTTCCGACCAGGAGCGTCTGGCCGAGGCCGTCCCCCACCTGCAACGAATGTTTCCGGAATTTGATCCCGCGTGGATCCTCGATCATTGCACCTGGTCCACGCCCCATGCCCAACCCGTCACGGAACGCGGCTATTCCCGGTATCTGCCCGGCTCCCAAATGCCGCTCGAAAACGCCTCCCTTTGCACCATGGCCCAGGTGTATCCCGAGGATCGGGGCACGAATTACGCCGTCCGGGAGGGGCGGAAAGTTGCGGCAAAAATCGCAGAACGGTGCGCGGCGTGATGCCAGGCAGAGAATTTTCCAGAAGTAGCCCATGAAAAAGGAAAGGAATAAAAACCCGGCTTTTATCGCGTTGCTTGTCGGACTTTGGGGATTTCTGGCCCCGCGCCGGAGGTTACAACTCGTGATCCTTGCGGGAGGCATGGTGGCAGCCGGTTTTTTTGAAATGCTCAGTCTGGGGGCTTTTGCCCCGCTGCTGGCCGCCTTGGCTACACCGGAAAGGATTCTTGAAAACCCCGTCTTTTTAAGGCTTCGGGGCTTGGCGGCAGCGTTGGGCTGGCACATGGGCGGGGAGGCCGGCTCCGGTTTGGCGGTTTTGGCCGGGATATTTGCCGTTTTTGCCGCCTTGGCCGGGGGAATGCGGATTCTGGTGGTCTGGGCCAATGCCCGGTTCACGGCCGCGCTGCGAACCGACATCAGCTGTGGGGCCTATGAAACCTGCCTGAATCTTAGTTATACGGAGCATCTCAACCGGGGAGCTGGCGAACTGATCAGCCTCATTCGGGACAAGGCCGGCTCCGTGACCACGGTTATTTTTTATCTGCTGAATCTTTTTGCCTCCATGTTCATCGCCCTGATGATCTGTGCCGGCCTTTTCTTCATGCACCCCCTGTTTACCTTCGGTGCCTTGGTCCTGTTGGGGGGGTTCTACGGATTCATCGGCTGGGGCTGCCGGAACCGAATCGTCAACAACAGCCGGGTGTCGGCGGAGGAAAGCACGCGGGCCATCAAGGCGGTGCAGGAGGGGTTGGGCTCGATCCGGGACGTCATCCTGGACGGAAGCCAGGCGTTTTACGGGAAGATTTATCGGCAGGCGGAGGGCCGGGTACAGAAGGCCGGCGCCTTGGGAATTTTTTTGAGCACCGCACCGCGCTACTTCACGGACACGTTTGCGATGATCGTGTTTGCCGGGGTGCTGGTGTTGTGGTTGGGCGGCGCGGCGGGAATCTCCGGCACGGCAGCTTCCATTTTGCCTACCCTTGGGGTTTTTGCCTTGGGGGCCCAAAGAAGTATGCCACTTTTGCAGCAGATTTACACATCTTGGGCGGTGGTTTCCGGCAGTTCCGTTTCTCTGGGCCTGGTTTTAGAGCATTCGGCAAGTGGAACAGCCCGAAAAATCACCCACCCGGTTGCGCCACTGAAGTTTGCCAAAGAGATAAGGTTGCGGAACGTTTCCTTCCGCTACCGGGAAGGGCTGCCCTGGGTGCTGCGGGATCTTGATCTGGAAATTCCCAAGGGGAGCAGTGTGGGAATCCGGGGAAAGACGGGCTGCGGAAAAAGCACCATGGTGGACATCATCATGGGTCTGCTGGAGCCGACAGAAGGATCGCTGGAGGTGGATGGGGTCAGGATCACCCCTCAAAACGTGGCCGCCTGGAGAAAAAATATTGCGCATGTGCCTCAGGCCATTTTTCTGGCCGATGTCAGCATCGCGGAAAACATCGCTCTGGGAATCGATCCGGATCACGTTGACATGGAAAAAGTGCGGGAGGCGGCCCGGCAGGCCTGCATCGCCGATTTTATTGAATCCACTCCCAAAGGCTACGACACCACGGTGGGAGAAAGGGGGGTGCGACTTTCCGGGGGTCAGCGACAACGAATCGGCATCGCCCGGGCCCTGTACAGGGAGCCGTCCCTCCTGGTTTTGGATGAGGCCACTAGCGCGCTGGATGAGGAGACCGAAAAAAAAGTCATCGGATCTATACAAAAACTGCCTAAAAAGCCGACCATACTGATGATAGCCCATCGCTTAATTACTTTAAAAAACTGCGTTCGAGTAATAAAATTTTTTAAGTTAAATCTAGTATAGTGTCTAAATAGTCAAAAATTTGGGCCTAAAAAAAAATATTCCTGTGAACCTAAAACTGCTTCAAGCAACCCGGCTTGGAAAAATTAAGTACAAACAAAAAACCGCGCAAAAAATAATTATTTAAAAGCTCTTTTTTGCTGTTGTAAAGCTGGGTAGTCTATGCAACATACTAAAATTATAAGCCCTTACTAGAAATAATTAAATTACAATGCAAACAATAAATGTAACAACTTCGACACATAAACAGATTCGGACTTATGCAAAAGACGAGGATGTTAATTTTCGTTTAGGTCAAATAATCGGAGAAAAGTTTGTTGCCTACCGAAGTAATTGGGATGCAGCAGGTAAATTTCAGCTGGAGACCAGTTTCCCTCTTTTTCTGGTACTCGAGTTAATAAACAAATGTAATTACAGGTGTCCCTCTTGTGTTCACGGTTATGACGATCTAAGAAGGCTTTACCAAATGGGAAAAGCACAAGAAATGCCCTCTCAATTATATGAAAAAATTATCCTTGAAGCCGAAAAGTTTGGTTGTCCCTCAATCTGCATGAACAACATTGGTGAGCCGACACTTGTTAAAGATTTAACATCAAAAATGGAATTTGCTCGTGACCATGGGTTCATTGATATTATGTTTAACACAAATGGACTGCTTCTTGATCGCATTCTTGACTCTCGTTTTTTCGAGTCTGGCATTACGCGTTTAATGATTAGCCTTGATGCAGCCACGCCAGAAACTTACAAAAAAGTTAGAGTTGGCGGAAACTGGGACAAGGTTATTCGAAACCTCGATACCTTTCTTGAATTGCGGCAGAAAGGGGGTTACAAACTGCCGCTTCTTCGAACTACAATTGTTCGAAGTTCTCTTAATGAAAAAGAAATTGATGACTTTGTTGCTTTTTGGAGCTCGAGAATTGACTATGTCTCAATACAGGAATTTATTTCGCCCAGGCCGGGAGATGCGCGCTTCGACACGATGTTTGCTCAAAGTCGTGTTTTTCAAGAAAACCCCCAATGCCCGCAGCCGTGGCAATATTTATCAATAAAACCAAACGGAGATGTGGCACCCTGCTGCGCAATGTTCTCAGATCTTATCAAGGTCGGGAATGCATTCGAAACATCTCTGCAAAAAATATGGTCTAGTAATACAATGCGGGATCTTCGCCTAATTCATAAAGAAGGCCGGTACCAAGACCATCCTACCTGCAAGATTTGCCTTAATAATTCTGTCTCTCGACAGTGAC
>Ga0194133_10007855_pt1 | contig 12646 bp, 7 predicted proteins | sample TA2KigOf40mmetaG_FD_155448 | JGI IMG/M metagenome (GOLD analysis project Ga0194133, IMG submission 155448) | Freshwater microbial communities from Lake Tanganyika, Tanzania - TA2015055 Kigoma Offshore 40m | ecosystem: Environmental > Aquatic > Freshwater > Lake | place: Tanzania: Lake Tanganyika...
CGTGGCGGATTGGGTTTTGGCCAATTCATGACGGGGTTGACAAGAGATGACATCGGTGGGCTGCGTCACTTGCTTCGATTTAACAACCTTAATGTGGAGACGCTGGATGCTAGCGTTACGCTCCGCCCCTCGACGTTAACGTCGCCTTACGCTCCGGTGACTGGCACTAACGGTACCAACTCTGTCCTACCACCCTTCAATCCGGGGTTTCCCTTTGCTCCGATCGGTTCTAGTGGTACCAACACGAATAACCCTGTTCTCACCAATGTGTTGGTGGCGACGGCGCGCCGTCCAGGTATTGGCAAAGTCAGTTTTAACCCCATGCCCGTGGATGCACTACTAAACTTGGCCATAACACCGGTCACCAACATGTACACCGACTTCTTCTATCAAACTAACTCGCTTACGCTTACCAACCAGCAGGTGCAGCGGGTGACCACTATCCCTGACATTCTTTTTTCAGCGGGTGACTTGTATAACGGTGCGCCTTTTTCTGGAGCAACTCTCCAAAGACCGACAGCTACGCGGTGGGTTAACAACTCAGCACTTCAGACATTTGTCGGAGGTACAAGCTCTGCAGCTGGCCCGGGGTTAATTCCATCCGCTGGCTCCAATGCAACGGCAATCGTCATTACGTTTAATTCCTTGGGGCCGAGTCGTCTGAATTTTACTTCCGGTGGCTTCGTGCAGTTCCTGGACGAGGGCAGTGCCATCAATAACGGTGTCTGGGGGTATTTTGACACCACGATATACTCCGTGTTTCCCGACGGAATTACGATTCAGGACTTGGAACGGCAACTCTTCGGGCAATGAGATCCTTGCAAGTAACTCAATTAGCCGTCCCTAGGGGCGTGCGGGCAAAATTGCTCCCTCGAGGCTGGGATATTGCGGGCGGTTGGCTGTTGCGATTGGCAATGGCCCTCTCATTTTTTGCCGGGCCTTCAGCCCGAGCAGCGACACTTCCATATATAGAAAACACCTCGATTACTACTAACGCGCTGATTGATGCGACCACTTACGTTAATAGTGGCACCCTAAGAGCTGAGGGCATTTCGTTTGGTCAACTTTTTCAAACCCTGAACAACCTCAACTTTACGAACGCTGGTCAAATGATTGGGGATCTTGGTTTCAACCTTCAGTTTGTCACCAACGCCTCCCGATTTCCTGCGAATGCCATCGTCAACCAGAGCGGAGCGACTGTGAGCGGGCAGACGATCCTGCTTTCGGCGACTAACCTGATAAATGCGGGTGAGCTGCGTGCCGGTCTCGCCGGGTTGCTCCAGTTGAACGGGCGGAACGTCAACCTCAGCCGCTCCATCCTCTCCGTCACGGACGCCATCGGGCTCACCGGGACAGGCATCCGCTTCGTGAACACCAATGGCATCGTGATTTACCAGAATCCTAATGCCGTCGCCGACTTCCATTGGGGGGCGGGCACTGGCAACGTGATGAATTCTTTTTCGGGAGTTAATTTGGGCCTTGTCCTGCCAAGCCTCAACTTGGCGACCGGTGGGTTGCGCCCCCCCTCCGTGAGTACACCGCTTCATGAGGTAGAATCGGCGAGGGGTGGCATTAGCTTGCCCGCGCTTACAAACTTCTCTGGCACCAATTTCAGTGCCCACGTTCGGACCAGCACGTTCGGTACTAACGTTATCATTCAAGTTGTGCTAGTTCAGACCAACATTGCTAACACCAATTTGGCTGTGGACGTGCGGTTTATAAACAATTTTGGGGTTAATTCTTTCCCTGGCAATGTGCCCGCGGTGCGGTTTCGCTCTTCCGGTTTGGACTTCACGACGGGGCTACTCTATACCAACAGTCTCTATCTTTTTGACTACCTCAACTTGTTCTCCAGCGCCCTGCTGTCGGCCAATCAGCAGACTAGTTCGGCCCGGCCAGCGGCTTATGAAGTCAGCCGTTTACCCGCCAACGATTCCATTTTCAACTCTCCTACTGCGCTAACCACTAATGAGAACATTGCCAACATCACTTACCACCAGCCTGGGTTCGCCCAAGCCATCGTGACTAACAATCTTTACGCCGCGTATCACATGGCCGTGGGTAACGCCGCGTTTGTGCCCGGCAATTCCTCCGCTCCACACTTGAATGATCCCACTAATTTTTCAGGTCGGGTGGAGATTTATGCCGAGAATCTGGACATGAGTACTGCCCGCATACGCGCTGAAAATTTGGTTAGTATCCGGGCGACTAATCTCTTGAACTTCGAGGGCGCGCTGATTGAGGCACCCAATGTCCAAATCGCTATCGCGAATACCAACTCGACGCTTACGCTAACCAACTTTACTCCCACAGAGGTAGCGCGGCCCAACGGCACGGTGTTCTTTTACAGTACAGTCTGGACAAACGCCGTCACCAACGCCACGCCGCAGTTGGACCTCCGTTACCACGTCCTCATCGTGGATGCTTCACAACTCAGCGGCATTACGCCCATCAACTTGCAAGAGTTCTCTGTCCGCGGAACGAATGTCATCATAAACAATGCGTTGAAAATCGGGCGAATTCTTCAAGTAAATTCACCCGCCGTAACTTTTAGCGCATCAAGCACCCTTGATCTGCCTTTGACCACGGCGAACAGCTTGTCCACCACATCGAATTTTCCTGAGGTGCGTTTCTTCACCAACTTGGGCTCTATCAGTGTTCCGCTTCAATGCACGCTGGGGCCTGACCGTGCGCAGCCCATTGACTTCTTCTTAAATCGCGGCGTAATAACTGCGGACAATATTTCTATTCGTGCGAGTGTCTTTGAGAGTTCGGGTACGAATCAAACGCGAGCGCTTGTGAACGGAACCAGCGTCGGCGGAATTGGACCGATTTCCATCGTTGCCGATACTGCCAAGTTTGATGGTGGTGGCAGTGGTGGCATCATCGCAGCCGGGGGCAACATTTTGCTGGCGGGTAATGACATCAAGATCCGCAATCATCTGCTCACCACGGCTAAATCGCTCATACTCAGTCCAACGAATTCGCTAACCGACACCGGCGCGTCGGGAACAAACCGCATCAATTGCGCGCTGGGCTTTAGCCTAACCGTAAAACCCACCAGCGGGGACCTCCTTGGCACCACGATCCACACCACTACACCGTTTGTCGGTGACATACCACATTCTTGGGCGGGCACAGACCTCGGCCCGGTGCCCGCCGGCTTCACCAATAATGCAGCTGTTGGTCGCCTGTTACTCGATACCGGCAACAACGCCGCATCATTGGGACGATTTTCCTTCGCAGGAGTCGGGACTAGGAACGCACTGTACGTGGACTACCTCGACCTCGCAGGAACTATCAACAATAACTTAAGTGCGCATTTGGTCATCTCGAACAATTTCACAATCTACTTCGCGAACGCCAGCCGGCCGCCCGAGACGTTAGACGGTCAATTGGGGGGCCGCCTGCGGTGGGTGAAGGACTACGCCGGCCCGAACACCGGCGTGGATGTGTTGCTGCCCGACGGCCGCACTACTAAAGTCAATGTTGCCAAGCTCAACAGCTTGATACTCGACTCCGACGCGGATGGTATCGTCAACGGGATCGATCTCAGCCCGTTTGATGGCGTTGTCATTGACAGCCGTGTGACCTTCACCAACGTCCCGCCGCTGACGGCGTTCGTAACTTGGGAGGCTGCTGCGCAGACCGTTTATCGGGTCGAGAGTAACACCAACCTGCTGACTAGCACGTGGCAGTTCTCGGCGAACTTCACTAACTCAGCTGCCACCAACCGCGTAGTGAGTTACTCTGAGCCGGTGCCCCTAGGTGCGCTGGAGCGTTACTACCGTGTTTCTTATCAACCGTGAGCAGGCACATTGCAGCATTAACTGGGCGGGTGGGGGCCGGCGGCATTTTTGTCCGGCTGCTCTGGTTGCTCACGTTCATCGGCACGGTGAGCTTCGCGCGGGCTGAAGATGCGGCCATTCTGTTGGACGGCGAACGGGTTCACCCTACGCGCGTCCTGGCAAAATATCGTGCGCAGGCCACGGCGCAGACCGCTACGCCCGCTTATGCCGCCGCCGGGCTGCGGGTTACGCGCGCCTTCGCCGGCGCGCCTAGGTTAGTCCTTTTGGACACGGTGGCCAACGCCAAGATGCCCGCCGGCGTGGCTGCCCAAGCAGACCAGCTGCGTGCGCGTATCCAGCAGCTCCGTGACTCGGGCCAGTTCGAATACGTCGTGCCGGATCACCAGCGCAAGTGGTCGCTCTCCCCTACCGACACGCTCTTTCAGAATGGCACGCTGTGGGGTCTGCGGAATTACGGGCAACTTGGCGGGCTGGCCGGCGCGGACATCGGGGTGACCAACGCTTGGGACATCACTGTCGGCGCGACCAACATAATCGTCTGTGTGCTCGATTCAGGCGTTCGCTACACACACCAAGACCTCGCCGCGCAGATGTGGAGAAATCCCGGCGAAATCCCTGGCAACGGGATTGACGATGACAACGATGGTTACGTGGACAACGTCTTCGGCATCAACTCGGTTACTGGCTCGGGTGATCCCAATGATGACGTGGGTCACGGCACCCACGTGGCGGGCACCATCGGCGCTGCGCCGAACAATAGCTTCGGACATGTCGGCGTATCGTGGAACTCACGCTTGATGGCAATCAAGTGCGGCGGCCTCGCCGGCCCGTTCACCAGCGCGATCATCCAGGGCATTGACTTCTCCATCTCGCGCGGCGTCAAGGTCATCAACGCCAGCTTCGGCGGTTACAGCTTCAACCAGGCGGAGTTTGAAGCCTTCCAGCGGGCGCGCAACGCGGGCATCTTGGTGGTGGCGGCGGCAGGCAATGATAGCAATAACAACGACTTGCTTCCCAGCTTTCCGGCGTCCTTTCCTCTGGACAACATCATTACCGTTGCGGCCTTGGATCGCCGGGACAACCTAGCCGTTTTCTCAAACTTTGGCCGTACCAATGTCCACATTGGTGCGCCGGGCGTGGAGATTTTCTCCACCTATAACATCTCGGACACCAGTTACGTTGAGTTGCAGGGCACGAGCATGGCCGCGCCGCACGTCGCGGGCGTAGCCGCGCTAGTCTTCTCGCTGAATAGCACCATCACTTACTCCGAGGTTCGCAATCGTATCCTATTTTCTAGCGTCCCAATCCCCTCGCTTGCTACCAACACAATTCATGGCGGGCGCGTGAATGCGTTCCGCGCCCTAACCTTGGGGGAGGATAACCTCTTGGAGGTTGCCGTCTCGCCCGCGCCCGGCTCCACGCTGCTTGCCGGGGCCACCATCCCCATCACCGTCGAGGTCACGGACCTGCGGCCAGTCACTAACGCCGTCGTCAGCGGCACTGTCCCGGGCGTCTTCATTAATCAGACCTTCATCAACAACGGTACGGCGCCAGACACCAACGCTAACGATCATCGCTACGTTATCAACCTGAATGTTCCCGCCATCCCCACCAACCGACTAGAACTGTCGCTTATCGTGGACGGCTCCCTTGCGGGCAAGGCCAACTTCACTAACACGTATGTCTTTCGCACCGCCACCATCCCGCCCAATGATGATTTTCCGCCCTTGGCCAAGGTGCCGGACAATGGCGGCGTAATGCTCGGCGACAACACCTTCGGGTCGCTCCAGTTTGGTGAGCCGGTTCACGCCGGTCTGGCCACCGCAGAAAAGTCGGTCTGGTGGAACTTCGCACCCACCAATAGCGGCCCCGTGCTTGTGGACACGGCCGGCAGTGCGTTTGATACCGTTGTAGCTGTTTATGTTGGCGACACGCTCACGAACCTGACTCAGATTGCCGCTACTAACGACGTCGGGAACATTCCGCAGGGCTTCGTCAAGTTCACCGCCACTAATGGTGTGACGTATCGCATCGCCGTGGCCAGCGCCTCGGCCACCGGGACCGGTGCAATCCGCCTTAAGGTGCGCTTTAATGGCGAACCCGACATTCTGGCCCCGGCGGTAGCCATCACGAACCTCGTCAGCGGGCCACTTTCCACCAATAACCCGCCGAGCGGTCTGATCGTCACCAACGCCCAACTCACCATCTCCGGCACGGCGGTGGACCAAGGCGACGACCCCGTGGGCGTCAGCCAAGTGCTAGTGCGGCTTAATGGCGGCACGGCTATTTCTGCCGCCGGCACGACCAATTGGAACATCCCGTTATTCCTGATGCCCGGCACCAACGTCATTCAGGTCACGGCCATTGACTTTTCACTTAATACCTCAACGCCTGCCAACTTTCAGGTCATTTACCGCGCGTTTGACCCGTTTAACGACGCGTTTGCCAACGCGGTGGAATTGACCGGTGTGGTGGGCGGCACGACCACGAACAACACCAAGGCTACCTTCGAGCCAGGTGAGCCGTCGCATGCCGGCAAGCAGGGCGGAAAGTCTGTTTGGTATTTCTTCACCGCGCCGACCGACGGCGTGCTTACGCTGACCACATCAAACTCGACCTTTGACACACTCTTGGCCGTCTACACCGGCACACGCGTGGATCGGCTCACGCCTGTCAGCGCTAACGACGATGCACCGCTCGGGGGTGACGGGGCAGTTCATAGTGACTTGGCACAAGCCGTGCGCGCAGGAGTGCGCTATTACATCGCCGTGGACGGTTTAGCCGGCGTGTCGGGTACCATTATTTTATCCTACGCGTTCTCCGCCAAGACCCTCGTTAACCTGACGGTCACCGCCACGCCGGGCGGCGTGGTATTTCCGGTTTCGGGATCTTTCACAAATAATTCTGAAGTTAATGTGACCGCTGTGGCCTCGACTGGGTTCAATTTTGTGACTTGGACCGGCGACTTGCTTTCGCTCGACAATCCGCTCCGCATCACGGTTAGCCGGGACACCACAATCAACGCCGTCTTCGAGCGTGTTGTGCTGGCGGACGGCTTCGAAAGCGGTGCGTTCCGGTCGGACATCGGCTGGGCCACGAACAACGCGGTCGGCATTTCCCCGTGGTCTGTGCAGGCGGCGGGCGGGCTGGCTACCAACTCGTTCACTGGCGGCGCGTTCCACATGCGGTCCGGGGCGATTGGCAACAACCAGACCACGGTGCTTCGATTGGTGGCCAACTGCCGGCCCGGCAGCGCTTCGTTCGCCTATCGGGTCAGCTCGGAGGAATTTGGGCCGTCGAATGGGGATTTCTTTGAGTTTTACCATAATGGCACTCGGCAGGTACGCACCAATGGCGAGAGTGGATGGCGCACGCACACGTTCACGGTGCCCACTGGCCCAAATACGCTGGAATGGCGCTATCTCAAAGACAATACTTCTAGCGATCGATTAGACGCCGCCTTCCTCGATAACTTAGAACTGCCGTTGGTCGAGCCGGTGAACCGCGAAGTGCAGGTACGTCTAGTTACCAATGCGCTGGCGAAGGTCAATGGGGGCCTTCAGTTACGCATCGAGGGGCAGACCAACCAAATGTATTTCATTGAGGCCTCTAGCGACTTAGCCAACTGGGTGACGATTTCCACGAATTTTGCCCCTTACGGCCTCATCCAATTCTCTGAAACGAACTCGCTCACTAACGCAAGCCGTTACTACCGCGTCAAAGCGCCCTGAGTCGTAAGCTAGGCTTGGAGCCGCTCACTTCTCCCGCACCGACAATTGATACGGCCCAGCTAGCACGCTGCTAGCTTTGGGGACGGGAATGGCATAATATTCGAAGTCAATTTTCACGCGGTAGGTCGCAAGGTTCGTGCTGGCTGGTACGGGTAAGAGGGTTTCCCAACGGTGCTCCATGCGTGGGGTGCGGCGCATAGGGTAATTGGCTTCGCCAATTTGAAGGTAAGGCTTGAGCGTTTCCTTACGAAGTGCCTGCATGTTGCTGCGGAACTCGATTTCCACCGGATATAGCCCCTCCGCATTGCGCATTTGTGTGCGCGGGGACAACAGCGTGACGGTGGAGGTGGTGCCGCAGCCAACCAGCAACACGGCCGCCGCTAAACTACCAAACTTTAGTGCCTTGCGCATCATCCGTTGAGCTTGGCCTCGTCCCATGCGCACGTAAAGCCGGTTTTGCCGCTTGCGCAAACTCACTCTGCCGTTACCGTTTGTAACTTGTTTGTCGCGCCCGTGGCGCTGCTCTATTTACCTCTTACGCACTATCTCTGTCATGGCTCTTCTTAATGATCACTATCTCAAGCTTAAGGCCGGCTACCTATTCCCTGAAATCGCCCGGCGCGTGAAAGTCTTCTGCGAGGCGAACCCGGGGCCGGCCCAGCGCCTTATCCGCTGCGGCATTGGTGACGTCACCGAACCGCTGCCACCCGTGGTCGTAGCCGCGCTGCACCGGGCCGTGGACGAAATGGCCGTGCGCGTCAGCTTTAAGGGCTATGGACCCGAGCAGGGTTACGACTGGCTCCGCGCTGCGATTGCCAAGAACGACTTTCGCGACAAAGGCCTCGACGTCGCCGACGACGAGGTGTTTGTCAGCGACGGCTCGAAGTGCGACTGCGGCAACATCCTCGACGTGCTCGGCGCGAAGAACAAAATCGCCATCAGCGACCCTGTCTATCCCGTTTACGTGGACACCAATGTCATGGCCGGCCACACCGGCGAAGCGAACGAGGCCGGCGCTTACGGCAAGCTGGTTTATCTCCCGTGCAAGCCAAGCAACGGCTTCGTGCCCGCGCCGCCGAAGAAGCACGTGGATGTCATTTACCTCTGCTCGCCGAACAATCCGACGGGCGCCGTCGCCACGCGCGAGCAGCTCGAGGCGTGGGTGAAATACGCGCTCGAAAACAAAGCCATCATTCTCTTCGACGCCGCCTACGAAGCCTACATTTCCGATCCTGCCATCCCGCACTCCATTTACGAAATTCCCGGTGCGCGCGAATGCGCCATTGAATTCCGCAGCTTCTCAAAGAATGGCGGTTTCACTGGAGTGCGCTGCGCCTACACCGTTGTACCTAAAACGCTCCTCGCCGCCACACGCACGGGCGAGATGAAGCCCCTGCACCCACTCTGGAACCGCCGCTCGGCAACCAAGTTCAACGGTGTGTCCTACATCGTCCAGCGCGCCGCCGAGGCGCTCTACAGCGACGACGGCAAGGCGCAGGTTCGCGCCCTCATCGAGCACTACATGGGCAACGCGAAAATTCTCCGCACCGGCGCAAAGAAGGCCGGACTCAAAGTTCATGGCGGTGTGAACGCCCCTTACATTTGGGTTAAATGCCCCGCTGGCGTCACGAGCTGGCAGGCCTTCGACAAGATTCTCGGCGAAGCCAACGTCGTCATCACCCCCGGCTCGGGCTTCGGCTCCAAAGGTGAGGGCTACTTCCGCATCAGCAGCTTCAACAGCCGTGCCAATGCTGAGGAGGTCGCGCGCCGGTTGATGGAGCTGAAGTGGTGAGAGCTGCGCTGCTCCTCGCATTCAGCTGCCTAGCACTGGCGGTCGGCGCGGCTACGCCTTCCGGCTCCGCGCTGATTCGCGCGCAGGCCGGGCGGGCGGAGGTAATCATCACCACGACTGCCCGCTTGGCGGGAGCGATTGACTCATTCAAGTGGGACGGGCGCGAGTTCATCAACAGCACGGACCACGGGCGGCAGTTGCAGTCCGCGTGCTCGTTTGACAATACGCCAGCAGCACAAGCAGAGACCTTCAATCCCACCGAGGCTGGCTCGCGCCGCGACCACATCGGACCGCGCTCGACGAGTCGCTTGCTGGATCTTGCCGTCAGTGGCAACCAACTGCGTACGCGGACGCAAATGGCATTTTGGCTCGCACCCGGCGAGCGCAGCGAAGGGCAACTAGCGCGCAACACGAATACTCTTTCGGACTACCTGCTCGCGAAAGATGTCCGCATCGGCTGCGGGCGCTGGGCACAAGCACTGGATTACCGCGTCTCGTTCACCGTGCCGGCGGGCGCGCGGCACACTTACGCGCAATTTGAGGTGCTTACGGGCTACATGCCGCCCGAGTTTTCCTTGTTTTGGCAGTTTAATCCCAGCACGGGAAAGTTGGAGCCATTATCGGATGGCCCTGGCGAAATCGCACGGCCAGTCGTCCTCGCAACGCAGGACGGGCGTTATGCGATGGGAATCTTTGCGCCCCCGCAACCGCAACCGGACACAACGCTGCCGGGTTACGGTCGCTGGCGGTTCCCCGAGCACCGTGTGGTTAAGTGGAACTGCGTCTTTCGTGTGCGGCACTCCGGCGGCCTGCGCACAGGCAATTTCAATTATCGAGTGTTGGTGCCGTTCGGCTCGGTGGCTGAGGTCGAGGGAATGTTACGCGAATGGAAAGCGGCGGGTGACGGGCTAGTGCTACCCGAGTGACGTTGTAATGGCGTGGCGGGGTAGCGTGAAGGGTTCCCGAGGCGCGCCGTCAAAGAACCATGCAAAAACCCATCGGCTGGCTGGTTTTGGTGGCGGTCTGGTTGGGCGCGTTCCGCGTCGAGGGAGCGAATTCGGACTTTGAGGATTTGTTCAATGGGCGCGACTTTACTGGTTGGCGTTTCTCGCTGCAAAAAACTGGCGACCCTTGGCCAGATAACTGGAAAATTAAGGATAGCGTTATCTGCCTATCCGGGTTGATGAAGCCCAACCTCGTCACCACGCGGGCGTTCACCGACTTCGAAATGAAGTTTGAGTGGCGCGCGCTTACCCAAAAGTTTAACGGGGGTTTCTACATTCGCAGCAAGCAGGACACCGGTAACAACCAAATCCGCATAGACCGGAACTACGAGGGCGCATTTCTGGCCGGCAACCTTAACGGCGCGAAGCCTGTGCCATTATTGCAGAGACCCATTGGGGAGTGGAACGAATGGCGTGTGATCGTCAAGGGCGCGACCATCACGCTGCATTGTAACGGTAAACTCGCGTGGGAGGCTACGGGCCTCGCGCCTGATAGTGGTTACATCGGTCTTCAGGCGGAAGGTTCACCGATGGAGTTCCGCAACCTGCGAGTGCGCGAAATTAAGTGAGCGGAAGTGCACCTTCTGCGTTTGGTACGCCAACTCTGGGGAAACCAACTGATTGCGGAAGCCCGCAGAGGGGCGCTATGTTAGACAACAGTTCGCCCCGTGAGTGCTGGCAAGATTTACCTCAAGTGCAAGTGCCCCCATTGCGGCGCAGAAGTTTCATATCCCGATTACTCGGGCGGCGGCGCGAGTGCCTGCGGCCAGTGTGGAAAAACCGTTATGCTCCCGCGTGCGGCAATGGCTCCCGCGCGCGCACCCATCCAGCCCGCCGCGTCTCAGACACCGACGGCTCCTACCAAGCCTTTGCCGCTTTCGTCACCCGGCGCAACGAAACCCGATCCCGCGCCTGGGATCGTCAAACGAGTTGATCTGGCCGAGATTCGTGGCGGGGATGCTCTAGTCCTCGCTGAACGAAAAAGCCCTCTCCTGCGCGTGTGCCTGTGGATCTTGAACATAGCCATTGTCCTCGCCGTGGTGGTCGTGGTGGGCAACCACCTGAGGAACCGTCCAAAGTCAGACAAGGGGCAGGGCACTCCCTTGCCGTCAGACCCAGCCAACACGCCGCCTCCCGCGCCCGACGCGTCGGCCACTGCTGCAAAGCAAGCGGCCCCCTCAACCCAAACTCCCACCACTCCTTCCGCTCCGCCTGCGCCGGCCATGACGCCGCCCGTCGCACCGAAAGGCCCCAAGCTCATCGGTGAGTTGAAAGTCACGCAAATCGCGCTCGACCAGCCCAAGGGCGCGAAGGGCAGCCGCCTCGTCTATGTCACCGGTGTCCTGAAGAACGACTCCGACCACCAGCGCTTCGGCGTGCGCGTGGAACTCGACCTCCTCGATGCCACGACCAACAAGGTCGGCACCGCGACGGATTACCGGCAGATGCTGGAGCCGCGCGCGACGTGGCAGTTTCGCGCCCTCGTCACCGACCGCCGCACCGTCGGCGCGCGTTTCGCGGGGGTGAAGGAAGATGAATGAGTTGCCCGCGCCGCCGGTCAACCTTGCCTTGCGGCGGCTTCCCGCCTGCGCTAGCACAAGCCGATGAAATTTTCCGTTGCACCCCAATCGCTCCGCCGGCTGGCTTTCACTCTCATTGAACTGCTCGTCGTCATTGCGATCATCGCGATTCTGGCGGGGATGCTGTTGCCTGCGCTGTCGAAGGCCAAGGCGAAGGCGGAAGGGAATTCAATGCGTGAACAATCTGCGGCAAATCGGTATCGCGATGCTTGTTTACGCCGATGATCACGAGAACATTCTGGTTCCCCTCAACCGACATCGCTATCAGGTCAACAACTCGGGAAACTGGTGGTTCGATATCATGGTTCAAGGTAAGTATCTTCCGCCCACCAATGGCGGTGCCAACGTCGTGTGGCGTTGTCCGGCGGTTGAAGATCGCGACATAAATCCGGGCGGCCAGTTGGGCTATGGGGTAATTGAAGGGAGCATCATTCGGTACGCCACAAATAATGGTAGTGGATTGTCGGAAGGCAGCCGTCGCACCACGGAGATCAATCGCCCAAGCCAGGTCTGGTTAATGGGCGACACGGGAGTACCGCAGGTCGGGCCACCACCGCCGCATTGCCGCTTTACCACTTGGTTTGCGGTCTGGCGTTCCACTCTGTGGGCGAATTTCGCGCAGGGCGACGGGAACGGACACCAAGTCGGACCTCGCCACAACTTGCGCGCAAACCCGCTCTTTTTCGACGGCCACGTGGAGTCCATCACGTATCTCGACCTATCGAACAAC
>Ga0194133_10007857_pt1 | contig 12644 bp, 11 predicted proteins | sample TA2KigOf40mmetaG_FD_155448 | JGI IMG/M metagenome (GOLD analysis project Ga0194133, IMG submission 155448) | Freshwater microbial communities from Lake Tanganyika, Tanzania - TA2015055 Kigoma Offshore 40m | ecosystem: Environmental > Aquatic > Freshwater > Lake | place: Tanzania: Lake...
TGGAGATATGTATAAGTGATGTGAAGGCAATAATACCGCTAAAAACCGTCATATTGCAAAAAAAAATTAATCAAATTGAATCAGAAAATGGTGCAAAAATTTTTCTGGTTATCGATGAAGACATCAAAACCACAAAAATTGAACTTTATGGCAAATATAAACTTCAACAACTTGATATTTTCCGCTTAAAAAACCTTCATCCCAAAATATTAGTAAGAAATGTTTTTTAGAGTGTTTTTTAGATTTTAGTTATTAAACATAAAGTGAAAAACATCGCCATCCTGAACAATATAATCTTTACCCTCATCTCTTAGTTTGCCGTTATTTCTAGCGCCCTCTTCGCCGTTAAATTTAATATAATCTTGATATGAAATTGTACGTGCACGAATAAATCCCTTTTCAAAATCAGTATGAATAACACCTGCTCCCTTTGGCGCAGTAGAGCCTTTTTTAACGGTCCAAGCATGGCATTCTTTGGGGCCTACCGTAAAAAAAGAAATCAAATTTAACAAAGAAAATGCTGAGCGAATAATTTGAGAAAGCCCCGTTTCATCAAGACCAATTGTTGATAAATACTCGTTTTTCTCTTCTAATGTTTCAAGTGATGCAACCTCAGCCTCAACTTGAGCACATATTTTGACAGAATTAAAATTATTTTTTGCACAAAAATCTTCAACTAACTTAGAATATTTATTACCTGAAATTTCATTTTCTTTTAAATTACATACAAATAATTGGGGTTTAGAAGTAATAATTTGAAGGTTTTTGATTATTTTTTCTTCTTCAATATTTTTTATTTCCACAACTCGCGCTGGCTGACCATCTTTAAGAACCTCTATAACCCTTTTTATAGTTTCAATTATTTGTAGGGCATCTTTTTCATTTTTTAATTTTTTTTCTAAATTTGGTAAGCGCTTTTCAAGGCTTTCTAAATCAGCTAAAATAAGCTCAAGTTGAATTAACTCAATATCTCGAATTGGATCGACTGAATTTTCGACATGCGTAATGTTATCATCTTCAAAACATCTTACTACATTAATTATGGCGTCAACTTCACGAATATGGGATAAAAATTGATTACCCAAACCCTCACCTTTACTGGCCCCTCGAACCAATCCTGCAATATCAACAAATTCAATTTGATTTGGAATAATTTGAGCTGAGGCTGCAATTTTAGCAAGATTTTCAAGCCTTACATCAGGTACATTAACCTTGCCAACATTTGGCTCAATTGTGCAAAACGGGTAATTAGCTGCTTGAGCGCTAGCAGTTTGAGTTAGAGCATTGAATAAAGTAGATTTTCCAACATTTGGTAAACCAACAATTCCACATTTTAAAGTCATAATTTAATGAGTTAATTTTTCTTTTGAGTTTAAAATATTCTAAATTAAAAAGTTAAGTTATTTTCCAACACTTTATTTAAATCATGATTAGAATTTTTTTAATTATAGGCTTGTTAATTGCTTTGCCAAGCTGTTTGTTTACAAAAAAAATTAGCATAAAAACTCCACACAATCTTCGACTAATCGAACAAGATTTCTCTTCTTTAGATGGTTGGTATGAAGATGATCACAAACTTGCCTTACAAACGTTTTTACATTCTTGTCGGAAATTCTCGCTAATGGCACAAAATAATCCTTTAAATGGCAAATTATTTGACATAACTCCCAATGATTTTCGTGATGTTTGCGAGATTGGCGAAGTAGTTAAAAATATGAGCGCAAAGCAAACCAAAAATTTCTTTGAAAATTGGTTTAAGTTATTTTTGATAGAAAATTTTAAGGGCAACTCAGAAGGAATATTTACAGGCTATTACGAAGCATCTCTTCGCGGAAGTTTTACCAAAACCGAAAAATATAAATATCCAATATATTCTAAACCAAAAGATTCTGACTTTAATCCTTATTTATCCAGACATGACATTGAGAATGGAGCCCTTGATGGGCAAAAACTTGAATTAATTTATGTTGACGACAAAGTTGATTTGTTTTTTATGCATATTCAAGGCTCGGGGCGAATAACACTTCCAAATGGAAGTGAGATAAGGCTCAGTTACGCTGGAAAAAACTCTTATCCTTTTAATGCAATTTCAAATGAAATGTTTAATAGAGGCTTTCTTTCAAAGAACGAATATAATTCTAAAGGTGTACGCAAGTGGCTTAAAAATAACCCAGAAATTGCCGATGAAATTATGAATATAAATCAATCATTTACTTTTTTTAAAATCAATGAATCTGAATACGTGATTGGGGCACAGGGCGTTCCTCTTACTAAAGAACGCTCTTTAGCAATTGATAACGAAATAATTCCATTTGGTTCGCCATTATTTTTATCAACCGTAATCAAAAATAATGATTCCAAAGAAAACTTTAACAAACTCATGATCGCTCAAGATACCGGCTCGGCAATTAAAGGAGTTGTCCGTGGAGATATATTTTTTGGATATGGCGCCGATGCCGAAGATAAAGCCTTTACAATGGCAAATAAGGGTCAATACTATATTTTATTACCAATAAACTTCGTTGATAAGATTTTAGGTAGATAATAAGTTTTGCTTATTATAAAAAATTACTAAACTTTTATGAATTCCTCAAATTTTCTTAAAATATAATTATTTTTGTCAAAAAATATTTCTATAGCCTCTTGATGATCAGATAATATTTTGGGCAAACTATAAATTTCATCAAAAGCGTTACCGTATATGGCTTGATAAGAAGATTTATGATTTTCTAAACCGTATTCCAAGGCCAAAATTATAGCACCAAGCCCAAGCCAAGCATCACAACTAGCTGATGGAACTCTATATTCAAGCCTTTTACTCTTAGATTCAACATGAGAATTGCAAATTCTGATTGCACAACTTCTATTATCATTACCTAAACTCAAATTAACTGGGGCAACATATTTATGATTTTTAAATAAATTTTTATTATTATTTAAATCAAATCTTTGATAATCATTAACGTTAGGTGAAATCAAAAGAAGCATCGAGTTAGTTAGATCCAAAAGTCCAGTTGCACAATAATTTATAAGGGAGCTGTTTTCATAAAAAATATTTGTGCCCGCATCGTTATGTAATGATATATTAAATTGCAAAGAGCTTCCACAATCATCTTCAAATGGTTTACCGTCAAAACAAGCTAGAAAATTCATTTGCTTTGCAAGATTAGCAATTTTTTGCTTTGAATTTTCCACCTCACTTGCCAAAAATATTAAATCGTTGGTGAAATTTAGTACCACCTCAATTTGACCATCACCCTGCTCTCTCTTTCCACCAACTAAATTACAAAATATATCAATTTCGTTAAAATTATTTAGGGCTTTATTGTTTTTATCTAACAAAAAAAGCTCTAGTTCACAGCCAATTCTTAACTGACTAAAACTAGAGTTTTTACAAATTTTTTTATAGAAAAGTTCAATTGATTTTTCTAAAATTTTTATTTTATTGGAATAAAAATTTTTTAACATTTAAATATGTTTATTAATCCACTCAACTATAACAGCTTTAGGAGAAGCTCCAACTTTTGAATCAATCAGTTTTCCACCCTTAAATATCATCAAAGAAGGAATTCCTCTAACACCATATTTAGATGGAACTTCCGGATTTTCATCAACATTACATTTAAAAACTTCAATCTTACCAACATAATCTTTGGATATTTCATCAATTGTAGGGGAAAGTTGACGACATGGACCGCACCAAGGAGCCCAAAAATCAACCAAAACTAGAGTTTGAGAATCAAGGACATCTGAAGAAAATTTTGCGTCAGTAGTTTCTTTGGTCATATATAGAAAATTAAAAGTTAATAAAATAAATCTAGATTCAGTATAAAACCCCAAATAAAATCTTAAACAAAAATTACAAATTTTTAATGGTAAAGTTTAAATTAAATGTTTTTTGAGGTTTCGTTAAATTGCTTGGATTTTGTTCGATAACTGAAAATCCAAAATCACTGCAACAACCATTTCTTATGAGCTCAACACCTCTTTGAATAAATCTGGATCTGACAAAATCTCTTGTCACGAAGACTTTAAAATTCCATTTATTTGGCAAACTAAAAGATGATTTAAAAGTCGCTTGTTCTCTTTTAGTATCATTAAAAATATTTCTTCTTATCAACAAATAATCTACTCCTAATTCAAATTTTTTATAATTAATTGTGCTATATACTTGATTAACATCATTACGAAAATTCGATTGATCCAATTGAAATGAATAAGATATTGAAAAATATTTTTTTCCTTTAAATGAGGCAATTCCGACAATATTTGACCTATTATTGTTAGCGAAACCTCGAATTTTCACATCTTGCTCATCTTTTTTTAAGATTATGGCTTGTCCAGCAGTAATATTAAATTCTCCAAGATCATTAAAAAGAGATGTTTTAAGTCCATAACTAACTCTTTTTCCAGCTTCATTTCGATCAAATCCAGATATCCTGTCATTAGCAAATAAGTTGCTAAATGTTAACTCCGAATTAGTTGAATCTTCCAGCGGAATAATAGAATTACGAGATTTATATTGACTCATAACAAAATTTGCCATTGGCTCAATTGTAATTGTCTTCAATGAAGATTTATTTCTAATCGGCAACCTCCAATTAAAGGCAATCTCGGATTTTAAATCTGATTGCGAAGATTTATAAATTCTGATATTATCTTGAGCCCTTATATCTTTATCATTAAGGGCGTACAAATCAGCTTGAAGTTTTGATGATAATTCAAATAAGTTTCCTTTAATATTGAACGGAATTTTAAACTGCGGAATGAGGCTTCCTCGGTTATATTGAAGACCCTCTTTTCGATGAATTGATGTAAAATTAGTTTTAAGGATTAACTTTTCTTTAAAAAAAAGTGGCTCTGTTTCGTGATAAGTATTAAAAGTTGGCAATATCAATGGTGAATTATTTTCTAAGGCCTCATTTTCAAGCTCTTGGAATCTAATTGATTTAATTCCAACATAATTACGTTTATAAATGTAATCGAAATTTACTTTACTTACACTGTAAGCCAAGTAATCAAAACTGTAGTCTCGCAGATATGTTCTATCGGAAAGAGTTTTAAGTTCATAATCTAATCCAAAATTATTATCAAAATTAAATTTACCCTCCCCCGAAGCCAACCAACGAAGATTTTTATTACTTCTTTTAATAATTGTTTTATCAATGTTGTTATTCCGAACCTTGTTATTGGCTAATTCAAGATTAAGGTTGTATTTTCCATATTTGGCGAACTGACGCCATTCGTTATTAACAATCAACTGTTTTGAACTTAAATAATAAATAGGTGAAATGGTTAGATCAGTGCTTTTATTTATATCTATAAAATATGGGGTTTTAATACCAAGACCAAAATTCGAGGTTTTAGCGTATGAGGGTTGTAAAAAACCGCTTTGTCTTCCTTTTGATGGTAAGGCAAATCTTAAATATGGAATATAAAAAACAGGAACTTTGTAAAATTTAATTACTGAGTTTTTACTGATAAAATTGTTGCTATCTTTATCTATCGTGGTTGATGAAGATTTAATTGTAATAAAGTCAAAAATGTTTCCAGCCCTGGAATTATTTTTAGCAATTTCTTCATTTGGGCATATTGAAAATATTGGTCTATCTAGATTTGTTTTTTGGGGCGATAGACGCAAAATTTTTTTAGAAAATAAATACGAACCGTCGCTAAAAAAAATTCTAGCATTGTAAAAATTTCCCGAGGAAAAATCATCTTTTATATCAAAATTTGGGGCCAATAAATTACCTATTTCAAGGTTTTTAGCTATAACATTGCCGTCTCCAGAAATAACTTTGGTATTTTTATTATAAACAATTTTATCAGCAAAAATAATGCTCGATTCTTTTGAAATTTCAACACTACCAAAAGCTTGAATTTCTTGATTAATTTTATCACCTGAAATTATATCGGCTTTTAAAATAGCGGGGAGTTGGGTTTTAGGAATTTTTACATTATTGATTAATGCCCACGATTTTGATATTTGTATAAAAAACAATAAAAAAACCGTTAAAAAAAAGTTCATTATGTTAGTGAAAGTTTTTTGGGGCGAGCTCTTTTAAGCCATAACGAAATTAGCATTCTAGTAAGTAAAATTGCCGTAAACATTGAAGATACAATACCAATTGAGAGAGTTACCGCAAAACCTTTAATTGAGCCATTGCCAAAAACATACAAAAAAAATGCCACAATAAGAGTTGTTATATTTGAATCTAAAATAGTTCTGTAAGCTTGACCAAAACCTTGCTCGATCGCCGATAGAACCGATTTATTATTTTTAAGCTCCTCTTTAATTCTTTCAAAAATTAAAACATTTGCATCGACTGACATACCCATGGTTAATACAATTCCAGCAATACCCGGAAGGGTCAAAGTGGCAGATAAAAGTGATAATAATGAAATTATAATTGAAATATTAACCACAAGAGCAATGTTAGCCACTAATCCAAAAAAACCGTAAAATAATATCATAAAAAACGCCACCAAAACAAGACTAGCAAGCGATGCTATTTTTCCACTTGCAATTGAATCTGACCCAAGTGATGGACCAACACTTCTCTCCTCAATAACTTGCAATGGAGCCGGAAGAGCGCCCGCTCTTAAAAGAAGAGCTAGTTGGCTGGCTTCGGCAACGGTAAAACTTCCAGTTATTACTCCGCTGCCTTGGTTTATGACCGTGTTAATCATTGGCGCAGTGATTACTTTACCGTCTAGCACAATTGCAAATATTTTACCAATATTGTTTTGTGTAATTTCTGCAAATTTTCTGGAACCCAAAGCGTTAAATCTGAATGCTACGGCTGGCTTACCCTCGTGATAAGTAGCGCTAGCATCTAGTAATAAATCACCACTTAAAACAACATCTTTATTAAGAAAATATTGGTTACCAAAAGCATCAAATAATTCTATTGTATTAATCACAGAAATTTCTTGATCAGAGTTTTTTGCCGGTAAATGAAAAGTCATTTTAGCGGTTTTGCCCAAGGAATTTTTTAATTCTTGGGAATTTTGAACACCAGGAACTTGTAGTAAAATTCTTTTGTCGCCCTGTGATACAATAGTTGGTTCTTTAGTACCATTTTCATCAACTCTACGACGAATTATTTCAATTGATTGATTGATTAGATTTTTTTTCATCTTTTCAACTTCATAATCAGAGAAAAAAACCTTAAACTGACCTGATTCTTCAGTTATTTCAAGCTGTTTAGATATTTTTTTAACTAACTTTTTGGCAAGAGTTTTTTCTTCTTCATTTGCAACAGTAAAAATAATTTTACTATCAACCTTTTCTACCAACGTTCTAATCGAATCTTCATAAAAAATATTTTTAATTTCATCCTTAAGAATTAAGAGTTGTTCTTCCAAATAACTATTAACATCGATTTCGAGAAGAAGTTGCGACCCTCCATGCAAATCAAGGCCAAGATTTACTTTATTTGAGGGCAATAATTTAATAATTTTTTCATTATTAAAACTGCTATTCAAAAAAATTGTTGGCAAAGCAAAATATAATGCCAAAAAACATAGAATTGATATAAAGAAAATTTTGGTTTTGGAGAAAACTAGCATGAAATAATTGAAAATTAATTAGCGTTTTTTATCAAATTTTTTAAATGATTTTTTATCTTCTTGGGACTGCTTTTCAACATCGTTTATATGATTTTTTAGTATAGTTAGTACAACATTTTCAGCTACTTCAACTTCAAGTTGATTTTCTTTTTCATGAATTTTTCGAATTATGCCAACAATTCCACTTGAAGTGATGACTTTATTACCAACTTTTAAGTTTTTTATTAGGTTTTCATGTTCTTTGATTTTTTTAGTTTGTGGACGAATAATTAAAAAATAAAAAATTACAAAAATTAAAACCAATGGTATCAAACTAGTGGGAGAAAATTGAGCTTGCGTGGCATTCTGAGAGTTTTGAGCATGTGTTTCGGCAATAAAAAAGTTATTCATATATTTTTGAGGTTAAAGTTAATCTAATCATTTTTTTGCAATATTTCTTTGAGTCTATCGATCTTTTCTTGATTTCCAATATTTTCTTTATCTTTTTGGGGGATGTTTTGTGTTTGCGGAATTTCTGAATAATTAGGTGGTATTATTAGAGGATTTTTATCAATCCCAGCACAAGAAGAGGTATAAATTAAAAATATTAAAAAAAGAGTTTTCTTCATTTTTTTTTAAGTAAAAATTCATCGTAAACTAAAATCAAAACACCAATAAAAATTAGACTATCGGCTAGATTAAATGCCGGCCAATGATATATTCCAATATGAAAATCCAAAAAATCAGTTACACCGCCATTTAGAATTCTATCGATTACATTTCCAAACGCGCCACCAATAATTAATGCTAATGCATAGGAAATATGTTTTTTTTGGCTATTCCATAACCAAAAAATTAACCCAAAAGCTATTCCACCTTGCAATAAAGCAAAAATTTCACGGGCATTACTTGCTTTATCAAACATTCCAAATGAAATTCCACTATTACTCACATAAACTAAATTAAAAAAACTAACTATTTCAGCTTTAGGATATTGCAAATATTGATAGTCTTGATGGTTAAAAAGATAAAAAAACACCATATTTTTTGAATATAAATCAAGAATAGTTGCTAAAATTGCAATTAAAGTACTTTGAAGAAATAGCTGTTTTTTTATGATTAATTTCATTTATTGTGAAAAGATTTTGTGGTTGGTAAATTTTTCATTAATTTATCATTAATTTTTTTTAAATAAAGAAAGTTTTGTTATAATTAAATTTGTAAAACATGCGTATAATTTTTATGGGAACATCTGATTTTGGACTGCCGACCCTTGAAAAAATATTATCCAATAATAAGCATAATTTGGTTGCAATATATACCAAAGAGCCTTCGATCGGCGGGAGGGGAAATAGAATCCAATACTCAGCAATACACAATTTTGCAATTCAAAATAATATCAATATTCATACTCCCAAAACACTCAAAGATAATTATACTCAAGAACAGTTTAAAAATTTTAAACCTGACCTAGCAGTTGTTGTTTCTTACGGTTTAATTTTACCAAAAGAAATTTTAGATATACCAAAATATGGTTGCCTCAATGTTCATCCATCCGATCTTCCATTATATCGAGGAAGCGCTCCACTGCAAAGAAGCATTATGAATAATGAAAAAAATAGCGCGGTGTGCATCATAAAAATGGACTCGGGTATTGATAGTGGAGATGTTGTGAATAGAAAAAAGTTTATCATCAACGATGATGATAATTTTTTAACAATATCAAGAAAAACTTCTGAAATTGGTGCAGAATTGATTATAAAAACTATTCATGAAACCGAACACAACATACTACAATTTGAATCGCAAGATCATCAAAAATCAACCTATGCCAATAAAATTGAGAAAAACGAAAGCCTCATTGATTGGAATAAAAGTTGTCGTGAAATATTTAACAAAGTAAGAGCTTTAAGGGGGAATCTCGATGCATATCTGATTTATAACAATGAAAAGATTAAAATTTTAGAATGCCAATCTGTGAAAACCACATCAAATTCAAATTACAAAGGAATAATAATTGATTATGAATTTTCAATTGGATGTTTAGATGGCATTATTAAGCCCACAATAGTTCAAAAATCCGGGAAAAAACCAATGTCTTTGAAGGATTTTTTAAATGGTTTTAAGTTTAAATTAGGCGATAAAGTTTGTTAAAAAGCTTTTATAAAAAAATTCAAAAAACTTATTTTTTTATAAATTTAAACTTTTTTCCTTTGGTTGCAGACTGTGGCTCAGAGACCTCAGAAGATTGAATTTTATTTTCATTAGTTAATTGAGAATCATCAATATTTTTATCAACAGAAGATTTTTCGTCGAGAGACTTGGCCAGATCTTGTGAGGTATTTTTTTGACTATATTTTTTTATAAATTTAAACTTTTTTCCTTGTGAAATAGATTCAGGCTTAGAGACCCCCAAAGATTGATTTTTACTTTCATCAATTAATTGAGAATCGTCTAATTGAGAATCGTCGATATTTTTGGCAACTGATAATTTTTCATCGAAAGATTGATCTTGTGAGGTATTTTTTTGACTATCATAAATCGGATCAGGATCTATATTTTCAGAAACTGATTCTTTTTTAAAAAAATTAGAAATTTTAGATAAAATTCCTTTTGACTTATCGTTATTATAATTTGGCTTTATTGAATCAAGATTGTGATTATTTTTATCAATTAAAATAATGGTTTGGTCACTTTTTGATGATGAGTCATTTGATTTAGTGTCGCTAACATCGATATTAAGAATTTTATGCTGAGGAATTGAATTAATAGTGGCAATATTTTTAGAATTATCGGCTTGTATATTTTTAAATTTATAAGATTTACTTCTGCTTTGATTTAATGATTCATCGGTCAGTGATTTATTAAGATTTTTTTCTAAGGCTTTAAATTTATAAGTTTTTTCTTTGTTTTGGATAGATAAATCCGAAATTGGATATGAGATGTTTGGTGATGAGACTTTTTGTTGGTTAGGATTATTGCTGGTATTGTTATTAACAAACTTATATTTCTTAAGATCTTTATTTTCATTTAATGAAACCGTTGGTAATGGCGAATTTTGAGCATCTGATAAATTTGAATCTTTAAATGTTGAAATTGAAGGAAGATTTGGATCTTCAAGAACTGAGTAAACGTTATTGTTTTTATCATTTAGAGATTGGTTTAAAGATTGGTTTTCAGCATTTTTTAAAACAAAATTTTTGCCAAATTTATTAATCTTTGAATCTTGAATATTGATATTACTGCCAATTACATCAAGGGCTTCGGTATTCATATTTTGGTCCGAAGCAATTAATGGTGAAATTTTAGATATATAATCCAAAAAAGATTCAAGCACACCCTGATTCTGTTTATTTTCTTGATTCCTAGCTATTAAGAAGGCATCAGCAACTTGATTTTTTAAGATCAAAGTATTCATGTTTTTTATCAGATTGCCCTTTTCAATTATGTGATTAATACACTGAGTGCATCTCGAAATCGCAGAATGTACCAGAGCGCTTTCATTCTGAGAATTCATCAAATTAGCCTTTGCACCCTTTAAGAGCAAATACTCAACTAAATCAGAATTATTGGCAATCGAAGCTCTCATTAGCGGAGTCCAACCTTCATTATCTTGTATATTAACGTTCGCGCCGTTATCGATAAGAATTTTAGCAATCTCAAGGTTACTTTCACGACAAGCGATATGAAGAGCTGTGGCTCCACCTTTGTTGCGTTGATTTATGACCAATGAACCGGCTTTACTAAAAAAACGTACTCCGTCTATATCATTACTTGCGGTTGCAGACATTAAATTTGATATTCCCGCAAATTGATCAGTGGTTGAGTTGTAAAGACTTTCAATTTGTGCCCAAATTTTATCCGAATAAAAACACAAAAGAATAACTAATATTATCGAGACAGCAAAAAAATTTTTGGTTTTCTTAAACAACATTAGTGATTGAAGTCTCATTTGCGATTGATGATAAAGTGATTTTAAGTTGAGATATGTAGAATTTTTAAAAAAATGCTTTTTGAATCTAAAAGATAAAAATTATTATTCAGTAAAAAATTTTAAACTGTTTCAAAATAATTGAGAGTTTTCAATTACAAATACTGCATCTAAGCCTTAACTATTTCCACCTGTCATTAAGATTTTTTATGAAGGATTTAAATTCAGGATTGTATGGTTTTTCAACCCATGTTTTGGCACCATTTTTTAATAAATATTGAACAATCAATTCTTGTTTATGTCGATAAGCTATAGATAATGCCGTAAAACCATCATTGTCCATTTCATTTATATCAACGCCAGACTTAATCAACAAATCAACTACCGGCAGAAATCCAAGTCGCGACGCATGCATTAAATAGCTTCTACCATAAATATCGCGATATTTTAAATCGGCGTTATTTTTTGCCAACATATAGAATGCAACAAAATCATTAAGTTCTATGGCAATAGATATTGGCATATGGCCAAGTTGATTTGGCAAATTTGGATCCGCACCTTTTGCCAAAACCGAAGCCATAACGGCATATTTTTTAAGAAATATTGAATATGTGAGAATTGTGTCTCCTTGTTCATTGGTGATATTTGGGTTTAAGACATACTTAAATGCTTCATTAAAATATGAAATACTTCCCATAGATATCGCCGAAAACATAATATCGATATATTCTTTTGGCGTGTATACAAACGGAATGTGATAATTATCTAGCGATCTACTACGATTAAGAATTGGTAGAGGTGGTAGCTCATCGACAGCATATGGCGCTAGAGATTTCTTTTGAGGCAGAACTTTATCATATTCTCTGAAATCTTCATCAATATTATCTTCACTTTCAATTAAATCCGACAAGTAAAGACTCCTCAAATTTTGATATTTTTTTTCCTTTTCTTGAACGATTTTTTTTTGATTAATTTGAGCTTCTTTTTCTTCTAATTTTATTCTGAGAGACGTTTTATTGTGAGTGTTATTTTTACGATTTTTGTTTGAAATTTTAGTAACTAACTTTTTAGAGATTTTTTTATTTGATTTCTTGTGAATTGATTTTGAAAAATCAGTTCTTGAGAATTTAGTTTTGTTATTAAGGTTTAAATTTGGCGTTTC
>Ga0194133_10007859_pt1 | contig 12642 bp, 8 predicted proteins | sample TA2KigOf40mmetaG_FD_155448 | JGI IMG/M metagenome (GOLD analysis project Ga0194133, IMG submission 155448) | Freshwater microbial communities from Lake Tanganyika, Tanzania - TA2015055 Kigoma Offshore 40m | ecosystem: Environmental > Aquatic > Freshwater > Lake | place: Tanzania: Lake Tanganyika...
TCAAACTCATTCCTTTTCACAATTAATTAGGCCATTTTTGGCTTCACTAAAAGGAAAAAGAAGGTTACCGGGCGGCACCCAAGCCAAGCGGCAACTGATAAAATGAACACTTTGATGTAAAATATGTCATTAGATGACTGTTGAGGTCAACTCATTTTTTAACTTTGGTTTCAATTAAATTAGGATGATATTGTTACACGTTTCTCGAAATCAGTCAAGATGTCACCATACTTGGTGGCTTTTTTAATTTCTGACTTTGATTTCACCGAAGACATGGAAAATCCAAGTTACAAAATTTGGCATCAGGTATTCGAAAAAGATTTTTAATGACATATTTTTACATTTATCAAAGAAAAAAAATCCTTGTAGAAATCAAAAAAAGGCCAGGCTCAAGTTGCAGTGGGTTTGGGTGCAAAGATACTAAAGTTTCATGAGAATTTCTTTAGTGTCAAGTATCCATTACCCAAGACAGACATGGCTGCTATTCCAGACTTTTCATTTGGTGCAATGGAAAATTGGGGCCTGGTCACATATCAAGAATCATATTTACTATTTGCTGACAATGTATCAGATGAATTTGACAGGGAGACAATAACTGTGGTAAGAATCAAAGAGACAATTTCACTGAAATTTTCCATCTATATACATTTTGATAAAGTTGATGGCACATGAATTGGCACATCAATGGTTTGGGAATCTGGTGACAATGAAGTGGTGGTCTGACCTGTGGCTCAATGAAGGTAGTTTTTAGGATAAATATTTTCTGATTTCAAAAAAGCATTCATATTTAAAGGATTTGCAACTTATGCAATGTACCATGCCATTGAGGAGGTCTTCCCAGAAACTTTTGCACGAAATCGAATGATCATTGATGATAATCAAGTAATTTCACTAATTTTAAAACTAATTTTTCAAACAATAAGATGCTAAGGTTAAATCATTTTGAAACTTGAATTGAAATTTGATAGTCAAACTTAAGAATTTTTTATCCAAAGTAGTAAAATTTCATTTGCTGGAATAAAAATCTTAACCAATTCTTAGCTAAAACACAACAAACTCTGAATTTAACTGATGTTTGATTAACTAGTTAACTAAAGAAATTTATTATTTTTATTCATTTGAAAGTTTGTGTTCAACGAGGATTCTTATGCGAGTTCTGCAGCCTTAAGTTATGAGGTCGAAAATCCTGATTTTGATGCTCTATTTGGCACAATTACATACAAGTTAGCCCAATATTGTGTTTTTAACTGATTGTTATATCAAACTACTGTTACTTTCTTGACATTTTTAGCAAAGGGAGTGCTGTCTTAAGAATGGCTGAAAATTTTCTTACTTTGGAAACTTTCAAGCGAGGAGTCAAGAATTACCTAAACAAATTTTCTTACCAGAATGCAGACCGTGATGATCTGTGGTCAGAGCTTACCCAAGCAGCTCAGGTATTACTTTAGTGACTTCTAGAGATTTGTTTAGCTTTTTTTTTATTTTTGACTAATGTCAATGATGTTGGCAAATGGAGCTCCAAAGACTAAAACATAAACAATTTAAAGGATTTCAAAATGGGATCTGTCTGACTATACCTTTCACTGCTTTTATGAGATGACTTATAAGAAGGGGAGGGGACAAATCAATAGAAAATTCTAAATATCCGTAGACATAATTATATGGCTATATGGTGGGAAGTGGGAAGTGTTGATTGTACTTTAATCTCGAATAGGTCTATACACTGAGCCAGATTTTTATTATTCTTTTTTTATATCAAATTCTCTGAAAATTGTTCAGTAAAATCACATTTTTATCAAAAGTTTAAATATTTTATTGATTTTTAGACAATAATGTTATAATCATTATTTAACATTTACATAAAAATAAATAAAGAGAAAGTAAAAATAGTTTGAATGATAAACATTAAAAAAATAGGAAGATGGAAACCTACCTGAAGGTCTTACTACAAAAAGCATAATGGACACTTGGACCCTCCAAGCTGGATACCCTGTGGTGAGGGTAGAGGGAGTCGATCAGATGAATGCTCGTTTGTCACAGAAGAGATTTTTCATGAACAGTAATACCCAAAGGGTGTCCAATGAGAAATGGATTATTCCTATCAACTTTGCTTACCCCAAAGCCTCTTCGCCTTTGTTCAATATTACCATACCAACTGATTGGATGGTTGATTCTGAAATGATCATTCCGTTGAACTCTTTGCCTTATGTTATGAACGTCCAAGAAACAGGATTTTACAGGGTCAATTATGATGATGCCAACTGGAAAGCCTTGAGTGAATTACTGAACTCAAAACATTTATTGATACATGAACTTAATAGAGGTCAAATTGTTGATGATGCCCTAAACCTTGCAAGGTCTCAAAAGTTGGATTATCAGGTAAACTTTTTGGGAAGTAAATGCAAAAAGATAATCTTTAGTTATTAATATATCCAATCATATTTCCTGAAATTTTTCAAAATGTTGCCAATTGTTTAAACTCCGATTAGTATTTTTTGTTTCAAGATTAGAAACTTAAACATGAAGATAAAATTTGTTTGTTGTTAACAGATTGCTTTAGACATCACAAAATACTTGATTGAAGAGCGAGACTACATTCCTTGGCAGTCTGCCCTGAGGTCCTTGAACCATTTGGAAAATATGTTGAACAATGCTGCTGATTCTGAGTCTTTGACGTACTCAAACTTCCAGACTTTTATGAGAAGTATACTTTTGCCAATTTATGAGGATTTAGGTTTCAACCCAAGCAATTCTGATACCCATCTGAAAAGGTTGACAAGAAAGTCAATCCTGACTTGGTTATGCTCTCACAAACACCAAGTAAGTTGAAACTTTTCCCAGCGGATTGATTTATTAATTTTTCAAACTATGGTTTAGAAAAATGATCTTTTTAATTGTTGTATTCAAAGGAAGGTGAACTAGCTAGGCTGAAAAACAGGAATGGTTTCAATTTGTTGACTCATATAATAAATATACCTTAAAAATTCTCTCCAGTACTCTCACACATTCCCCATTCTCAACTTTCAGGAAACTGTTGATGAGTCGCTTGATCTGTTTGAAAAGTGGATGTCAAATCCAGAGAGCAACCCTGTTCATCCTGACATCAGGGGTGTGGTATATACTTGTGCCATAAGGAATGGCGATGAGTCTCATTGGAACTTTCTGTGGACCCAATATTTGAAGGAAAACTTTGACTCAGAAAGAGATAAGATACTTTTAGCCTTGGGGGCTTCATCCAACCCTGAGGTCATAAAAACCTATTTGGAGAAGACTCTGACTGAAGATGTGCGTTTGAATGATGCCCTTTTAGCCTATCAAGGTATCGGTGCCTTCCCACCCGGGAAGAAAAATCAGTTTTACTGGTTGAAAGAAAATTGGGATAAAATTCAAGACCATTTTGGAGATAGGTTTGATGACACTATTGTTATTATGGTATGCAAGAAATAGGAATTAAGTTCTAAAAAATGGAAATTTTCTAGAAAAACTATTTGCAGACAAAAGGACATGCTGATGAAATCCACCTCGAAAAGGACTTTGTCGAGTTTGAAACCTTTGTAAAGGACAAACTTCAAAGTTTGGGAACAGCAACTCTGGGTCTGACTCACCAGCTTGAAGTTGCTGAAGCTAACATGATTTGGAATGAGGGTTGCCTTGCAATCGTTGATACATGGTTGGAAGAGGCTGTTTCAGAAATGACCACAACAACTGTTACACAGAGACCAACAACTACCCCGACTACAACTACAATTAAAACTACAACTGCAACGACATCATCAGCTTCGACTTTTACAGTTTTAGGGTTTGTTTCCCTGATTTCTGCAGCTTGGATTGTAGCTTAACACAAACTTTTAATTGAAAAGAGAATAAAGCAGAAATTTTATTGTTCATTATAATTTTCTTTATCAAATGTTTGTTCATAAAATTTCCCTCTGAAAGGATTAAATTGACGGTAAATTAACTGATTTTCACCCCATTAATGTTTATTATCTTACTCTACTAAATTTTTTTGGTATAATATAATCTCTAAATTAGTATTAAGCCACCAAAGGTTGGCAAAAAGGTCTATAAGATAATCTAATAAAGAAAATTTTATAATAAAAATCCAGCAGAACTTGCAGTCTAATGCTCCAAGGAGCCACTGTTGGACTCAATAGGTTTTTCCCATATAACAAACAGTAATGATAGAAAAACTAGCTGAATTGAAGGTTTATGCAAGGTGGCATTTGATACTTTACTTGGAATTTCATTCAGGATAATTGAATTTTCAATAAAAAAAAATTTTGATTTACCCAGTATATATTATTTACATTTCCTTACCAAAAATAAGATACACTATATCCCAACTTTGAGGACTATATCCCCACTGTTTATACGTGGCACACCGGAATACATGTGTTAACGGTGCAAATTTTGTAGTAAACTGCCATAAAACACGTGTAAATAGTACTTCATTCAAACGTGCTTACACAACCTTAATTTCGGACGGGTTAGCAATTCACATTCATCGCAATTAAATGCCTCTCCCATAGTATCAAATGAGAAAATCATTGGTTTTTCATTTTGATAACAAATATATTTAGCACGGAAAACTGACATGACAAATTTCTTGCAGAGACTTTGTCAAAAATTGACATATTTAAAGTGGTTTCATGTAGTTATAATGAGGATGAAACTCCAGCACAAAAAAAATTCGAGAAACAAACACCTTAAATAATACAATAATAGAATTGGAAGGTCTGTTAAGTGGGGGAAACACAAATGCATGGCATCCAACATAACCACCCACATTCACCCCGCTCCAGGGATCAAAAGTTATGCCCAGCTGGAAAGCGAGGAGTAAAAAAACTAATCTTTCAGAATAATCATGCAGAAAACTGCTAGCTTCACAGGCTAAAACCCGAATTGGATTGTTAACTCAAGAGCTTGCAATCACAACACAAAAAAGATTCACCGCCATGCTACAAACATTATTTTTCTTTCTGTTTTTTTTTTAAAAAGGAAAACTTCTCCTAAGTTCATGTAAATATTTGTTCATTGTGTGTGTGGTGGTGTGTGTGTTCTACACTTCCAACAATCTCAATATAATTGATCTGCCAGTTCACGCCAGCCCTGAATCCCAAGGATTCTCTACCTCGAAACTATGATCTTATATGTATACCTTTGACCTTTTTTAACACAATTCAGAAAAAGGTCTTTAGGTTTCTATTTGAAAAGTTTCAATTATCACGTATGTTTAATATTTCCTTAGTTATCAGATACGTGCTTTGGGGTGTGGGTCTCATCCTGGCAAATCTAAGGCACACACAAAAAGCAGAGTCAAAATTTGGCACTAGAGTGAAGCCAGATCATATCCAAGTTGGAGAAATAGAAATCCGATTTATACATAATTTACGTTGACAATCAAAGAGGTACTTGATTCGTGTGGAGATCATTTTTGCCTTATATTTTTATTCAAATCCTTTGGCAAGTGAACGATATTTACTAAATTTTGGAGCTTCAAGTCATGTAAAGTACGTACAAATCTGGATTTTTTTCATTTTTAAGACACAATATGGTGATCACTTTTCATTTTTTTTTAAAGTTATTTAAAATCAAGTTATTTATCTCTTAAACACACACACACACGATCGAGACATAATTGAAAAAAACTTTTACATGCACCATCAAAGACACTCAGTAGTTTTTTTTAAGCTTCAGTCTGACTGGAATTTGCAAGCAGGTTGCTGAAGTGGTGTATTGGGTGGGGGTATTTAGGGATAGTGTAGGTCTCAAGACTGTCATTTGTTTCAAATTTGAAAAATATTTTCTAGTTTAAGATAAAAAAAATATCAAGAGGTTTTTTTCATGTCACTTATGTGAGAAAAACAAAATTTCCAGAGACCTCAAATCGGTAAATAATATTTTTTTTTCATCACCGGGAGGTTCCTGGGGGGATTGTTGTTACTTTTGTAGCTGTTGTGAAGTTACAATAAGAAAAATGCAATTGAACAACAACAAACACTTTAAGGGAAGATAAAATATGGAGTGTTTTTATAGTCACTAAAAAAATTGAGCTATTCTTTTTTGGCTGTGTGAAAAAAAGGGTTTCAGTTTTTGAAATGATGAAAATTGAGAAAAAAAGAGGCCATAAAATAGTTTCTAAGAGGCTATATAGAGTAAATAATTGACAAAAAATCAATAACTTTTTTTTCCATTTCGTTTTTGAAAGAAGGGCACTAGTCGTTTCTATATAATTTTTGCATTAAGTTATCAGATATATATATGTAAATATAAATACGTTTCCACTCTTATTCAGCATGCATGCACAATACAAGATAGTAATGAAAAGTCATGTAAGATGATGAAAAGATAAAACGAAGGCATTTCTTGATCAAGCACCTTAAGATTTTTTTTCTGTATTAACGATGATGGGCACAATTTTCATGGCTATGGTGGACGGTCTGGAATCGTCAGTGCTTTTTTTCATGTATCAATCAAACATAATTAAGTGTTTTATGACGTCTTAAATGCGGCGCAAAGAGGCAGTAATCCTCAAATTCTAGAACTTCTGTTCCACGAACTGCACCTTTTTGGCTGTGTCTCACAAGTGTCCTCCAAAGATGGGGTCACCACATGCTGGGGTCGATGATGTGGATGAGGTTGGGTGGTCACCACCAACAGAGCTGTCATCACGAGGCTTCCAGACAGGAGAACCTGAAATGTGAGCAAGGAACTTAGCATTAAAATGCACGTTTAACACTTTTTTTTAAAATTCTACAAACAACACAGTAAGATATTGAATGTTAAATTCATTAAAAAACACCAACATTTTCATTTGAAATTTTTTGATGTTGACAATCAAGCAAAATTAGACATTCAATTATCAGTAAAGCTAACATGATTTTGTTTTTATTTGTAGTAATACTTTTAAAAGATATTTATTGGGTGGGGCAAAAATTGATAGATTTCTGGCTTTCAACATCTTTTTTAGTTTTTGCTGTCAACTGATTTTGTCAGCAAAAATATCTTTGATCACAATTTGTATGATTGAGGTAATAAAAGAGAAACTACAAAACTACACTACTTCTTACTTAACAATTAATTACAGAAAATTTAATAGCTAGTTATTTTAATTAGTTGCTGTGACATTTGTCCCAATACGAATCTCATTTTTTATTTTAGATGGAAAACAATGAAGATACCCTTAAAAATTAAATAAACACCAAAAAAGTCCATTTTGGTTACATAGAATAGTGAACAACTGCATGTGACATGCTGAGAATGAATCAAGTTTTCATTTGGAGCTTGTGTCAGTACAGTCAAAACAATACAAAGCATTCTTACTTTTTCACAGTTAAAAATAATTTTTTTTTCTAGCCAAATAGATGTTTAAAGATATAAGCAAATGCATGCTAATAAGATCAAAGTCAGCTGACATTTTCTTAAAAAAAAAGATTGTCTTCTTCATCTTTTTTTTAACCAAGTAGAACAATTAAGTCAAGCTATTACTGAATTCCAACAGTTCACATTAATGAATCTAAAAGGTAAGTAAAATTGTAAAGAATAATGTTACAAAAGCTACCATAATGTAGATTTGGTATGCATGGTTCGATGAGATTATGACTTGACAGCTGATCATGAGAAGCCAGAGATATTGAGAGTTTGGTCAGGTTTCAGATAAAAAATATCTTCAAAGTTCACACAATAGAATAGCAATTCTTCCTTGAATTGCCCATAATACTATTTCCAAAGTTTCTAACGTCTTGGCAAAATATTTTACGACATCAATGAGAAGAATTGATTGTTACAACTTCCTCAGTGTATAAATCCATTAGACTAAAATGTTTCCAGTGGAAAATCAATTAAATTGCGTAAAGCTTTTATGAAAACACAATAAATTTACTCCATTTAAGTATATTTTTAGTCAATAAACTGAATTTCTAGTGTTTACAGAAGAATTGAAAGTTTTTGACCTCTGATTTCCAGGGGTGGGGTGTTGGAAGCAAACTATCTTAAGAATGTATTCAATAAAGAATAAAAAGTGTTTTTGGAGCAGCTAGGTAATCAACAAAAGCTTAAAGAACTAAAAAAAACTGTAATAGTGTAATCTTTCTTTATTGCATCACATTTCAATTACATGCTCAGACCTATCAGTCCAAGGGACCCAAAATCTGGTCCATTAGTATGACTATTTCTATCAAACAATAATAAAAAAACCATGTTCCCTAAGATCATCACATGGTGGCTAAAGCTTAAACTGTGGAAAATAGTAAAACTTTCCTTCTGCTAAGAGCAAAAAACATTTCTAAGTCATCCCAATTGAAGGGAGTCTGGGTGGCCAAGTTGGTTACTCACTGGATCTCCATCCCGGCGGCCCAGGATCAACTACTGCCTGGGGTAACCAACAAAAAAAACCACCTAGTGTGCCTTAAAAATGACTCAAAAGTTGCAAGGCGCACTTTAAAAAAAAGTGAAAATTTATCAGAAGCAATTCTTTTGACTTATTCATAAATATCCACCTAAAGTTACCTTTTTCTTTGAGGCATAATAATTAGATAGCAGTGTTGATGCCTGGCTCTCATTTAATCATTTGACCTCATCAATAATCTCATGGAATCTCTATTCTAATGCATGGTTGAAATTTATCCCCACTTCATAAAATAATATCTACTTATAGGACAAACTTTTGACAGTTATTGTTAGAAAGAAAAAAATGAGAAAGATTGAGGCCGCTAAACCTCAACTACTTCATAGGCCTCGATGAGTTTAGACCTAGTACCTAGATCTGTTGCTAGAAGTGGTGGGGGTGGGGGTGGCAGGCCTGGCGATGGTACTTCCACGGACCCCTCAAAATCATAGTCTTCTTCGTCTGCAGCCGTGGTTGACTCGCGTCCAGTGGTCGACACCGAACCCTGATCGGTATCAATGCTGCTCTGGGCGCTGCAACGCGAGCCATCGTGAACGTGTAACTTCGACCTGTCAATATTGGCTTCCGATCCCACAGTTGTGGTGGTGGTGTTGATGGTAGCTGAGGAGGTGGTGTTGGTGTTGGTATTGGCAGTTTGAATAAGACGGCGGGAAGGTGGTTGGGGTGCAGAGCTAGGAACTTGGTGTTGCTCTAGTTGATGCTGCTGCTGCTGTTGTTGTTGTTGGAAGGGGAATTGACATTCAGAACACTTAGCAGCCTTACCTAGATCCGAATCTGCCGAGTTGTAGGCTGAAGTATTGGCTGGTGGTAAGTGAGGCTGGGAGGCTGTCTTTCCGGAAGACGACTTGTGTCCGGACGAGGACTGCATGTACCTCGAAGGACCTCCGAAGTCAATGTTTGCGTTGTGGCTAAGGTAATGATGGGTGTGTAGAGATTTTCCAATATCATCTCCCTCACTCTTTATCCCTAGACAGACACATAAATTCACAGGCTTCTTACAAAGGGTACCCAATTAAGGTGGCTGATTTCTCATAAAAAGGATCAATTTATATGCTAGGAGCAAAACCACTTACAACCCCAAGCGTGTATGTAAGTGGCAACTCTATGGCATTAAGTTCTAAATATCTACAAACTACAACTTGTATGTACTCCTAGCTAAGACCATCACAATCCAAAAAGATTTATTACCTGAACTAAACTCCCTGGCACTGTCAGTTTCCGAATGAACGTCCATCTCAACGGTATCTTCTAAAATTAAAAGTCAAACATAAAGTTCTTGTTGTTTTCTTAAAAGCTTAAACATGGTTTAAGTACCAGGGATTCTTGGCTTGTGCAAGGCCATATCTATAGACCCTGATCGACCGGCTGCCGACGGCGGGGTCGCCGAATCTAGCTTACGGAAGGACTCAGGTCCAGGGATATTCATATTGCGCACTGATTCGCGAATGATTTGTCGGATTGTTTTAAGAAAGGCATTTCTGAACTCAGCAGTGCTGCAATTAAAAATATAAGCACTTTGGTCATGAAATATTGATTATTTTCTTTACTAATACCTGTTGGACAGGTGATAAATCTTCTCGCTCCTTCTCTGCAATTGGTTTTTTAAGTGAATAAGTTCCCACAAATAGTGTGAATCCACATCTTTTACACTACTGGCTCTGACCTAAAGTAAAAGATTGAAGTTTTTATCTTTGGCATGTACTTGAAAAATTAACAATAGTGAGAAATATTGCAAATTATTTTCATGGGTATCAAATGAAAGCTTGATAACTCACTTGAACCTCAGTAACTGGGATTAAGACTTGGTACCGAATGATTTCCACCTCAGCTGTATGTTGTTTTGTTGGTCCCTGAAAGTAAAAAAATATTATATATATATTGACAAAAAATTAGAGTTTATTTTGGTTAAAATTGAAATCTTTTTAATGAGAAGAAGAGTTTCCGACCAATCAGTTTATGCATGAAAAGACTTAATCTTAAAACAGTCGTTGCAATGACAAGAGAGTGAGGAAAATAGTTCTTAAATAAGGCTAATAGTATAAAAGCTGGAGGCTACAGATGAGGTTTGAACCCAATTCATGACTCACTTATCAGGTGAATTGATTTCTCTCAAATTGTTGTATTTTGTAATGGTCTTCATTCTGAGTTCTCTTCTTGCAATAATTAAACTATAAACTTTTGAAAAAAGAATTTTTACCACAGCAGTTTTGTTTCATTTGCCCCAATTCAAAAACTTGAACTGGTAGTGTACAAAACGTTCACTATTCTTAACTTGAGCCTATTTATGGGGAAAGCTTTTGTGAAAACCTTTTGAGAAATATTTGCACTATTATACCAACTATAAATAAAGTTTATCATATAATAATCATGATCAGCCTTATACAAAGAAAGATTAAAAAATCATCTTACAATTAAGGACTTCTTTTTCTGTCTGAGCCTCTCTTTACAGAGGAAAACGACAGCAGTCTTGAAAACAAAGCACATGGCATGAAGCTCGAGGCCCTTCTTGATTTTGCCCAAAAAGTCAGAAATATTGAGCCATTCTACGCCACCATAGTACAGAAGATCTCCAGGGCTCAAATCAATTTGCTGAAAATCAAACAAATTATGAGAATGTTATCAAAATGTCCATGGCTTATTTTAAATCTCACTTGTTTGCTTGTTTTTTGATGTTGCCTAAACAGATGGTCGAAAATTGCACCATATTCTTCATGAATTCTCTGCATTTCATTAATATGTTCGGCAACACGCTCCATCCCGATGAGAGCCTCAACCAGATGCTGTTGTTCATCTGAATTGGGTGATGCCAAAGTTTTTAACTGTTGCAAAAGAAGTGGGTACTTAAGGATTCTCTGGATAGGCTGGATCAAATAAGATTCCAGCGTAGTGGAATGTTGTTGGCGTCGATTACAGGATTGGAGAAACTCCTGTAGCGTCTGATTTTCGTCACCTGAAAGTTCCTTAGTTATAAAATCCGAAAAAAATAGTAGGATTTATAATTGAGCTTACTTTTGTTTGTTGGATGGAGTGACTTTTGAGCTTTTGAATGGCTTGCACAGAAGGAGCTATATAACTTGAAGTGATTAACATAATACAAGAATGAACTTGCTATGGAGAAGAGAACATTCTGAAAATCAAATAAAAGTTTTTGTTGGTTGTCTGGATTTCAAAGTTTAATCAGCAAACTTCTTGCAAATTCATATTTTAATAACGGATGAGCAGAAATCAAACCTTGAACTGCTTGGATGTATCCAGGCTGTTGAATTGTGTTTCTGAATCAATAGCCTCTTCCAAAGTTCTCAGGAATTGTTGCTGGAATCTGTATATTTCTTGAATGTTACCAAATAATGAGCTGGAAAGAAAAGAAGGGTATTTTCTATACAAAGGTCAATACATATTTCAACGTCTAATTTTAGGATTTCACCTTATGTCTGAGTTGGAAAAATAAATGGATTCACTTAAAGGCTCGAAATATGTCTTCATAAGTCTTGAAAGGTTTTCCACGTAGGTCTGTTCAGTTTCGACAAGCTCCAAAATAACCTTCCTCATTTTGTCAGCATCTGAAAGCACCCTACTCGGGGTCATTAGGTGTGAATTTGCACTCTCCAAGCTTTCGGTTGGGCTTGGTGCTCTCCGCACATCTTCACTTTGAGTTCGTCGTAGCAAAGCATCGACATCCTGTAAAAATATATTCTTTATGAACAGAATTTCAGTGAAGATATTCATCATCAGCAACCTTTCTAACGGTTTGATAAAATAATTATTGTTAAGAAAAGCTCACCAAAGGTGTTTGTCCTCCAATAATCATGCCAGTTCCTGTACCTGCCAAACTACTGGCTCTCATCGAGTCTGCCAAAGCCTTGTCGATCATAGATATAGGCCCACCATTCTAGAATATTTTAAGTATTAAACCCAAGTTTAAATTAGGCCAATATCTAGTGTGCAAAAACCTCTTTTCTACGCCTTGTTCCATCCGATTGTTCAGAAGATTGAGATGGTGGTGCAGTTGTTGAATCACCATCTGGAGATAAAGCTTCTTTTTCTAAAAAAAAGTTTTTAATCAGTTCTGGGCTTATCATAAATAAACATACTTTGAGCTATAAGATTAAAACTTACTCCATCCTGGAGCAGGAACAATGAGACTTGAGATAATATCTTCATTAATAATATTGTCGCTTGGAGGTGGTGGACAAACAAGGCTGTCGATGATGTCATCAGTAGCTGACTTGAGGCTA
>Ga0194133_10007861_pt1 | contig 12639 bp, 13 predicted proteins | sample TA2KigOf40mmetaG_FD_155448 | JGI IMG/M metagenome (GOLD analysis project Ga0194133, IMG submission 155448) | Freshwater microbial communities from Lake Tanganyika, Tanzania - TA2015055 Kigoma Offshore 40m | ecosystem: Environmental > Aquatic > Freshwater > Lake | place: Tanzania: Lake...
TATAATTATTAAATATTTTATACCTACAACAACAATCAGAGCCCATGTGATAAGCGATAATGCACCATAAACTGCAACAGCAAAACCAGCTCCAACAGATTTGGTAGCTTCAACAGATAGTTTTAATGCGTAAAGTGGAGAAGTCCCTATATCACCAAAAACAACTCCAAGGGTTGAAATAACTATAAGAGTTAGACTTTTCTCTTTTATGTTCTTAGCCCCGTTGTTTAATTTATTAATAATCATTTGATAATGATGGATCTGTTTAAGTTATTACAGACGTCAAGTTACATTTTGTGAAAAATAAAATTAGTTTAATTTGATAAGTATAAATAAAACAAATCTTACAATAGTATCTATAACATACATAAATATAGTTTTATAGGCCCAGAAACCGTGAATTGTATACTAGAATTTGAATTTGTTTAGGAAATCTGCTGCGATAATTTTGTGTCCCTCATTATTAAAGTGAATGTCTCCAATTTGATAATATTTTCTAATAATATTTTTTTTTGCTTCAAGATCATTTTTGTCATCCATAAATAACGGATAGTGATTAATAAAGTTCCTACATCTTTTTTTACAAAATTTTTCCCATATTTTAACATGTGTATTATACGCAACATCATTAAGTATAGTTTGAGGCCAAGGATATACTGCAATTGACATTTTTATTTTACGTTCATCTAAATAATGAAAGATTTCATCCATTAACTTTAGCTGTTCTTCAATTCCTCTCTTAATTCCGTAGTCATACCCCTTGATTTTATCAATTTTAGAATAAGTCCAGACAGATCGTAAATTCATTTTTTCATAAATCTCAAAAATATTTTTATCTGGTATTTTCGATGGATCTGTATAGATAGGTATTGGAGTGAAGAGAGTTTCGCCTACTCTATATCGATTACTTTTTGTGATAGCAAATATTAGTTGATCAAGCAACGGGAACTTTGCATTGATATACCACTCAATTCTTTTATTCCATTTTTTATCTCTTACTTTTTTATCTGGTAGCAATACATAGGAGTTCATGTCATCAATTAGATCTGACACATCGATATAAAGAATTACGTGATCCAACTTAAAACCTTGATCAATAAAGTATTTAAGTTTTGAATAATATATTTTTGGAGAATAAGAACTTACTCCCATATTTGCAACTTGAGTAGTTATTTTATTATTAATAATGCCTACAAAAGTTTCTTCATGAGGAACTCCAAGACCTTCAACAAATGAGTCCCCAAAGACTGCAAGTTTATAAGTTTTTTTTGATTGAGAATTACATTTGTATTTTAAACCCCATTCATCAGTACAAAGTCTATAGATATTTGGTCCCCATCCAGTTTTTTTGTAATCAATATTTGGCGCAAGTGTATGATGGTAAATATTATGTCTAATTCTTTGTTTTTTATGATAAATGGGATTATCTTTAACGGATGCTATATATTTATCTCTAACGTAAGATCCAAAAAAAAAGTCGAGTGTTAAAAATATAATTAAAGTGACTAAAAAAAATTGCAATTGTTTAAAAAAAAATTTTCCTATTCTTTTTAACATTAGATATATTTTAAAAAGTGGATAAATTAGTTAAGTTTAGTTAATGAGCAAGAAATTTTAAAAATTATGCCAACAATAAAAGTAAGCGACGATACGTTTGATAAAGATGTCCTAAAAAATGACAAAAGTGTTTTAGTTGATTTTTATGCAGATTGGTGTGGTCCCTGCAAGATGGTTGCACCCATTCTTGAGGAAATATCTGACGAGATGAAAGATAAGTTAGTTATTGCAAAGCATAACATCGATGATAATCCCAACGTTCCAACACGTTATGGTGTAAGGGGTATTCCAACTATGTTATTATTTAAAGATGGAAAACTAGTTGATACTAAAGTTGGAGCCATTCCAAAAAAAAATATTAAAGAGTGGTTAAACTCTAAAATTTAATTTAAATTTAGTACCTCACCAGCAAGATATAACGATCCTGTAATAATAATTAATCCGTTAGGATCCTCTTTAGAAGTTTCAATAAGTGCATTTATGATTGAAGATGAAGCACTGGATTGTATGCCAAGTTCATTTGCAGTTTTAATAATATCATTTACATCCATTATATTTTCTTGATTGGGGATTTTTATAGCTTTTAATGACGTTGCTATATTCGAGAAATATTTAAGAAACTCCTTTGCATTTTTGTTTTTAAGCATTCCAAATATTAAATAGATTTTTTTTTTCTTTATAGTTTGAAGAAAATCTGCAGTTACTCTGCCGCCCTCTTCATTATGTGATCCATCCACATAAAGCTCATTATCTTCACTAATAAACTCTTTTAGTTTTCCTTTTTTAATTTTTTCTAATCTTCCTTTATTGTAGGCTTTTTTAAGAGCAGCACTTGTTTTAGTATTATCTAAAGATTTTAAAATACATTTTACTGTTGCAATTGCAGTTGTTGCATTTACTAACTGATATTCGCCTTGAAGACTTGGCATATTTAAATCCATCAGAGAGTTATCATCTTGATATATAAATCTTTGATTTTCTATTTGGTAATTAAAATCTTCTGCAAAGAAAATTTTTTTAGAATTATTACTTCTAGTTTCTTGATCTATATATTTTAAAACTTCAGGACATTGTTTTGATATTATAATTGTAGTGTTATTTTTAAATATGGAACATTTCTCATATGCAATTTTTTGAAGTGTATCTCCTAAAAATTCTTGATGATCAAAAGAAATTGAAGTTAGCACCTGTGCAATTGGTTGTTCGATGACATTGGTTGCATCAAGTCTACCACCCAACCCAGTTTCCAAAATTGTATACTCTGCAGGCTTTTGTTTGAACGCCAAATAGGCAGCAGCCGTTGTAATTTCAAAGAAAGTTATTGGATCGTTTTTATTTATTTTTTCAACTTCTGTTAATACCTCCTCTAAAAATTCATCACTGATATCCTCGGTTTGAAGAGTTATCCTTTCATTAAATTTTTGAAGGTGAGGGGATGTATATAAGTTTACAGTTTTTCCGTGTTCTTCAAGGAGGCTTTTTAAAAATCTACAAACCGAACCTTTACCATTAGTTCCTGTTACCGTGATTGCTTTATGAAAACTTCTTTCAGGATGATGAAGTTTTGAAAGTAGCTTTTTGATCCTTTCTAATGATAGATCAATCTTTTTAGGATGCAGCCTGAGTAATCGTTGAAATAAGTCCTGGTTGTTGCTCATTTACGATACCCAAATCACTTTGGAAAGTTTTGTTAGTATTTGTAAGTTTAAGTATTAGTGAACTTATAACTTTAGGCAAATTTTTTCTTTCAACTACTAAATCTATTTGACCTTTATCTCTTAAATATTCTGCAGTTTGAAATTCTTCAGGAAGCTCCTCTCTTACCGTCTCCTTAATAACTCTAGCTCCCGCAAATGCAATTAAAGCTTTGGGTTCTGCTATATTAATGTCCCCTAATAATGCAAAAGATGCAGTTACGCCTCCAGTTGTTGGATCAAGGCACACAGAAATAAATGGTATTTGATTTTCCTTTAGAGATTTTATTGATGAAATCATTCTTGGCATTTGCATCAGAGAGTACATAGACTCTTGCATTCTCATTCCTCCGGACTGACTAAAAAAAACATAAGGAAGTTTATTTGAAAATGCATAATCTGCTCCTGTAATGAATGCCTCACCTGCAGCTCTACCAACTGAACCTCCAATAAAATTAAAATCCATAGCACCTGTAACAAGTTCAACTTCATTTACTTTTCCGCGGGCAAGTCTTACACTGTCATGGTATTTTGTCTGCTCCCTAGCCGTCATTAATCTGTTTCTATAAGTTTTAGAGTCTCTAAAGTTCAAAGGATCATCAATTGGAATCATTGGAAATATTTCTTCAAACTTACCCTCATCAAACAATAATTGAAAACGCTCGGCAGGGTTAATTCTATGATGCTTAGAGCAGGTTGGACAAACGTATAAATTATCTTTTAAGTCTTGCTTATATAAAACAGATCCGCAGCTACAATTTTCCCAAAGCTTACCCTCAGGTCCAAGTTTAACTCGAAATAAATTCTTGAGTTTAGGTTTAAATCTTTTAAATTTTTCTGTAATCCAATTCATTCAATTTTATCTCTTAAAGATTTTACTATTTTATTCACCCTAATTACAGGGTTTTTACCTCTCTCTATTGAGCTTGTAATTTCCTTGCATATTTCAGAGCCTACAACCACACCGTCTGCTTTCTTTAATGATTTTATAGTTTTATTGGTAATTCCAAAGCCAATTACAATATTCTTACGTTCATCAATTTTTTTTATTTTAAAGTAGTTTTTTAGAATTTGTTTTGAAGATACTTTAAGCTTTCCCCCAGTCGTTGAAAGCATACTTATATAATAAAGCATACTATGAGAGTTTTTAATAATTTCTTTTAATCTTTTATCTGATGTGGTTGGCGCTAAAAGTTGAACAAAAGTAATACCATTTTTTTTGCATTGTTCTGCAAACTCTTTATTCTCTGGAAATGGGAGATCAACAATAATAATTCCATCAACATCAATTTCTTTACATTTTTTTAAAAAATTTTTCTTTCCGTACTGCAAAACCATATTATAGTACCCCATTAATATTACTGGCTTTGAATATAAATCTTTTTTGTATTCTTTAACTATTTCAAAAACATCATTTAATTTTATTTTACCTTTGAGAGCTCTATAAATGCTATTTTGAATCTGTTTTCCATCTGCAACACTAGTGTTATGCGGAAATCCAACTTCACATATATCAACATGTGAATCAATTGATTTTAAAATACTCATGGTCATTTTTTTATTTCTATCCCCAGCAACAATGTAAGTTAACAGAGCTGATCTTCCTTCTGTTTTTGCAATCCTAAAGGCAATATCAATATTAGTTTCGTTCAATGTAGTTTTCCAAGCTTACGTTCAAGAATTTTTCTATCTTTATTTGCATCACCACAGCTATTAACAATGATAATTGTATCTTTACTTAGTTTTGGAGCTATTTTAATTGCCTCAGCAAAAGCGTGAGATGGTTCTAAGGATGGTCTAATATATTCCATGGATGAAACTAATTTATAAGCCTTTAATGCCTCTTCATCAGTTGCAGATGTATATCGTGCGCGCTTTGTATCTTTTAAAAAACAATGTAGTGGAGAAACACCTGGATAATCTAGACCAGCACTAATTGACTCTGTTTCACTGATCTGACCATCTTTATCCTGAACCACATATTGTGCTGCACCATGTAAAATTCCAATTTTAGAATTATTTGTAAGGGGTGCCGCATGAAGTTTACTATTCTTTGGACCTCCTGCTTCAACGCCAATAAATTCTACATGAGATTTATCATAATCCATAAAGGAGTTCCAAAATCCTATTGCAGAACTACCTCCGCCAACGCAGTTAATAAGTTTAAGTTTTTTTGGAATTGTTCCGAACTGCTTAATAAGTTGCGGAACTAACTCTCTAGATATTTGAGCCGTACTCCAAGCACAGATTTTAACAAAAATATTTGGGCCCACGGTTGATCCTACACACATGTGAGTAGTGTCGCAGTTTGATACCCAGTAGCGCATACATTCTGAGACTGCATCAACTAAAGTCTTGCTACCTGAATTTACGGGTATGATTTCTGCACCATTTGCCTTAATAGCTTCAACATTTGGCGTTTGTCTTTCAATATCTTTTGTTCCCATAAATATTTTACATTTTAAGCCGAATTTTTTTGCTGCCATCGATAGCATTTTTCCAGCATACCCAGCACCCGTGTCTCCTACTATGTATTTTTTTTTAGCTTTTTTACAAAGTAGGGCATGAACAGTTGCATTATAAATTTTATGCGCTCCGCCATTTGCTTCAGATACAATTTTTGCAAATATTTCTGCACCATTTAGATATTCGGTTAGATTATTAAGCCTTACAAAAGAGGTTGGTGATCCAACGTAATTTTCAAAATAGTAGTCTCGTTCTTTTAAAAATTTTTTATCTCTTCTAAGTTTTTCAAATAGTTTAGTTAAATCGTCAATTGGTTTTTTGAGGGTTTCAGGTACAAAATTTCCACCAAATTTTCCTCCATACATATAATTTTTGTCATGCTGATCAATAATTGGAATATTTTTTTTAAGTTTTAGCATAGCTTTGTACTTTATTCATCAAATCAATAATTTTTTTTTCTTCTTTAATTCCAGGACTTATTTCAACACCACTAGAAATATCAATCTTAGAAGTATATTGTAGAGCCCTGTCCACATTCGAGACATTAATTCCTCCAGCAAGGAAATACGAACTTATATCAATATTGTTTAATAAGTTAAAATTAAATGTTTCAGATTTTTCCATAGCAGGGCTGTCTAGTAAAATTTCATCTGCATCTTTATAAAGTGATATTTTTTGGAGATCACTTTGATCTTTTACTTTTATTGCCTTAATTATTTTTTTTTTAAATTTTTTTTTAATTTCTGTTATTCTATTGTTATCCTCAGATCCATGAAGTTGAAAATAATCAAAAAAAACTTTTATTTTATCTAAAAATTCATTATTTGGATTAACTACAACAGCAACTTTCTTTATGTTCGTTGACATTCCTGAAGTGAGTTTTTCTGCTTTATTTATAGATAAATTTCTTGGTGATTTTGGATAAAATACGAAACCAAGATAGTGTACCTTAAGTTTTTCACATAACTTAATAATAGTTTTTGAAGTAATTCCGCAAATTTTAATTTGCGTCTGCATTATTTAATAAATTGTAAAACTTTATGAATATTATTTCTAATATTTCCTTTAGTGATGTCTCTTCCAATAACTAAATAATTTGCTCCAGCATTTATTGCCTGTACTGGGTTCATGATACGCTTCTGGTCTCCACTTTTTTTTTTATTAATTCTTATTCCAGGTACTACAATATCAAATTTTTTATTTACTTTTTTTACAGTTTCAATCTCATGGGCAGAGCATACGACTCCATGAATTTTTGCTTTTTTTGATAATAAGGCCAGTTTTTGAACTTGATTTTGAATTGTTGTGTTATTTCCCATTATCTTTAAATCATTATTTGTAAGCGAAGTAAGGACTGTTACAGCAAGTAATTTTAATCTTTTATTAGTCTCCTCTTGAGCTTTTTTTGCTGCTCTTAACATTTTATAACCTCCACTTGCATGAACTGTTAGATAGTCAATTTTTAGATCTTTGAGGCCTAGGATGGTTTTGTAAACCGTATTTGGAATATCTTTTAATTTTAGATCTAAAAATATTTTTACTTTTCTTTTGATAAACTTTTTTATTGCTTGGCGTCCTTTATTTGATGAAAAAAACTCAAAACCAAATTTATATCCTATAACATAATTTGCTGTAGCATCTATAATAGATTTTGCTCTTTCGACGCTAACCGTATCTACGGCAACAAAGATCGGGTAGCGTTTCATTATTTATTTGTATTTATATTTTTTGCTAAAGATTGATCTTTATTAATTCTAAATTTTAAAAGTTTTGCCATTCTAAAGCCTATCGTTCTTTTTTCACCAACTGATACTTTTTCCCCAGTTCTAGGATTTCTTGCAATTCGAGGCTTTCTAGTTTTAACTGCCCATGTTCCAAAATTTCTAATTTCTATTCTTTGACCTTGAGATAGTACGTTTGCCAGGTGTTTAAAAACTTGCTCAACCATTCTTTCGACTTGAGGATGATTTAAATATTTGTACTTAAGGGCAAGTTCACTAATTAAAGTTGAACGCTTCATCCATTATATTGTACTTGTAAGCAGTTGAACTTCAAGATTTTAATTGAGATAGACTATTCTGATTTTTCTTTTGTTTCTTTCTTTTTTGAAGTTTTCTTTTTTTCTGTTTTTTCCACTTTTAAAGCTGGCCCCAAAATGTCCGCTAAAGCTGCTCCGCTGTCAACATTTTTATATTTCTTAATCATTTCTTTTTGTTGCTTCTCTTCAAGTTTTTTAACAGATAAAGAAACTTTTCTAGTCCTGTGTTCTAAATCTAAAATAATTGCGTCTATTGCATCACCCACTGCAAATCTATTTGTTCGTTGATCTTGCTTTTCAATAGCTAATTCAGTTTTTTTAATTATTACTTGAAAACGCTTCTCTCCAATATTTACTTTTACAAAGTTATCCATGATTTCAGCAATTTTACAGGTAACAATGTCACCTTTTTTCTTATCTTTAAAAATATCGAAAGGATCATCTAAAAGAGCCCTGATAGATCCATTAACCTTATCGTCCTTAATATCAATTATTTTAAGTTTAACTGTATCACCTTTTTTATAGTTATTAAGAGCTTCAGAGCTTTCAGAATAATCTAACTGTTTATAGTGAACAAAAATATCGATTTCACTATCTCCAGTATTTAAAAATAGACCAAATTCTTTTTTGTTTATTATTTTAGCATTAACCACATTTCCAATTGGGTATTTATTTTTGAATTCATCTATTGGATTTGGAAGAGTGTCTTTGTAGGATAAATTGATTTTTTTTTTTTCTGTATCTAGTTCTTTAAGTTTTGCTTTTAGTGTATCCCCAACTTTAAAAATTGTTTTTGGATTAACACTCTTATGCAGGTGTTTTATTTCGGAAGAGTGTATTAGACCAACTACTCCATCGCTTAAATCAATAAAAGCTCCCCAATCCGTTAATTTTGTAACTTTACCCTCGTATATTTCACCAATTTTAAATTTATTTTCAATTCCTATGTAAGGATCAGGAGTTAAAGCTTTTACAGATAATGACATTCTTTTTTGTTCACTATTAATCTCTATAATTTTTGCAGATATTTCTTCTCCAACGGAAAATAAGTCTTCAGGAGATGATACTTTAAGATGAGAAATTTCAGACGTGTGTAATAAACAGTCGATTGTATCAATTGAAACAAAAGCACCATAAGATTGAATTGCTTTAATTTTTCCTTTTACAATATCACCCACTTTATACCTTGAAAGCACTTCATCTTTGCTTTGGTTTTTAGACTGCTCAAGAATTGCTCTTCGAGATGCGATGACGTTCATTCTGACAGTGTCAATTTTAATAATTAAAAACTCTAAAGGTTTGTTTAAATATTCATGAGGATTTTTGATTGGTGCATCTGAGAGCTGAGATGAGGGAATAAAAGCCTGAATATTAAATATCTCGCAAGCGAAACCTCCTTTTACAACACTTCGTATAACTCCCATTACTTTTGTTTGTTTATCAAAAGCTTCTTTAATTCTATTCCAGGATTTAATTCTTTTTGCTTTGTCTCTTGACAGAATTACTTCACCTTGTTTTGACTCTACTCGTTCAACGTAAACTTCTAAACTTTGACCTATTTTTAAATTTTCAATCTCATCAGCATTAAGTTCACTTTTTTGAATAATTCCTTCACTTTTTAAACCAACATCAATAAAAATTATTTTTTCATCTATTCTGGATATTATTCCATTTATTATTGCACTTTCTGTTGCGGATCTTTGATTTAAGTCTTGCTTTATTAAACTTACAAACTCGTCATTAGTATCTTGTGTTTGATAGACTTTAAGATCTTGCATTAATTAGGTGTACTTTCTGATCTATTATGTTGCATACTTTTTTAAAAATGGCTTTCTTACTATAAGACGAACTGTCAATCAATACTGCATCTTTCGCTGGTTTCGCTTTACTTATTCGACGTGTTGCATCGTCGTGATCTCTTTTTTTTAAATCTTTTTTTACTTTTAATAAAGAAGTTTTAATTCCATTTTTCAAATATTCTTTATACCTTCTTTTTGCCCTTTCGGTTAATGTAGCATTTAAGAAAATCTTCACAGTTGCATTTGGTATTATATTGGTCCCTATATCTCTTCCATCGCAAATTGAGCCATTAAATTTTTTTCGAGGGAAATAGATCAGTTTTTTTTGTTTGCTTTTAAGCATTTTCCGAATTTTGGTTTTTTTTGATATAGTAGATGAAAATCTAGTAACTTTTTCATTTGTCAGTCTTTTATTTTCTAATTCTTTTAAATTAAGCGTCTTTAATTGTAGCTTTAAGAATTGATAATTTATTTTTTTTGTTTTTGAGCTAAGTATCTTAAATGCCAAAAATCTATATAATTTTCCAGAGTCTAAATGAAAAAGTCCGTATTTCTTGGCTAAATTCTTAGCTAAAGTTCCTTTCCCAGCTGAAGAGGTTCCATCAATTGCAATGAGTAATTTTTTTTTCAATTTTTTTTTAGATTTTTTATTATTTTTGTAAAAGTAGGAAAACTTGTCCGAACATATTGAAAGTCTTTTATTTTAAATTTTTTATTTATTGCTTCTGATAATATTTTAAAAGACATTGCTATTCTATGATCGCCTTTTGCATCTATGACTGTGTTATTTAAAACATTAAAGTTTTTATTACCTTTAATTTCAACAGATGATTTTGTAGATTTAATATTAATCCCAACTTCAGAGAGACCTTCCTTCATGGTCTCAATTCTATCAGACTCTTTAAACCTAAGTTCTTCAATTCCATAAAACTTAGACGTTCCCTCAGCAAAAAGAGCTGCAATAAATAAAATAGGATACTCATCAATTAATCTTGGGGCCATCTCTTCCTGAATTGTTACAGACCTTAACTTAGAACTTTTTACAAATAGATCTCCTACAATTTCTCCTGAGCATAACCTTTTATTTTTTATTTGAATCTGTGCTTTCATTTTTCTTAAAGCATCGAGAACTCCCGTTCTTGTTTGATTAAGTAACACATTTTTAATACAAATTTTTGAATTTTTACTTATTAATGCAAGTACAATCATAAAAGATGCTGAAGATATGTCTCCAGGAACAAAAATATCTTTAGCATCAAGAGGCATCTTCCCTTCAAGAAATATAATTTTCTTCTTAGATTTTCTCTTTACCTGTATTTTTGCACCAAGATATTTAAGCATTATTTCGGTATGATCTCTAGTATCAAAATTTTCTTCAATTGATGAAACTCCTGGAGTATTTAATGCTGCTAAAAGAAAAGCAGATTTAATCTGAGCACTTGCCACCTTAAGTTTATAATCAGTCTGAAGACCAACAAATGATCCTTGGAAAGTAAGTGGAAAATTATCTTTATTTGAAGGCTTAACACTTGCCCCAAAGTTTTTTAAAACGTCAATGACCCTGCCCATGGGTCTCTTACTTAAAGATTTATCACCTACAAATCTTATTGTGTAAGGGTAGGTTGAGAGTAGCCCTAAAAGCAATCTTGCAGTTGTTCCAGAGTTTCCACAATTTAGAGTACCATTGAACTTTTCAAGTCCACCAACTACTTGTCCATATACAAAGTAATCTTTCTTTTTTTTTATTATTTTGATCCCAAACTTTTTGAGACTTTGAATTGTACTAAATATATCTCCAGACTCTAAAAGGTTTGATATTTTAACTATACCAGTTGCTTGTGATCCAATAATTAAAGATCTGTGTGATATAGATTTATCTCCAGGCAATTGTATTGTGCCTATAAATCTATTTATTTTTTTAGGCATATTTAGTTAAACTTATTAAGTGTTGTTTTAAATACTAAAAGTCCATATACAAGCAAAAATTATTTAAAAATTACGGGGGCATTTTGGATAAAAAAAATTGGGGAATTAAGAGAATTTGTGAATGTGGTAAGAAATTTTATGATTTTAATAAAAATCCGATCATCTGTCCTTGTGGCAAAATTCAAACCTTTGAAGATAAATTTGAAAAACTTGAAACATTGAAACAGTCTGAAAATAAAAAACCTTTAGATGAATCAAAACCTGAGGATTTAGTTGAAGATGCGGTTATTGATGAAAATAAAGATGATGATACTGTCGTATCTTTAGAAGCTGAGAGAGAAATTGAAGAGAATTTAGAAAAAGAAAAAGAGCAAGAATAGTAAATTACAATCTAAAGCTAGAGCCAAGATAAAACTGTTTTGCTTTTTTATTCTCTATTATTTCTTTAGGGGAACCTTCTGCTATTATTTCACCCTGATTAATAATGTACGCTCGATGTACAATGTCTAGAGTTTCTTTAACGTTGTGATCGGTAATAAATACAGAAATTCCCTTATCGACAAGATTTTTAAGCATCTCTTTTAATTCTGTAATTGCAATAGGATCTAGAGCGGCAAAAGGCTCATCTAGTAGAAGAATTTTAGGCTTCGTACACAAACAGCGTGCAATTTCAACTCGTCTAGCCTCACCGCCTGACAAGCTAAGTGCAGACGCTGTTCTTAAATGGGAAATTTTAAATTCATTTAGGAGATTTTCAACTAAGTCATCTTCTTTTTCTTTATCTTGAACAATTACTTCAGCAACTGCTCTTATGTTTTCCTCAACTGTCATTCCTCTAAATATTGATCGTGCTTGTGGTAGATAAGATAATCCATTCTTAGCTCTAATGTGTATGGGAAGTCCAAGCAGAGACTTATTTTCAAAAAAGACATTTCCTTCAGTAGGATTTAAGATGCCAAGTATAATTGAAAATAGAGTTGTTTTTCCAGCGCCGTTAGGTCCAAGTAAAGCACAAATTTCTTTGGGATTTACATTAAGATTGACATTTTTCAATATTACTCTTTTTTTAATTATCTTAGTAATTTTTTTAACATTCAATGTTGAGGGTGCTAAGTTTAGATAAAAATCATTTGATAAAATTTTTATTTTAGCAGAATTA
>Ga0194133_10007863_pt1 | contig 12639 bp, 6 predicted proteins | sample TA2KigOf40mmetaG_FD_155448 | JGI IMG/M metagenome (GOLD analysis project Ga0194133, IMG submission 155448) | Freshwater microbial communities from Lake Tanganyika, Tanzania - TA2015055 Kigoma Offshore 40m | ecosystem: Environmental > Aquatic > Freshwater > Lake | place: Tanzania: Lake Tanganyika...
CCCAAATCATAAATGGCTGACCCAACCCGAGCTACAAAAAATTGACCTGACCCGACCCGGGTCAAAAAATTTTGACCCAGACCCATCACTACTCCTTTGAAAGTAGTAGCAACCTCCATTCTTCAATCGAAAGTTGATACAACAACAGGGCAGCCAAAACATGGTACTACAACCCAATGTGAAGTGACAATTAGGAATTTTATTTAAAATTATTTTTCTATCTTTCATTTTTACACTCGAAATAATAAATTTTTCATAAAATCAAGTGGAAATCAACAAAATTTTGAATCGTAATGAGTTGAAAAATAGCTAAGACGTCAAAGTGCAGAAGTGGACATAAAAATAACGAATATAAATTTGGTTGAAGAAAAAAACTTTTTTCAGTGCTGCAACTTAATTTCAAATAATGCAATGAACTTTTGATACTTGAACTGAAAGAGAAATATTTTCATCTGAATGTCTCAGAAACTTTACTTTTAGTGTTTTTAACACAAGTAGTGTGAGGTTTCTATAAAATTACCAACATCTTGAAGATATCAACACATCTGATTTCTTGCAACAAAATAAAAATTAACCTCAGTGTTACAAAAATCTTTGGTTTCCAGATTGAGACAATTTTGAAATTCTTTTCATACAGCCAAATACCTAAGAGTTCGAAATGAAATTTTAAAGCAACAATATTTAGTAGCTTGACAGATGTAACACAACCTCGTGGTAATTCTAAGATCTTGCTTTGAACATATTGGCAAGAAAGAAAATCGACTTATTAAGGATTTTAGAACAGTGCCAACATCAATTTCAGATATTAATCCTTCTTTCTTTATCTTGATATGTAAATTTACTCATGCCACTAAATTCGAAAAATAGGAGGAAGGAATGGGTGAAAAGAGAATTTGTTATCAACGTTCTTTCATTGATAGATTTTGATTTGCAGCCTAACAGATTTTAAATACTGGAGTGCCAGTCAATTTCAATAGAAATACTTATAAACTTTCATCGACACTGCCAAATAAATTATCACATGATGAATGGGCTGCTTTGGATCTGAGCATTTTGCAAATGCATGTTATTTTTCTTTCCAGAGTGTATATAAATGTGTGTTTCATGCTGGAATTGGCAGTCTGAAATGACTTGAAACATGCCACAAAATTTTCCCACCGTGTGAATAAATCGGTGCAAAACAAAACTATTTTAGGGAAAATTACAGCTAATTTAGTTGGATATCAAACAATTGTGGTTGTAGAGAGTACAAGACAAAAGATTCCTGAACCTAGGGGGTAAAAATGTGTTCTGGCTCATTAAAAAATGTGGGGGTTTTCACAATTTGAATAGCTATTTTGTTGAAACTTTTAATGAAGAGTGTGGATTTTTACTGAAGCTGGTACTTATTTTAAACTAGGTGACTAAAATTTTTAACAAATATTTGAACGTCCTGGTGGAAGAGTGATTGATCTGAAAGGAAATAAATTAGCTTTTAGTCAAATTAAACATTTTAATCTGACATGTTTTACAAATCTATAAGAGTATTAGAGAATTTGGCAAAGAACCTAGTCGAATTCTTCTTTAATGGAATGTAAAATCTTAGTCTTATCAAAAGGTTATCGTGCAAAAGCATCGATAACACCGAGAATAAATTTGAATAGAACGAATAGATTGAAAGAGCTGATTGATGAACCGCTCAGACTTTCAATATTTTTTTTCCAAAAAAGGGAAATGTTTTTCAAATCCGTTATCAAAAAATTCAAATGCTGAGAAAGTCAAACTCTCAATGTTACTACAAGCATAAATACAAAGTGGATTTTCTTTCCTCCAAATTTGGCTTTCTGAAGTGTAATTCAGAGATAAAAACACAACCATTAATTTGGCCTTAATTAATTTGATTTATTTGATGACTATTGGTCAACTAAGTATACTTGCCTTTTTTGTCTATTATGGAATCTTTTCCTCCTCCTTTTTCTTGTCTTTTTCTTTAGCTTCTCTCTTATCTTTTCCTTTGTCCATGAAGTGATCCAAGATGTTCATTGGCATTGGGAAGATGATTGTCGAGTTGTGCTCGGCTGCAATACTACTGAGAGTTTGAAGGTAACGCAACTGAAATTCAATTCAACAATTTGTCAATTTTCTACTAATCTGAGTTTAATTGGGTGTGTTTTCGCTATTTCCATAATTCTCATCCTACAATACTTTTTATGTAAATGCTCATTAAATCACACTTCCTTAAAAAGTGTCTTCTCAAGCTGTGTTTGCTTAGTGTTTTTTTTTACTTATTTGCATCTTTTATTTAGCAATACATGTAAAATACTTTGCAAGAGTAAGAATGGCAAGCTTGCCTGCCCTGGTAACATCTTGGGTAGCATCAAGGCAAGGACCGAGGTAGAAAACTGGGATTTCTATCCTTGCATGTTCCCTAACCCAGGGGAAAAACTAACTTAACTTTCCCCCACTCAGCCAAACTTGAAGTAACACTTCAATGATTTCATCAAACTGTTCTCATTTATGGAAGGTAGCCAATCAAACAACACTTCGTACAATAGAGATCCAGATATGTTTGCAAACTATCTTTCATTCCCATGCTACAACAGCTTACCACAAACATTAGGTCCAAAACATCAGACAGCAACCAAAGATTTCTCTTATAATTCATTCCATTCCATTTCATACTGTTCCCTGTCCTATAAAATTTCTCCCATCCATAATAAAATAGTTCATTTACTGATTCTTTTATTAATTGGAAAGGTCATTTGGGCTATGCAAAGTTCCTAACTGCAACTGATCCTCACAGGGCACTTGACGCTAACATGACTTAAAGATTTATTGTTCCTGACTATCCAAGTATGAACCTTGAAGTAGACAATTTTAAACTTACAAATTTGTGAAAACATTAAATTTTTCGTTTTATTATTTTGACTTATTTTTTTGCATTTGAACAGTTGTCAAAAAACTGCGTGGAATCTTTATTGCAAATAAAAAAAAATTTCTACCGTTTAAATGTTGTGTTAGTTTGAAAGGTGTTGGCGTACTGTTATTGAACTAAAACTTTTTTGTCGTCTCCTACTCGATTGATTTTTTTTTCAACAAGGAGAACAAAGACAAATTGATTGGTTTTTCCAGTGCGAATCTCAGTGGCGGCTAATCCACAAAAAATCTCCCATAAATCATTTTGATAGTCGAGCGAGAGTGCATTATTGATATCGTACACTTACAAAAGAGACCTTGATAGATGTTAAATTCAAGTTATACAAATTTAAGATTTTAATATGTTTTGAAAATGAAGAAATAGTTTTTTTTATTGATTGCCATAAAAATTGAACTTTAAAGCGGGAAGGAAACATTTGGTAAGTAAGGCTTCAGCAACGAAATTTTCAACTTTGATAGAATACTATGTAAAAGAAACATAAATGATATTTTGATAATGGAGGTTACCTGAAGTGCTGAAGAGCTCTCTGCAATGACATTTGCTGCTTCACGCAGTGCCCTTGAGGCTTTTTGTTCGCCTTCAGCTGCTATGACCTAAAGTATCAGATAAAAAGTTTCTGACATGAAGCTGAAAAAAAGTTTTGCGGTAAGAAAAAAAGTTGAGTCTCAAAATGACCCATAAAGATATATTTTTATGGCTTGTATAATGTTGACCAACAAACATCAAAGAGAGCATTTGGTTTTTGTAGAGAAAAAATTGCTGCGTGTATTACCTCATAACAATAATGGTACACGATTTTTAATCAAGTTTTTGCAACGTGGACAATTGCCCAAAAGATCAAATCCAATCGATAAAACAATTTTTGTTCTTGAAAATTACCTTAGCCCTGGCCTCTCTTGCAGCCTCGGCCTCAGCAGCCATGGCGCGTTGAAGTTGAACCGGGAGACGGACATCTTTTCTATTAAAATGTAGAAGTAAAATTAGTTCCTGTAATGAAAATACTCTTATTGACGTTTTAAAAAGCTTACATTTCCACACGCTCAGCCTAAAAAGTAATAAAAAAAGAATTACTATATTTTATTTGGTGTGCAAAAAAGATCTTCATTTTTATCCTATCACCTTAACCCCCCACGGGTCTGTGGCCTCGTCCAAGGCGTTCTGCATCACTTGACTAATCGTTTCACGTTCAGACAGAATTTCGGCCAAGTTTTTTGTACCAAGAACATTTCGCAAGGTTGTGGCTGCCAGTAGACGAGTGGAATGACTAAAACAAGATGCCAGCTTTGAAAAGTACTTTTCTTTCACCACAAGCTTTATTATTCTAAATAAAATTCACCTGTAGTCCTCAATATTGTTTGTTGCCATCGTTGGATTGGAAACTCTATAGTAAACGACAGCGTCAACACTCACTGTCACAGAATCTCGAGACAGAACCTGAATAAATATCAATTGTGATGATTTAATGGTGAAACATAGAAATTACATATGTTACAGACATATAATAACAAAACTATATTTCATCTGTGCACGTAAAAAAATTATCTTAGTCATCTTGTCCATTCTTCCTGGCTGCAAAAATATAAAAACCATTTTTGGTCAAATTTTATAACAAGAGCTGACGTGATAATTCAAGATGAAACTTTTGATGTGGAAAAAAATCTTCTGCAGCAACATCAATAATTGAAAATGACTTTTCGAACAGCTTGGTCGAATATAACTTTGCATTTTTCTCTCCATCCAAGCTTTTGATGGAGGCAATGAAAATGCAAAGATGGCCCATATTTCGGGTAAGGGATCCCATTACATAGCCAACAAAACTTGAATGAATTCAGATATCTACTTTTGGTCGAAAACCAATCAAAAAAACAGTGCTGAAAAGGCTCAGATTTTCTTTGTGAATGTAAATCTCTTGAAAAAGGCTTGAAAAAAAATATTTTTACTTTCCCTGAAAACTCGAATTTCACTTTAATCGTCAAAAGAATTTTTTTTCTTTCTAATCAAAATGTTGTGGTAAATTGTAAAAGACTTTGATGTTTGTAAAAAAAAACAGTTTTGACCGAAGTTTCTCAAGGATTAATGAAGAAGACCTACTTTTTTATTGTGCGTTTTTTTATCTAATGTAGAATCGACAATTTGTAAGGCCCTAAATTGAGTTGCTAAAGAAGATCTCAAATGGAGATTTTCTCAAGGCTTCGAAATTAAACAGACCTTTTTCAAGTGATTCTTGGGAATTAAACCAACCTTCTTTAAAAAGAAAAAACAGAATCACACTATCCGGATGGGTCAAGATTAAAGTCTTGAAACGTACGTTTAGTTTCAAATACAAAAAGCTGATTTTTTTGAAGTGGGCTCAAAATCTCAGACATTCATCTCTTTTTCGAAGACATTTCATTGAACTTTATTTCTTCTCTATCAAATGAAAAGTTGAGAGCAATTTTTCTTGGAAAACAACTCTTCAAGAAATTTTGAAAAACCAACCTTTTGAACAACCACGATGTACAATAAACATGGTGATAATTATGATTGAGCTTTTACCCCCTGGGAATCCAAAAATGTTTCACCAAAGTGGCGGTGAAAACAATATTTAAATCAAGTTGTTTGATTTTATCAGCTTAAATTCAAGAAAATATACAAAAAGTTATGGAGATGATGTAGTAGAATTGACAGCTTAAAGAAAGGCAAATCCAGGAGATCAAAGATATTGCCCAAACCGTGGATTGAATGAACCCCCCAGTCTCCCAGATCTCAGCCAGTTGCCATAGCGATGAGCTACAAACAATACTAGAGCCATTGCTTTTATTTTTAGATCTGGAGACTACAAGGATTTTGATTTTTTTCAAATCTAAGACTGGCAAATTTTAATTTTATCTCAAGACTTCAAAGGGTGAGTCATAATTATTACATCTTTGATAAAAGTTTTTTATTTGTAGCCTCTTGGGTAATGCTAAGAAAAAATTCCAAGATTTTTTTTATAATCTGAATTTCAACAATCTTGATATTAAGAAAGAGTTTCTTGCCAAACTACAGCAATCTTTGTTGCTCTTAATATTCTTTCATAAGACAAACTTTTAAATATTGGTAAAATTAGAAGTATAATTTTAGCACATTAGCCAGCATCTGAAACCCCAAAACCCAGAGTCCAAAACAATTAGAAATATATATGGAGTTAAAGAATCTCTGAAGGAAGTCTTTATCTAAGGCTAAATTCAGACCTTGGCATGCTGGAACCCAACCAAATGACCAAATGACATAACAATAAAACAAGCTAACTTATTAAAACAAAATCAGCCAAGAACCAGGTATTTGGGTATTATTTGTGCGGGGAAAAATACCTAACCCTCCCGAGTGACTGGAATCAATTAATTGATTCTATTGCACAACAAACAACAAAGAGCTGTTTTCTGCAATAAAACTCAACATGAGGGGGGTTCTAGCTAAATTCATTACATAACTTTAAACTTAAATATATCTCAGCTTCTAGACAAAATATCAAAAATCTGAAAGGTAAATTTTGAGCCAGTAAATGATGATTATTCCTGCCAAATTTCAGCCCTCTAGCTCCACTGGTATAGGCGGAAAATGAGGTGACAGACAGAGATGTGACATCACCCCATTTTCCCATGATCCCTGTAAAAAAAACCCGAACCATAATGAAAATTCTAAACTTCCCCCCTTGCTTTACAATTTAGTATTCTATTATTTCATTATTTCTATTTTCAAGTTCTAGTTTACAAAATTTGTGATGCCTGATCATTTTTATCTTTTCATGGTGATGCGAAATCATGTCATTCCTTTCCCTGTAATATGTTACATTTTGAGTTGCCAAACAGTAGTAAACCTGTATAGCTAAAGTATCATGAGACCTTTAGTGGTCCAACCTTGGCTTCGGAAGCTCAAGCTTCCAGCCTTACGTTATGTTTTCAAAACAGTTCATTTTTCTTGTCATAGAGTAAATAAGTACTTGTACTACATTCACCTTACTAAAATTATCTCAGTATTGATAACTAAGATAAGGTAGCAAGGCTTAATAATCTGAAGGTTAACCTGCCAGTGGTAATGTTCTCTCCCCCTTAATAAGACATAATTGATATTAAAGCTAATTTATAATCATCTCATTATGTTTGATAATACTGATTTTTTCTAAATCATTAACCATTACGTACATTGATGCTTCATGCATCTAGACACAGCCTCTCATTCGTCCACTACTAACATTTTTTTTCTGTATTTTGAACAATGTTGGTTTAAATTTTGTTTGTAAAAGCTTGAACTGAAATAAAAAGATTTAGAAAAAAAGCCTTCCCCCCTTGCTTTGCTCAGGAGGGATAATGGATATCATTAAAGAGATTAAATAAAAAATTTCAATTATGAGCATTTTTCTCTCAGTAAACCTTTTCTTTTACTTTATATGAAATTGGTGTAATTTTGGTTTGGGACTACTTCCACAATGATCTAAAACTGCCAGATGCATTCCGAGGCTTCACATAAACAATCTTCATGGAATGAAAAATTATGGACGGGTCAGAGTAGTTTACGGAATTTTTGGCACCGTTCAGGTGTAATTTTTTGTCTTTGACCAAAAGAAAATCGCCCTAAAAAACACCTTTATTTTTTGTAAAAGATAAAAACAACTTTTGAAATGTTTTCAAAATAGATCCAACATGAAAAGTGAATTACCTCCGACATTATAATTAAATATTCAAAGCTGACTTTTTCAAAACAACTTTCTTACTTTTTTTTACAACAACGTGATGAAAATATGTGAATGAGATCAGAAGAATTTTTTTGAAGAAATTCATTGACCCTTTCAGATGATGTGACGTAGAGATCACAAAGTTATCGAATATCTATTCAACCTTCCCCTCTAAAGCATAATTTCAAAGACTCAATTGACTCTGGATACAACTATATGTAGAGACTTTCTCTCAAGGAAGTACTTTGCTTCCTAAAGTTGAGGTGTAAAAAATAGTTTTTGGCAACGAAGTTTGTTATAAAAAGATCTTACCACCCAAATGACAATCACAAAAACCAAGAAAATGGAAAAGACTTTAAAAAGTTTTTTTGCTTTTCCTATATATTATGAAAAATACTTGATCCCCAAACAAATTCTCAACTTGAGATGTACAACAAAATACAGGTTTTTCTTCTTTAAATGATAGATTTTGAGTTTACTTTAAAATAAAAGCTATTTTCAGGGGATAATTTCAACTCCGTTTTTGTTTAACCTTTACACAAGTGAGATTTTGGACATTGAGACATGAAACAAGCAGATAACCCATAATGATCTCAGTACTTTTTACTATTTTTGATAGTTTATTATTTTGATCAAGTTGGTTTCTCGCCGGATTTCCATCCCATCCTGGCGGCCTGGGTTCGACTCCCATCCAGAGAAACCAACAAAAAAAATAAAACCACCTCATGTAACTTTGATGGCCAGGAGTGGCAAGGCGTACTACTTTAAATATTTAAAAAACCTATCTATCCACGTTTGATTTCCAAGCACACTTGATCACTGCGCTCCTGCATCCAATGTTAATAAACAGGCTTGCGCGCTTAACCATTGTAACTAATTACCTTTCACTATTCTTAGACTTATGATTGTGCAGTGCAGAATAATTAGGCCATAATCTTAAATTTAGTGTTTTACGAAGCCTTACTTTTCAATAAAGTATTTTGAGCATTCACTCAGACTTTTACTTTATAAGTTAATTTACTGTCAACAAGTAGCATCTGTGATTATACCGGGTCAGCACTATTCCATCTAAAAGATTGCACAAGGTTTGCACGCATGCACTCTCTGGAATAGTTTACATACCAAAGAGATTGGATACATAGAGGGAGAAAGGGTCATAAAAACTGATTTTGGGTTTATGTATAGGTTTACCAACAGCTGACCCACCTGGGCCGCACGGATTAAGCTGTTGCTAAACCCAAATTTACTATAGGGCAAATTTTTCCTGCATGTCTATGCTACCTACAGATGTAACAATCTCGAGAGAGTTAGAATTTGATGTGATTGAAGATTTTAAAAACACTGGTAAAACATAAGAACTAGCCTGATAATCTAGGAATGGATCAAACACGACTAAAATGGAGGTTGTGATTTTTGGTTCAAACCAGGAAAGGGAGATTGTAAAGGTTGATGTGAAATTGAAGGTGGAAAGCGATTTGAAAATGTTAGGGAAGTGGGTGGATAAATTTGAGGTGCTTAATCTCGACCAAATAATATTTAAGCTTGTTGCAGGTTTCCTGTGGTCCAAAGCCAGGCTCCATCCAGAATGTACAAAACACTGCTTTTGAGAGCACGTCTTAATGATTGAACTGGGATGAAATTTAAAATACTGATGAGAAATGTCATTGGACCCACATCTTGAAACTGAACAACGATTGATGCTTATTGAATAAACTTTACTTGTACCATCTCCCTCCAGGTGTACAAGCACCCTGTCCTATCGGGAGGTTATCCCCCTGGTAGGGCTGTCAATTGAGGGAATGTGTGAGAGTATGGATCTCAAAATCCAGGTTTTTCTCTCTACCTTTAGGACAAGACAAGTCCTCTCCACCCCCTTTTTGCTTTAACATTTCAATTGTCTTTTGTCTTTTATGCAACTAGCTCAAGACAAATAAATTTTACCAATCAATCAATCAATGATCGTTTTCTACCGTGACAGCAGAGGAAGGATTAGTAAATCAAACATTACTTCAAAATTTCTTTGTGTAATACAGAGACTGAATTTTCCTTGGCTCAATCTTTCAAAGAACATTTTCAAAGCATAAGTAAATGGATTTACCAAAACAATTATCAGTTACTATTAGCCGCCCACCTGCAAGAGCAGCCTGTCAGGTCAGGAGGTTTTTTCCCATGGTAGGGTAGTATTTTGTGTGAGAGAGTTAGGTGTTAATATCCAGGGTAATCCTCTTAAATTTTGACTTGACAGGATAAGTCCCTCCTTCTCACCCTACCCTGATCAGGATCCAAGTTCTCTTTTTGAGTTCCTTTGTGTTAAATGATAGTTCATGAGACCAAAATTATCAAATCTTTGTTACATCATTCTAGACTGTGTTTTTAATCAGTTCTCATCTTATTTGCAAAAAATATGGTTATGGAACATCATGGAAAACCAAAAAAAAACTTTAACAAAAACTTGAAGATTTTCATTTCAAAACAAACTGTTTTTCTTACCTCTTGAGGAGGCACATCGAAGGATACTGTTCTCAGATCAACTTTTTTATATGTGTCAACACAGGGCATCACGAAAAACAATCCAGGGCCTTTAGCTCCTCCTATTTCAAACAAAAATGGGTAGCAAATTGTTTACAATATCAGTCTTTTCAACAAAAACAAGATTAATGGTTAGAGTGGTAAACTTTTTATAAGAACCCCCCATTTGAAAGTCTCCAAAATAGTATTTTTCATCTCACAGATAAGGCAATTTTGTAAATATCTAAGAACTTCAAGCCATTTTTTAAAAATTACAATTTCTTTCCTATATTTTTCTTCTTCATTCTAAAGTTCGTTTTATGCTAATTTATTTTGTAGAAGTTGTTTGAAACTCAACCCATGCTTTGTTCGAAAAGTAATTTTGCCAATTTAAATTGCACTTAGGTAAGTTTTGTATCATGAAAACGTTTTGGCTTTATTACTTTATTGGGAAAAAAGTTTTTTTTTGAAGGATTGAAAATATTTAACCTTGACTTCTTGGAAAGATTTTTAAAAAACTCTGCAATATTCACAGCTGTGAAAAACTTGATGAAACTTTTAATTAGAATGAAAATTGTGAAAAAAAAGTTATCCTTGATGGAAAATTTAGCATTGACTTCAGTGTTAGCCTTCGTGTCGCTTAATTTTTTATGATGATAAATTACTTACCATCACTAACTTTCTACTTTATCTTTAATTTAAGGGTGGAATGATTTTTTTTGCAGAACGGCAAAACCTATTTTGCCATTCAATCAATTTTGGTTTGGAAAAATTATCTAAGCCTTTTTAGAAAAGGTACCTTTTGATAAAAGTACACTTAATCATCATTTTGAACAAAAAGTTATGTCGATCGTCAATGTGAAAAGAGGCTGCCCAAATTTTTTATGACTACAAAAAAGAATTTACTAACAAATAGATCGTGTTTTCAATTTTCATTTGAAGAAGGGATTTGAATAGTTCGTAAATGATGAATTGAGTTAAATTACCTGAACGTAGACGGCCCAATCGAAAGACAACTGCTCTCTCATATTCTTGAACCACCTTAAAGAAAATTTTATTTTCAAAACCAAGTATCAGTTTGGGGAATCGCAATGAAAAATAAATAAGGAGCCAAATTTTTTGGTAAATATGATTTGTGGCAGATAAAAAGTTAATTTGATCGAAAACAATTTCCAATTTGGCAAAATTCAATCGTGTCCTTCTTTATATGTGAATCTTTGGTCACTCGACTGAACTTCAGTCGGTATGAGATGGGCCTGTGGTGAGGAAGTGATCCAGAAAATTGAATGAGAAAAGGCCCCCACCTTCATCGAAAGAATTCAACCATACAATCAGCGAAAATAATGGCCTTTGGGCTAAGTTTTTCTTCGCCGTTTTCGCATTTCCTTCTCTAAAACATATTCTGTTAAACTACCCCACCAACACGTATAAATTTTATCTCAATTTCTTGTGGAAGCTCGTAAAACTTGGGGATATATATATATATATATATGCACAAAAAGTCAGCATATCATGATAGAGAGAGCTCATGCTGTTATAGTCTACATAAGAATAGTGTAATAGCAACACCAGCTTTTGCTTTCATGGTGCGGATGCAGTTGTCCTCATATTCTTTATAAATTTTCATTCTATTTACATAGAAATCGTCCACCCAAACAGACTACTTCTCAAAGGATTGTGAAGCAAAAAAAAACCATTCAAAGACTCGGAATTTTCGGATTAGTTTCGGGATTTTAAGGTTTTATAATAAACAACTTTTTCATTTCATTGAAGGATTAAGAAATAAACCCTATGAAAACTAAATCTTCAAAAAAAAAGGTTTTTTTTCAAACTGGGAAAAATTGGTTCAATTTCTTTTTAAAGGTTTTAGTTGTTGTAAAATGATTTCTAAAACGTATCTTCAACCTGAAAGAAACTGTTCTATGAAAATCTGCGGGCAACTAATGAAACCACGGACATTCAAGGAAAGTAAATTGCACATTTAGATTTCAACTAGAGATCTCTTTGACTTTACTGCCAATGTGATCCAACTCTTCTGTCCTTTAAGAAAAGTCTCAGATGCTCATTTTAAGATTGACGTAGCAAAAGTTTTAGGCCTCATATGCGTAGGAAAGTAAAATAACTATTGGAAAATGAATCGTTTTCTTGAAATATATTTAACAATGGATAGTCCATCTGTCGTTTGTCTGTATGTGTCTTTGAACAAACGTAAAATTGAAATTCTATGTTGATTAATTGAATTAGTCCACAGAGTCAGTCATATTGAATGCAAACTATTTGGCTAGCTGATCTAAGGACAGCTTGGGGTAAGATTGAAGATTGAATCTGGACTATCCCCTACCCACCATATCCAAAGGGGTAAGGGTATCTAGCCGGTCGTGGGCCAACCAAAAACAGCACAAGGTAGTACTTACTCCAAAGGGGTGAGAGTAGAAATGGGCTCTGACCCGACCCAACTCGAGCTTACTTTTGACCCGCAGTAAATAAGACGCTGACCCGCCTTCAACCCGGGTACTTTCTG
>Ga0194133_10007868_pt1 | contig 12631 bp, 5 predicted proteins | sample TA2KigOf40mmetaG_FD_155448 | JGI IMG/M metagenome (GOLD analysis project Ga0194133, IMG submission 155448) | Freshwater microbial communities from Lake Tanganyika, Tanzania - TA2015055 Kigoma Offshore 40m | ecosystem: Environmental > Aquatic > Freshwater > Lake | place: Tanzania: Lake Tanganyika...
AAGTTTTTTAAGTTGTATATTTGTTGCCTTCATGTCTGTATTCTTTTAATGTAATTGAAAGATTATGTGTTCAAATTGCTTTTCTCACACAATTGTAAGAATTCTTTTCTTATTTTTCAAAAAGTTAAACAACTTTTCAACTAAGTTTTCTTTTGACCCTTGTGCTTTCTTATTTTACAAGAGTCACAATAAAATGATCCAGATAGGTACTAGTTTTCAAAAGAAATAATAACCTAACTAACCTAACCTAACCTAACCTAACCTAAAGATCAAAGGATCTTGTTATTATAATTTATAGCTTCAAAAAATTGAAGTCTTTTTTGTGTTTAAAACTATCCTGAGGGGCAGGGCTTAGAGGATTGCCTGTTGAGCTCACTGGAGGACTAGGACCTCTGCTCTTAGGAATTTATTTGAAAGTCATAGGCAAATATAGAAAACTTATCTCTTCTAATTAACTACTTGATTAACACATTTATGAAATCTAGTCTTTAATTCTACTTCTGCTCAGAATTTTTTTTTACTAAGTTGCTAATTCAACTAAAACTATATTTCATTTGAGATCATTAAATTTGCACCTAAATGTGTTAAGGCTGAAAATCTTCTCTCACTTTTTGCTCAATTTTGAAGATCTTAATCAAATCTTTAAACACAATTTCAATCTATTTGTTTTCTTTTTAAAACAAATATAAACAATCAGTCACACTAAAATAAAATGAAGACTTGAAAAATATTGTCGATTTGAACTACATCTCGAAAGCCAACAACTTAATATACTTTTTGCAATTGCTTTCATACAATACTAAAGTATAAGAAAATATTTACTTACCTTTATTTTTATATTTTCTTTTGATTGAAAAAATCTCCCAGATCTTCCTAACAATGATTTTTCCTTCTTTTAAAAGTAGCAACCACTTAGTTCCAGAAGAGCCACAGACTCTTTTTCAAAATACTTTTCATCATTGTGACTTCAGCCCTGAATGAGCTGCCCCATCAGACTCAGTTCCTGATTTTGTGTCTGCATTGCCCCTTGGGAGATTGGAAAGTAAGGAAACGCTCGCCTGTAAATAAGTGAAAGCCTGAACTCTGTGTTTTACAGGTTGTTTTTTTCTATTTACTCTCCTAAGAAAATGGAGTGAGGTCAGAGTCACAAAATATAGCAATCAGTTCATCAGAATAATTTTAAAAAGGAGCTTAATATGACAAATACACTTTTAGCTAAATTACCTTTTGGTTTCTGATTTTTCATTAAATTTGTTAAAAAATAAACTTAAAAAGTCTTTGGAGTTCTCTATATTAGTTTCTCGGCCCCCAGCATTTTGGCAAAGACAATGAAATCAAGGAATTCTGTCAACAAAGTTGGCCTAGTTCCCAATTCTGGGGAAACATTTTGTATGGTCAGGCAGTCCTTGAACATTTCCTGAAATCAGAAATGCTGGCTTTAAGCTTCCTCTGTGAGCCTTTAAGTTTGAATTTGTAAGCTCCTAATTAAATATAACATGTTGTTATTGTTGGTTAATTGATAGGTTCTTTAGTCTTTAAGGCATCTTGATGATATTGAAGCAACTTGTTTTTATGTCTAGATTTGTAAAATTACTCCAAAATGATCATTGGTTATTATTGGGATTCAGATTGTTGTCTAACTCAAGGGTTTCTCTACTTTTGAAGACTTTATTCATCTATAATTGAATGCTTTTTGTTTATCATGCTCTAACAGCTCTTGATGTGATTACTTTGCAGATACTTTAATACTCAACACACTTATAAAAGTCACTTTCATATTGATATGGATACTAGCTGAGCTCAAATAAAGAAAAGCCTGAAAGTTCCCCAGCTTTCCATGGCCTAAAATGTTTATTTTACTTGTTAAACAAGGAAGAAAAGTGAAAATCAAAAAGGGAACATTGTGGGAGCAATAAAGATGCAAAAAGCCTTTGGATTATTGTATTTATCGATAAAAAAAACCTGTTTCCTATTTTTCAAGACTAGAATGAACTGCAAAAAAAAATTAAAACATTATCTAGAATGCCTTCATAATTTGGACAATTTTCAATCAACAAATTAAGTTGAATTATACAAATAGTTTATCAGTTTTCTGATTTGACCAAATGAAATTTATAACCTTTGTATTGCTTTCAGGTCAATATCTGCCTTGGACTCCCCCCCATCGGACACAATTGTCAGTCAAGCTGGGAGATTCTGGGCTGAAATCTGAAGTAAATTTTGGCACATATCCATATAAATTAGGAAAAGATTGGAAAGCACGGGAAAGAATTATAGCTCAAACAAAAAGTAAGTTTACTGTGGGTAGTGGGGAGTTCATTTCATAAAGAAAATGATCCATATCCTTCAAAAAAACCACTTTTCAATCAATTTATAAAAATATATTGTTCTTCATTTGATATCCTAGTCATTTTCTTTTGCAATTTAGTTAGTCTGGACTTGTGCTTCGATTCTTCACTTTTGGAGATTTTATAACCAAGTATATTATCTTTTTGATGATTTTATAAGTTTATTTTAATTGAAACTATTCAAAAAATCATATAATGCGAACAATATATTTTATTAGATAAATGTTTTATCAGATCATTTTTACTTGAACAATTACAGTCCCATCTTTCAGAATTAAACCGTCTTTAAATTGAAAAATAATTTAAATATGGAAAATTCATTATATTTATAAGTTCCGGAATCCATGTTAGAAAGATGCTTAGTTTCATGACAATACTATGAAACATTATATGTATAAAAAACATTATTTTTTGTGAAATTAACTATCTTATTTGATTTTAGATTGAAAAAATTCGAAATTTTAATTTTGTTTCCTTATTGTACTTATGTTTGTAATTTATTGGGCTACACCTCAACATTGTGACAAGTGGCATAGATTTCTTATTCTTTATATATTTTCAGGTTTTTTTTATTCAGCAGAATTTTCCAATTAAAAATCTGAACCCTAGTTTAAAAGATCATTGCAAAAAGTTCACCAAATATTCAATAAAAAGGTTCCGGATTTCTTCAGAGTAAAAACTTATAAAAGATGAAAGTTTCAAAAAGTATCTCAATTTTAATCGGAATCAGACAATGTACCAAAAAAGTCAATTTAAGTTTACTTTTACTTCATTGACTTTTTGTCTGAAATCTTGTACTTGTGGGCAATAATGTTCCGGACTTTAATTCACCATTAGTATTCGAGTCTCAACGTCAAGCTTTCTAGGAATTGCCACTGAAAGAAGACTTTGTAACAGACCATTTTCTTTAAGGAATTGTAACTCCCAATTTTTTCCTTGTCCTTCCTTCATCTTTATTTAAACCATGTTTTGGTAAGGTTATTCAATTTGCTCTGCGACTTTCCTTGAAGAAAAACAAAAAAGCTCACTTACTTCACAGCTTCCCATTGGACCCCTGCTTTCGAATTTTTAGAAATTAGGAAATTGGAATAAAATTTTATGTTGGAAATTTTGTAATATTTTATTTCATTGCATGTCAAAAAAGTTTCACTTAAAATATTTCTAGAAAAGTATTAAGAGATCTGATTTTTAAGTATTTAAAAAGTCTAATTTACAAAAATGTTGGTATAAACATTTTTTGAATTATGATTGTGGTTCTCCTCACTAACTTGTTTTCTCAACACCATTTTTCTTGTGACCATTTAGAAAAGCACTTAAAACTGTCATATTTGACCAGACCTGAAATTATCTACATGCATTAAAAAGAAGACCAATTGAATTCTAAAACAAAAAATTGTACCTTTTAGAGGTAAAAATGTAAAATGGCAGGAATTTTGTCAAAAAGTTATATTGCTTAAAAATCCCTCATCTCAACCAAGATATTACTTAGAAATTTATATGTTTTTATAATGTGATGATAAAACCCAGAAAGTGTTTAAATTTAATTAGTTCAATTTGATCATATTGTACAGCTGCTGTTTTTTGATGAATGACAACTTGAATTACAAAGACAAACATAAATTGAATGTAATTTATTTTGAACCTTTGAGAGTAGACCTGACAAAGACAAGGAAGAAAGGAAATAGATCCAAACTTGATGAATTGTGACAAGCTAGACCACATGAACCAGAAGTGATACAACATCAACTGCATAAAGAGTCACCTCAATTAATTTGAAAGTCTTGTGAAAGCCAATGAAATAATCATTGCTCCACCAATTCGTCTTAAACACTACATATTAAACTTTTCCAAATTATCTACATATTTAATGCCAACCTCTTCTTCTTGCTTTGACCATGTTGTGACCATAAAGAAGACTGTTTTAGTGAGAATAGACAGTTAATGAGTTACAAACTTTTTCTTTTTTTAATTGGGAAAACACCATCAGCCAAAAAAGGAATTCCAATTCTGAAGAAACTTATTCAAAATGTATATATTTTTGTCAGTCTTATCGTGAAAATCCAGAAAAATTCTATACAAATTCCTTTTTTTTGGCAAAAAAACTCCGACTGAAATTTGATTCAGGTTGTTTAATCTCTTTATTGTCAGAGAGGGCCAAGAGATTTACTTTGACCTTTGTATCAAAAAAGGCTGTTGTAGACATATATGCATGATGAAAATAGAGGAAAAGAATGAAAGTCATGAAAAAATATTTGAAAGCTGGGTTTAAACCAAGCTAAAAAGATTCTCTTAAAAGCTGAAAAAGACACCAAGAATAGATATATAGTGTTAGAATTACAAACTTTTCTGCACAAATTTCTGTTTATTGGTTGAGTGTCACTTTTACTACAGAGATAAAAACTTTTGCTCACAATACTTTTATCAATACCTTACATTCTTTATTTTGGTGAAAGAATTAAGTTTTCTGTGTAACTATAGTATATAAAGCCCATCATAGAGAACACAGAAAAAGAAACCCTAGACCCCTAAAGCTACATCAAAAGGTAACATTTTAAATTTTGTGGTCCAATAGAAACTTTTATTTGTTCAAATAAATGCTTTACTTTTTATTAAACTTTTTATTAAAAAAAAGTAAAGCATTTGTGTTTCCCAACCTTAGGCCATTAGTTCAATTGTCTTCGAGTGGATGTGAAGTACTTTAGGCCATGTCCACTTCTAAAATAACAAAAAATATGATCAAAAAATTTCTTTACACTGAGACAATTTCTCCCAGTTGATCTTTTTTTACTTTCTGGAAGACTTACTGAAGATTATAATAAAAAGTTCAACTAAAATTGACATTTTTCAAAAATCGTGGAGTTCCATATTTGACAAAAAAATTGTATTTAATTTCCATCACTAAATCTCCATTTCTTCACATCCATGCTTTATGCAGCCTTTGAAAAAGTAAAATGGAAAAACAAAAAATAAAAATCTGAAGTACAAGCATAATGGAAAAGATTGATGATGGTAAGAGAACGAACTGACAAATGATAAAGTAGGAACTTAATTATTTCCAGTTGGTTCATTTTGAAAAAAGTAAGCCAAAAATGGCTTAAAAATCTTTTGGGTTGATTCAATGCAGACGTTAACATATCAGTGGATGTTTTTTATGATTTAATTGTTACAATAAAGCCTGCGTTTACTCAGCTTTAGTAATTGATATAAATTGAACTTTTTTCTGTAAATATCTTAATTAATTTTTTCTTCTGAACAAAATCAAAATGTGTATTGATATAAAATTTAAGTCTTCGAGCTCCGGGAAAAGTTCTCCTGAGTCTTCCTGATGGATTCGTCCAATAAGTTGTTTTTATAACATTTGAATTTTGTGGACCTAACATGTTCATGGTGGAAAAACTAGGTTCTGATAAAAACTTTGATTTTAAATATCTTAAAACAAGTCATTTATTCTTGAATGATTTTGTTTCTATTCAATGAGTTTTGAATTTAGCTCTCTTGTATTAGAAAAGTTGTGATTCTGATCTTGGATATGATCCCTTTGATAGCTTATATTTGTTACTTTCTGACAATGATGAGCTGATACATATAGAGGAGAGTCTTTTTTGGATCTGTTTTGCAATCAGAAAAGAACTTCATGTTGCACAAAACTACAATACCTTTCAAGCTTTTATTTGTATGTGACCTTAAGGGATTTTGCAATATTGATCAAAAAGTTTATTCTTGAAATATAGCTATACAAATTTTTAGAGTTAAAACTTTGTAGACCTTTTAGCTCTTCTTGCTTTTAGATTTTTCGAATGAGAAAAAAGAATTTATCTGAGAAACACACCTGCGAAATGACAAAGTCAATTTGAGCTTCTGGCAAGAATGGAAGTAAGAATAAAAAGTATACTAATCTTAAACAAAATAAAATTCCAATGTTAAGTTGGGGAAATGATCAGTTAATGAAAAGTTGATAATTGAAAAGATGTATTACATTGTTCCTATTGAATGAGCGAATAAAGAAGTTAAGATTTGTGTAAACAGAATAACTAGCTTTGATGAGTTTTCTGTTTGATTGGATAGCGAAAAATCAATTTATTGAAGTTTATTGAACATGCTTAATTCAATTATTCTTTAAGATAAAGTATTCTCTCATTTAATCAATATTTTTTCTAGAAATGAGAGTAGTAGTTCTACAAATAAGAAACAATAAGTATTTAATTTAATGCCATACAAAGCAAAAAGCCGTGGCCTAATGGTTATGGCATCTGACTGTGGATTGGGAGGCTGGGGTTCAATCCCCGGTCGGTGCAAATCTATGGCCCCTGGATTTGTCTTTAAATAATCATCTAACATGACCAGTCAAGATTGGTTGTTGTGCAGATCACATGATTCAATTATTAAATTATTAATTATTAAAAACAGAAAATAATTACATCAGAAAATACCATATTCCCAAAATTTAACAAGGGATAGTTCAGATGACTGCAAGACACAATAATAGTGTAGGGAATTGTTGTAAAGTCTAATACTTCGGTATTAGAAGAATCAATTCCTCAACCAGCTATGAGCTGTCAATCAATCGTCTATCAAAATCAATCATGAAAGACATTTTTTAGTCCTGGTTGGGAGTATTTATTTGTAAATTTTTTGGCATCCCGGGATCAAAGGTTCCCAGAGGTGTTAGGATTCGAACCCTGACCCTCATATCCCCAGCCAGATGCCATGGCAATGTGCCACAGCGACCCCTGCAATTGTATTTCATAATGGCTAAATTTGACTTGTTAGAATTTGTTGAGTAAAGATTTAATAAAAGTCATGTTATATTTCTCTGAAAAGTAAAAAAAGTCTGACACAATTTCCTTTTGCTGCACATCTTTTTGTAATTTTATGGTTCTCTTTACAAAAAAAAGTTCTTCCCACAACATTTCAATATGAATCAATCAAATATAAAAAAAGATCATTTTTGGTCATAAATTATAAGAATATTTCATACAAAAATGCCATCTGACAATGTCCAAATTATCTCTTAGGACCCAAGTCAGCCAAAAATTAATCTAAAGATACAATTAGGAGCTGAAAAATTATGATTTATATATCTTCTTGAAGACAGACCATCTTAGAGAAGATCTCCTTTGATGCTTAAAAATATGCTTTTCGTGTAATTTTGGTTTGATAGTGATTACAAAAAGTTAGTTTTATTGTTGACTGGTTATCGAGCATTCATTCATTCATTCATTCATTAGTTTTATTAGCTCAATTGCGATACATATGAAGTTAAAAGTAAACGACATATAATCTTGATAGGATTTAATAGCATTAAAGTGAAGTGATGTGTTTATTGAAGACTTTCTTCTTCAGTTGGTAGATATAATTCAATTTTATCTTCTAGATACAGAAAGATAACAATTATAATTCGATTCGTGTTTTCATCACGAAAAAGAATCACGTCCAAAGTACACCTTTCCCAAACTGATTGGGTCATAAAAATTCAATTGTACCTATGGACAAAAATCATGAAAGAAATGATAAAACCTAATACTTTTTATGATTGGTGAAGATGATTAACTAAAAAGAAAATAACACATAAAAAACTTTTCTGGGCACAAAAACTTATAACAATGAGGCGTGCCAGGGAAATCGCCACCAGATGGTTCAGGGTAACTAAGAGGGACAACAAACTCTGACCATTGGGTTCTAGAATAAGGAGGAGTGAGATTCACAGAGACCTAGATTGCCATTCTTCCAAATTCTGTTTGTTTATATGTTCTTGCCACCACTGTCCTGAGAGGCATTGGACAAGTCATTAGCCTATGCTGATTTGTGCAAGATCTGTGAAATTTAAAAAATTACTATTCCTTGTTAAATAATTAACTAAAAATGGTCAATCATTGTTGTCTGAAGGGTTGTAATACCCATGGAGGTTTCAAGTTCCCATCAAATCATAATTTGAGACCACCCTTCAATCGTCTGTAATCTTAGAGGTTTAGGGATCCTCGAGCAATCTGTAATTTAGGGATCATGAATATTTGCCCCTCTTAGAAGTCTATGAATGTTATTTTTAATTTAGAGCCAGCTAATTGCCAGCATTTATCATCCAAGTGTCTCTGATAACATAGCCATGACAACTCCATTGACCAATCAGCCATTGGCAGTACCCCTTTGTATATTCACAATAATCATCTCTATCAGGGTCAATGCAATATTAATGATAATAATATGGTTCAGTATCAACTCTTATGATAAATTACTCAAGATATAGGTACTGCAAATTACGATTACCCTGATTTAGGGTGGTGCCTGGTGTCAGACTTGAGTCGTAGAGAAATAAATTAGACGTTTTGGTTTTAATATCATTTATTGACTAAGCGTCTTGGCACATTTCATAATCTTTTATACTCATAGAACAAGAGTGAGAGAGTAAAGAAACAGGTTTAACATAGATATATAAACTACTAGATTTATGGACTAATATCACTACTTATGGACTGGGCACGGCACTGGTTAATTTTTTTAGAAATCTGGGGCGTGGCTGGGGTTTGAACCATCGACCTTAGGTCTTAGTTCTCAGTCAGGTGCCTTTAACTACTTTGCTATCAATTTTCTTTTTTGCCATCTGAAGAAAAAGAAAGATGAATGGCTTGCCTGAGGGATTGGTAAATCCTAGAACTGCAGATCTCAACCTTCTTAGAGATAAATGTCTCGACCCTAAAACTGGACCCTTTTTGTCCCAAAAAAATAAAACTATTAAAAATCATTTTATAATTTACTAATAATTATCTTAAAAATTATCAAGGTCAAAATGTGATAAGTGTGGCACTAATTAAAGGGTAATATTGATAATCTTCATGTGACAGTTCACAATTTATGCATACCTTAAACTGTTTGGTTGCCTAAATTCCTTTATATAACACATGATTTATTTGAACCCTGAACTGGGAGGATAAACAGTTTCTTGATCAAACAAAAACTAGTTCAGAACGTGCATTGATTTAGAATGAACAAACATGGAAGAAGTAAATTTTTACACCTTTCCAAGTTTACAAAATAGAGGACCGAAATTGGCTTACATTAAAGAATATTTTCAAATATTGCAATATGTAATTCTCAAGAAACAAACTTCAAATCAAAACATCCATGATAAAACAAACCATTTTCCTCATCAAAAATGAATATTTTCGATTGATAAAGTATCTTTGATTCAAAATTACCGTTGCACACTGCATCTAACTGGGGAGAGGAGATTAATCCTGACCCCAACCTCCAGGCAACCCTTGACCCTAGGTTGCCACGAGGGGCACAAAAAATTAAGTAGACCTGCATTTTTGTATATTGAAAAATGCAGAACCCTCCACATGCAAACAATTAATTTATCTGGCAGCGAGCAAAGCGAGTGGCAAGTTTAGAAATTTCACTAGGCTAGCAGTTTTTAGTGGATGTCTGTCCGTCTGTGATGCCCGTATTAGGGCTCAATAGGGCTCAGAGGTGTAAACTTTGAAAATTTACGGTAAATTTTTGCTTTGCCCAGCCAAGAAAAACCCTCATATCTCAGCTCCTAGATAAACAAAATCTAGTTTGTAACTTTTTTGGAATTGATATGGGAAATCTATGTAGTTAGCCCACACGGATTCGAGTACTTGGTTTTAAGTTAACAGTATTTTACCATTTTTGATCACGCAATCTTTCTATCCATGTTTGATCCCTGAGAGCTCCTGATCAGTGCGCTCTTGTTTCACATGCCCATAAAAAGGCTTGTGTGCCTTTAAAGTGGAACCTAGTAATTCGCCTTTGTGCTTAGATGTAAGTCACCAAGGAAGATAATTAGATTTAGACTTAAGCTTTATTTTAGTATCGTAAGTAAAGATAAAGTATTCACTAATCCCAATAAAGGATTATGAACATTTGCTACACAGTATTTTATTTTCATAAAAGGAGCCTAGTTCATAAGATTGGGTCAGGATGTAAGTAAGAGTTACGACTGACATCTCTATAACATCTTAGCGACTCCATAACGAGCCTTTAGTATGCGCTACATCTATATGCAAAATTTCAACTTTCAAGTTTCAAAAGTGAGGGAGGAGTTTGAGTTGACAGACACCCTGACAGACTGACGTCCATGTGGCAAAATTTTTGTGTTATGAAAAATCTAACTAATAAAATATAAAAGTTCCCAGCCAGGCAAAAAAGGGCATCTTCAAGAACCAAAAAAAGGTTTGAGGATGCTGATTTTTGTGAACCTAGACCTATTTTTTTTCTTTTACGTGTTTTGAGTAACTCCAAACTCAATTTATCAAGCAAATAGATTTCGTGAGCAAAACAATCTTTGGAGAGTAATGATTTTCACACAACAAACATTGCAACAACACTTCTTTATAAAGGTTGTGGAAAAGCCCCTTTTTTTGGTATACAAAGATTAAAAGAGCAGGTTATAATTCAGACTTAATTCTAATTATAATGATAAACTCTCAAAAGATGAAACAGATAAAAGAACCAGGGAAGGGGATTTTGTGATTTCAAATCAATGAATTTTTAAAGATTGAGGTGTTCTGATAAAAGAACAATAATAAGTTGGGTATTTATGAGACTTGGAAGATTGGCAAACAATGTGAAGTGGAAATCAATGCTCCCAATCACAAAAAAGACCTTTTATGCAAAAGGGGTAGATAACCTTGTCAAAAAAGTCTGTGCTAGCACGTTTGAATGGGGTACCATGATTTTAAAGTGTTTAGAAGTGTTTTATAGCAGTTTATGACAAAATTTGCATGATTAACAAGTGTATTCCGGTGTGCCAAGTGTAAACAGGGGCGATACACCTGAAATGGGGTGGATACACCTGAAAGTTGGCATGCAGTGTGTCTTATTTTTGTTAGGGAAGGTTATGCCTGCTTGAGAGAGGCATCAAAAAGTATTACTGGATAAATAAACTACTCCTTACAGGGTGACTGTTATAATTAGCTTCGGAGAGATGAAATATGTCTTGAAACAATTTTTAACAGAAAAAATTTACCCTGTAAAAGGTAATGAAAAAACTTGTTCACCATTAAAATTGGTCTCAAATTAGGCTTACAACATTCCCTGATGAGGTAGAAAATTTGGTAAAGTTTGGTCCAACTATTCTTGCTTGATGTTATGAACCTGTTTTTACAATATATATGTAAGTATAATGTCCTATTGTTACATTAAAAACTGCACTTTTCTACTTGCTTTTTTTGGTTGCTGATATCTGCTTGAAATCTTTATGTCAATAAAAGAGTCACTTGCAAAAGCTATTAAATAAGAATGATGTTCAATAGTGTCAAGGTAACCTTTTTAAGAACCATCCACATCTACTTCAAAATCTTGAATGTCAACAACACTATGTGACAATCAGAATTTTTGCTTGAGCCTTTAGATTCCCACAATGAATCAAAAATGATATATCTTGAGGAAAATACCTTCTACAATTCTTTGACTATACAAACAGTTTTTTCCTGAAAAAAGTCTCAAGTCATTTAAAAAACTGGAATAAAGGTTTTAACTAATTTAGGCTAGCTGTGGTTTTCATCATGAAAAAAATTAATTTTGCCTTGATCTTTTCAAAGTGAACCTAGACATCTTTGCTCTATACCTAAAATAAATTTTTTGCAAATTAGGTTTTTGAAAGCCCAAAGTACCTTTTTAAAGTTATGTCATATCCCTCAAAAAATACCTTAATGAAAATGTCCTGTGCATATATCCACCAAAACTCAAAGTGAAAATTAAGCTTAAAATGAAAGGAAAGTTTTTCTTTATTAAGCTCAAAAAAGAACATCTGCTCCAGGTTGTTTACACTTGAATTGATTCCTATGTGATTATAAACTTTTGAAAATCTTTGGAAGTCTTAAGCTAAATGAAACTTAACAAGTTAAAAATTACTTTTTTCCTTGAGTTTGAATTCAACATTTTCCCAGAAGATTGTAAATAGGATTGTGGTAAAAGTTTGCTTACATCGAGTACCAATCATAGATGGCCCTTGACCCAACCCAAGCATACTTTTGAACCGCAGTAAATAAGAGGCTGACCCGCATTTAACCTGGGTACTTTTTGACCCAACCCGAGGAGATTTTTTTTTACCCAAGTGGAAAAAATTTGGAAAATTTGAGATTTTTAGGGGAAATTTTCCAAACCCAAACCCAATCCAAAGATGGCAGATCTGACCCGGGCCAAAATTTTTAACGTAAAAACTCTTGATAATGTCGTATTTTTCGTTCTACATCGTTGGGTCCTATTTGCTATACACGAAGTCCCTCTTATTTCCTACTGTCAGAGGGACTCTCGCGCTA
>Ga0194133_10007871_pt1 | contig 12625 bp, 9 predicted proteins | sample TA2KigOf40mmetaG_FD_155448 | JGI IMG/M metagenome (GOLD analysis project Ga0194133, IMG submission 155448) | Freshwater microbial communities from Lake Tanganyika, Tanzania - TA2015055 Kigoma Offshore 40m | ecosystem: Environmental > Aquatic > Freshwater > Lake | place: Tanzania: Lake Tanganyika...
GGCTCTGATGGTGAGTTCCGCTTCAATTTTTCGATCACCCTCAATCCGATTTTGTCCGGAATCGACAAAGCCAAATTTCCCATTAAGAATACTCAATACAGCGATATCAGCAACAGCACCCTCAGATAAATTCCCAAGATCTTCACGCTTTATTGATTTGGCAGCATTCCAAGTCCCTCTGGCTATAATATCGGGAATACTCATTCCGAATATCAGATATTTGGACATTACGTTCAGCATGTTCTTCATCCCGGAGTTCATGCTTGTACGATGTTCATCTGTACCAAATGAATTAGGTAAAAGTCCCTGATTATACGCCGGAATAGCCTGGTTGAACCAAAATCCAGCACCACCATGGCCGACATCAAAAAGCACACCCCTCTTTTGGGCCTCCAAAACAAAGGGCCTTACTTTCCCCTGTTCATCAACCACAGTCATCCGCTCAGATACATTCTCAAAGGCATGAGTAATAATATCACCGGGACGCATGTGATCTAACTGTTCCTGTAGTGTGTATTCAGGCATGTGACATTCCACGAAAAGTGGAACATTCGCAATCTTTGCGGCCTCAGAGGCACGTTCGAATGGAACCCAGCTTTTCCCTTTGTAGTGACCAATTCTTGTGCCGACAATACTTTCAGGATATTTCTGAATGACTTCAGTTGTTTTTTGAACACTCAAAGTTTCCATATCAGGCTCAAAAGCAGAACCTGAGCTAAAACCGGTTTCGAAAATATTAATCCAGGCCAGTACACGGGTAACCGAGGGATCTATCACTTTGGCTTTAAAGTCAGGAAATGTTCTCCATCCGGTGGTTCCTGCATCAACAACCGTAGTAATACCCGAGCGAATAGCAAATGCATCCGGTAACTGACTGGATTGTCCGTCAGAAAAACCCGGGTTAGATCCTGCAAAAACATGAGTATGGATATTAATTAAACCGGGCGCAACAATAAGTCCGCTGACATCCACTACCTTTTTGGCAGAAGAAACCAGAATCTCAGGGGCTACTTTTGAAATTTTACCACCCTTAACAGCCACGTCCATTTTTGCATCAATATTATTTCTTGCATCAATTACCCGTCCGCCTTTTAATAACAAATCATAATCCTGAGCCTTCGCAAAAAATGGGATTAGAGCCAGTATTATAATTGATAGGCCTTTCTGACTATGAATCCTAAAACTGTTCATTCTTTGAAGGAAGGAATAATTAATAAACCTGTATTTTTGAGTTGATAAGAACTTATTTTTCATAAAAAATTAAAAATTTACTAGTTTTTCCAGGGCTCTCCGCTTATCCCATTTAAATCCCACATGATTTTTCCGGCCCTCAAAGTCAATTCGGCCTCCAGTTTTTTTGAACCCTGCACACTGACCCTTCTGACATCGGTAAAGCCAAATTTTCCCTCTCTCAAATTAAAAACGGCAAGATCTGCTTCAGCACCGATACTTAAATGACCTAAATCGCTGCGATTTATAACTTTTGCAGGCGCCCAGGTTGAACGCTCAATAACGTCCTTTAATTCCATGCCCAAAGCAAGAAATTTAGACATGACATTGGTCATATCCTTCATTCCTGCATTCATACTTAAATCGTGTAAATCCGAGCTGATTACATCGGGTAAAAATCCTTGTTTGAATGAAGGGATGGCCTGAGACCATGAAAATGCTCCACCTCCATGTCCCACATCGAAAATAACGCCACGCCTTTGTGCCTCCAAAATAAAGGGCTTCAGTATTTTAGTCTTTTCATCAACAATAGATTCACGCCCGGAACTAATTTCCGAATAAGTATGGGTAAAAATATCTCCCGGGCGAAAATGTTTCAGAAAAAGTGACTCGATAGAATTTGTTGGTGTATGTTCTCCAAAATCAACCATAATTGGCACATCAGCCAGTTTACCAGATTCAATAGCTTTATCCACCGAAGTAAAATCTCCCCAATAATGGGCGGATTTGATACCCACCAAAATCTCAGGAAATAGCTTTTTGATCATGTATGGATTCATTTCAGGATTCATATCTGTTACATCCTGCTCTTGAAAACGGCCAATCATGCCATTTCCAACCACATTCAGAAAGGCTAGAATTCTGGTTTGGGATTTATCAATTGACTGCGCCTTGAAGGTTCTGAAATTTCGCAACCCTGAAGTCCCGGCGTCTACCATCGTAGTTACCCCCGATCTGAATGAAAAAGCATCCGCCTGCTGACTTCGTGAAGAATTAGCCACAGAGGTGCTGTACGCGTCGGTTCCCTGAAAGACATGCACATGCATGTCAATGATTCCAGGAATTACATACAATCCGCTGACATTAATTGTTTTTTTCGCAGTTGATTCCGAAATATTTGCTGCAACCTGAGCTATCTTTCCATTTGAAATAGCCACATCCATTAGGGCATCAATATTATTCTTGGGATCGATAAGATGTCCCCCTTTTAATAGAATATCATGTTGCTGAGCACTGCCTGCCTTGTGAATAAATACAAACAAAACAATCATCCTTAAAATAAGCGAACGCCAAGCAAGGAGATTAAACAGGTTAAATGATACCATTTGATTGATCCTATGAAGAAAACCTATTGAAATTTAAGTACCCCGAAAAACTGTGGCAAGTGAAATTGTGGCTTGTCATTTTTCACCAGATTCCAGGTTATGTAATGTGGATTAGAATTGATTTCGGCGATTTTATAAAAATTTGCGCGCCAAGCAACTCCAGGTGCAGGACGAACAACATTTGTGTATTTTTCAAGCATATTCAAAGGAATTCTGAATGACATCGTCCAGGTTACAGGCTCTTTTATCTCAGGGTCTATACGCTTAGGGAGCGATGCTTTAATTTGTATCTTCTGAATATCCTCCACAGTAGGCCTGTTTTTTTTATGATGAAACAAGGGTGTGCCCCCGCAATTGATCTCAAGATTGAAGTAATTAATCGGATTATCCGCTTCAGGTGAGAAAAAAAACTCAACAGCAGAGTCTCTCCATACCGGACCGTTTATTTTCTCGGTAATACTTCTTACAAAACGATCTTTCACTCTGTAAATGACATAAATAAATTCATTATCATAAGTCATTTTAACATCTGCCTCAGGTTTAAATGCCGGGATTTCGCCCATGTAATTCCGAATCTTTATTGATTTGATACCTTTCCAGCCTGCCTCATTCCATTGGTCGTTGACATCAATCGGTTTAACCGATTTTGTTACTTGATAAACAAGGAAATCTGAGGAATTATTTGCCGGGCCTTGCTGAGCACTTAGTGAATTGATGCCGATGAGAAAAATGAAAATTAAAAGGAAGTTTTTCTGAATTAGTTTCATCAATATGATTTTTAATAAAATAATTAAGCGTTTTTAAACAGGATTTTAATTCAAGTCTGCAAAAATTGAGTTTAAACCCTGCCGAAAACTTCATAACCATCAGTAATCGGCGGGATCAAGCGAGATTAAGTTGCCAGAGGCGGACCTGCTGGAATTTGGATCTTTTTACGTAAAGGCTTGGATTGACTACGACTCGCAGTGAATGTAGCTGTACGGTACTCACCCAAATGAATATCACCTGACATCGTATCTCCATTAACAGTACCCTTGAACAAATAATTGACATTATCGGCTATAATTTTAACCGAACTTTCAAACCGTACTTTATTGCCATCAATGGTACCTGCAACAGTTCTGATATCAAAATCTGATTTATGGGTACCTGAAAGCCAGTTACCTTCCTGTTGGATTGCCATAGTATGTGCGGCGGTACTGCTAAAAAATTTGATGTTCAAATTCCATTGGCCGGAAAGATTTGCCGCAGGAGCAGACATTTCAGGCTGAGGGCTTCGCTTCTTTGAAAGAACTTCAAAAAGTCTATCGGCAATAATCTTTTCCTCTCCGGCCTGTATTTGACCGGTTGTGATACTGACAGAGCTAATTCCATCTGTTTCACCACGACTCGCCAATGCTATTCTTGGTTTGTTTCTACCCAATTCTTCGGCAAGCTCAAAACTATTAATATTGAGTTTATTTGTTTCCCATTTCACGTACAATACCGGCGATTTATTGGAGAGACCTGCGGGTTCATACACCTCTGTTTTAACCCCATCAATCGGGGTAATTTTCTTTGAAATCGTATCCAGCCATCCTAACCATTTTTTCCAATCGCCAGCGTGATCGCGTTTAATCCAATCTTCAACAGCTGCCATCATACCAATCATTTCTTCACGTCCTACCTTGTTGTCGCGACCCGGACCATGGTGCGGTGAACTTGCCTGCCAGGCAGACATCAAAATTGCTTTATCCCCCAGCATTAATCCGGCACACTGCGGACCACAAATTGCTTTACCTCCACTGTAAGCTACCAGAGTAGCTCCTCGCTTTAAATGTACTGGTGGAATAGTAAGATTTTGAGCGGCAACATCAATCAATACCGGTATATTCTTAGGTTTAGCATAGGAAGAAACTACCTCCAAAGACAGAGGCTGTCCTGTTTCAGAAGCAGCTCCTGCAGTCAGATAAATCATTGCGGTTTTAGGATTAATAGCCTTTTCTAACTCTTCAGGGGTTGAAACATGAACAATCTTTACACCAATATTTCTAATCCCGTGATCATAGGCATTGCGTGAATACAAAGGAATAATAACTTCATTCTTATCAAAACCGCTTAGGTCAGGTATCCGAATTAGTTTTTCGGGGTTTCCACCGGTAACACAAGCTGCTGTTATGTGCTTCAATCCGGCTGCACATCCTGCCGAGACCATCCCCCATTCTGCACCGGTCAAATCCGCAAGACGCTGTCCAATTCCATCTGCCAGTTCATCATATTGTACAAAATTATGGGCAGCGGCTTCCATAGCTTCCCGAACTGTAGGACGCTCTATAGACCCACCAATAATGGTGTATGTTCCCATACAGTTAATGACGGGCTCTACCCCTATTCTCCGAAAAATATTAGTATCGGCCATAAAAGAAGATACCGTAGCCACCTTCTCTGAACCTTCCGTTAGTGCAATTTCACCATCAATGGCGGTATTTCCCAAAACTGATTGTGCCGGAAGAACTGCACCTGCTACAGGCAGCATGGCTAATCCCTTGATAACATTTCTACGTTTCATATGTTTTAAAATTAAATTATCATTTATAAGCATTTGCAGCCAGTCCGTTGAGATCCCAAATGATACGACCCGCACGAATGGTAAGCTCAGCTTCCAATTTTTTATCTCCTTCAATTTTGTTATTGCCCGAATCTACAAAACCAAATTTGCCTTTGGATACACTCAAAACGGCAATATCAGCCACTGATCCCTCCGTTAAGTGACCCAAATCTTCACGCTGGATTGATTTAGCAGCATTCCAGCTTCCCCTGGCTATGATTTCAGGCATTGTCATTCCCATATTCAGATATTTAGACATCACATTCAGCATGGTTTTCATACCCGAATTCATACTGGTTCGATGCTCATCCGTTCCAAATGAATTTGGCCATAAACCCTGCTTGAATGCAGGAACTGCCTGATTAAACCAAAAACCACCCCCACCGTGTCCTACATCAAAGAGTACCCCTCTTTTCTGAGCAGCCATGACAAACGGTCTCACCTTCCCCTGCTCATCGACTACTGTCATCCGTTCAGAAACATTTTCAAAAGCATGAGTCAGGATATCGCCGGACCGCATTTTATTCAACTGATCTTCCAGTGAATACATGGGAAGATGGCATTCTACAAACAGTGGCTTGTTGAGCAGTTTAGAAGCTTCCGATGCACGATCGAAAGGTGTCCATTCGGTACCATAATAGCGGCCAATACGCACACCTACCAAAATATCTGAGTACTTCTTGACCGTTTCAACAGTCTTCTGAACATCCATCTCAGCAATATTTTCCTCGGCTTTATCTACCGAATAACCTCCAGAAGCAATATTCAGAAAGGCCAAAACCCGGGTTACAGAATTATCAATTATTTTAGCTTTAAAATCAGGGAAAGTACGCCAGCCTGACGTACCTGCATCCACAACAGTTGTGATTCCGGCACGAGGAGCAAAGGCATCAGGCAACTGACTTGAAGTGCCCTCAGTAAATCCAGCTTTACTGCCTGCATACACATGAGTATGCATATTGATTAATCCAGGAGCCACAATTAAGCCACTTACATCCACCACTTTTTTTGCAGAGCTTGCAGGAATATCAGTTGCCACACGGAATACTTTACCGGCAGTAATCGCCACATCCATTTTTCGATCAATCTTATTTTTAGCGTCAATTAAATGTCCCCCCTTTAATAAAAGATCAATAGTCTGTGCTTTGACAATAAAAACTGAGCTTAGGGACATAAATCCAGCCATGACTGTAATCGCGAAAATCGACGCTACTGGCTTTTTAAATTTTAAAAGTTTGTACATATTCTTAGAAATTATGATCTCATAAATAAAAATCAATTTGTAATTGCGGGCATTTTCCATTCAGGAACACTAATCCCATTTAAATCCCAAACAACACGACCCGCCCTCAATGTTAATTCGGCTTCAAGCTTTTCTGTCCCCGAGATTTTGGTACGTCGAACATCCATATAACCGAAATTTCCCTTTTTTAAGTTAAAAATGGCAATATCGGCCTCAGAACCGACACTTAAATGGCCTAAATCGGGGCGCTGAATGATTTGAGCAGGATTCCAGGTTGTTCTCAAAATTACATCCTGAAGTCCCATTCCCATAGCTAGAAATTTAGACATCACGTTCGTCATATCTTTCATTGCCGCATTCATGCTTAAATTATATAAATCTGTACTGATTGTATTGGGCATAAACCCTTGCTTCATTGCCGGAATTGCCTGATTAAAGTTGAATGCCCCTGCTCCATGACCAACATCAAAAATTATTCCCCACTTTTGAGCTGCGAAAACAAAAGGCTTAACTTTTCTGGACTTTTCATCTACAATAGATTCCCGACCCCCATTAATTTCAGAAAATGTATGTGTAAATATATCCCCGGGCCTGAAATGCTCCATGAATAAGGATTCGATGGAATTGGTGGGTGTATGTTCTCCGAAATCAACAATAACCGGAACATTCGCTAATTTACCAGATTCGACAGCTTTGTCAACTGAGGTGAAATCTCCCCAGAAATGTGCAGATTTAATTCCTACAATCAAATTTGGATACAAACGTTTTAACATGTAAGCATTCATTTGAGGATTCATGTCATTGACATCTTGCTGATCAAACCTTGAGAGCATGCCATGGCCTACTACATTGAGAAAAGCTAAAACCCTGGTTTGAGCCCGATCGATCGATTGCGACTTGAAAAGTGGAAAATTCCTCCATCCTGAAGACCCTGCATCAACTACGGTAGTCACCCCGGCACGAAAAGAAAAGGCATCTGCCTGCAAACCTCCGTAAGAATTCGCGGTCATGCTATTGGGATCGGTACCATGAAAAACATGGGTATGCATATCGATAAGACCCGGAGTGAGGTATAAGCCGCTGATATCAATTGTCTTTTTTGATGAACTTGCCGGAATATTTGCTGCAACCCTAAATATTTTATCAGCAACAATGGCAACATCCATTTTAGAATTGATGTTATTCTTTGGATCGATTACATGACCCCCTTTAAATAGGATGTCTATTTCCTGAGCATGAACACCCAAGGCTATCAAAATAAGAACAAAACCAGTTGTCATTCTCTTGAATAGCAGAATAAATTTTTCCTGAAAAGTCTTTGAAAATACGACTGATTGAGTTCTCATTTTAGCTTTGTTTAATACGATAAATTATTTTCTTGGGGCATCCCACTGAGGTGCGCTCAAGCCATTTAAATCCCAGGCCACTTTACCTGCCATGAGGGTTAATTCGGCCTCTATTTTTTTGGTTCCGTTAAAAACTGCGCCACGAGCGTCCATATACCCAAATTTACCTTCTCTGATGTTAAACACCGTTACATCTGCTTCTGCTCCCACACTCAAATGCCCGAGCTCCGGATGCTGGATAACATTGGCAGGATTCCAGGTTGAACGTAAAATCACATCCTGGATAGACATACCCATAACAAGGAACTTAGACATTACATTCGCCATATCCTTCATACCTGCGTTTCTGCTGTTTCTGTATAAATCAGTACTGATGGTATTAGGAAGAAAACCCTGCTTAATACTATTTATCGCGGTACTCCAAACAAATGCACCCCCGCCATGCCCCACATCAAAAATTCTACCTTGCTTTTGAGCCTCAAATACAAAAGGTTTGACTTTATTATTTTCATCAACAACAGATTCACGCCCTCCCGGATTTTTCTCAGACATATCTGAACCCGAGTAGGTATGAGTAAAAATATCTCCAGGCCTGAAATACTTCAGGAACAAATCTTCAATAGGTAATTTTGGAGTGCTGGATCCAAAGTCAACGATGATTGGCTTTTTTGTAATATTACCGGCGGCAATAGCTCGTTTAATGGGTGTAAAATCAGCTCCACGATAGTGATGAGCTTTAATACCAACAATAATATCAGGATATTCATTCATGATAAACGCAGTTGGTACAGCATTCATATCGGTTGTGTCCTGAGCATGCACAGTACCAAGCATTCCATAACCAGTAATACTAATAAATGCAAGCACCCGAGTTTGAGAGTTATCAATGGTCTGCCTTTTAAACACATTGAAATTTCTCCATCCTGCCGAACCTGCATCAACAACTGTGGTAACCCCTGAACGGAAAGTAAAATCATCCGGAGCAACACTGCCAAAACCATTGGTTATGCCAAACCCTGTAAAACTCTGTTCTTCTGTTCCTGCAAAAACATGGACGTGCATATCAATAAATCCCGGAGAGACATATAATCCTTTTGCATCGACAGTTTTCTTAGCCTCCGTTGAAGGGATATTGCTCGCAACCCGGAAAATCTTTCCGTCTTTAATTGCGACGTCCATGATTGAATTAATTTTATTTTTTGGATCAATAACATGTCCGCCCTTGATCAGCATGTCAATTTCCTGAGCCTGTAGCACTGAATTAGAAAACAGATTAAGTGTAATAAAAAATGCGGCAACATGCTTACCCATCTTTTTGATAAATTGTTTATTCATTAGATTGATTTAAAATTTGATTTAAAGATCATTAGTGTGATTTAGGCATTTTTAAATTAACTGGCAAGAGGTGCTCCCGAAGGAACAAATATTTTTTGCTTTGGAAGCGCTTTTTTATCTCTTACCGCAGAAAATTGTGCACTTCTATATTCACCCATAAAAATACTTCCGCTCATCTTATCTCCAGAGACCGTACCGGTAAAAGTATAAGGAACATGATCCCCAATGAGCTTTAAAGAACTTTGAAGTCTGATTTGATTTCCTTCAATGCTACCCGACAAATCGCTTACAGCAAATGTTGTCTGATGCCCTCCTTTTATCCAGTTACCATCCTGCTCAATAAAAAGCTTATGTTTTGCAGAGCTACTGGAAAATTTTACGTCGACATCCCAGCTTCCGGCCAAACTTTGGGCAGGTGCCTGCATTTCTGTTGAGATTGGAGGTCTTTTAGTCGTCAAAATCTTATAAATTTTGTCAGCTGCTATTTTCTCCTCACCGGGTTGCATGCCTATGGTAGTCACAGCAATACCATTAACATTCGGATCTTTTCCTCTTCCTCCACCTGCAGCAACGGCAATTCTTGGCTTTGTTCTGGCCAGTTCATCAGCCATTTCTAGTCCGGTAATGTTTAATACATCCTTATCCCAAGTAATTACAACTTCAGGCGAAACATTAGAAAGCCCGGATTGGGTCGAAGGAACATGAACCATGGTTTGAACGCTATCAATCCCCGATACTTTTTTGATAATATGGTCGAGATAAGAATTCCACTGTTTCAATATCGCATCATGATCTATCTCTTTCCAAGCTCTGACTGCAGCAACCATACCAAACATTTCATCGCGGTCTACCTTATTATCCCTGCAAGGACCATGGTGCGGGGAACTCGCCTGCCATGCGGACATCAGAATATCCTTGTTACCTAGGATCAACCCGCAGGACTGCGGCCCACAAATAGCCTTCCCACCGCTATAAGCCACTATGGTTGCTCCACGCTTCAAGTGAACAGGTGGGAATGTCAATATCTCATTAGCTGCATCAAAAAGAACCGGTATATTTTTAGTTTTAGCTACTGCTACAATGTTTTCAAGAGACATCGGGGCTCCGGTCCAAGAACGGTCACCATTGACCACGTAGATCATGGCTGTTTTAGGGTTAATTGACTTCTCCAACTCTTCCATTGAATCAACATTAACCATCGTTACTCCTATATTTCTGATGGCATGATCATAGGAATTACGAGAAGTACGAGGGACTATCACCTCTGTTTTTTCAAGACCTTCAAGATTTGGAATACAAACAAGTTTCTCAGGATCTCCGCCGGCAACCACAGCGGCTGTAACCAGTTTCAGCCCTGCAGCACATCCGGCAGAAACTACTCCCCATTCTGCCCCGGTCAGATTAGCCAGCTGTTGACCAATGCCATCAGCAACTTCATCCATCTGGGCGAAGTTTTTTGATGCTGCCTCCATTGCGGCTTTAACCTGAGGCCGCTTAAGGGAACCCCCAATGATGGTGAAAATACCTCGACAATTAATTACCGGTTCAATTCCATGAGTTCGATAAATGTTCTTATCAGACATGAAAGATTCCAAGGTAGTCTCTACTACTGATTTAGCCGGATTCAAGGGGCCACTTAATGATTCTGTAAATTCCTGGGCTGCGGATGCAGGGTCCCCCTGAATTGCTCCACCTGCAAAAGGAAGCAGGGATAGCGTTTTTAAAACATTTCTACGTTTCATATTCGCTTAGTTTTAGTATGTTAAAACTGTTAACAGCTTTTGTTTATTGGTTTTTTATATAAAATCTAAGGCATCAGTAGTCCTTTATTGGTTTACTGAATCCCATTGCTGACCACTGATTCCGTTCAAATCCCATACAATTTTCCCTGCTCTTAAAGTTAACTCGGCTTCAAATTTTTTATCGCCATTCATGGTTAATCCTCTTGCATCCATAAATCCAAAGTTTCCCTCACGAACATTGAAAACGGCGATATCGGCTTCAGCACCTAAACTCAAATGACCGAGTTCCGGTCTTTGAATGACCATTGCCGGGTTCTTGTACATTTCTAAACCTGAATTATATCAAATTCTTCTCCAAAAGGTATTCCGCAATTTGAACTGCATTCGTTGCTGCACCTTTTCTAAGATTGTCGGCTACTATCCAAAGATTCAACGTTCTAGCCTGAGATTCATCCCTGCGAATTCTACCTACGAAAACCTCATCTTTTTCATGAGCATCCATCGGCATTGGATATTTCAGATTGGATGGGTCATCAACAACAATTATCCCGGCTTCATTTTCAAGAATTGAACGAACTTCATCTAAATCGAATTCATTTTCAAACTCGATGTTTACTGACTCCGAATGTCCTCCCATAACGGGAATACGAACTGTTGTTGCAGTCACCCGAATGGTGTCATCACCCATTATTTTCTTAGTTTCAAGAATCATCTTCATCTCCTCCTTGGTGTAACCATTTTCCAGGAATACATCAATTTGAGGAATAACATTAAGATCAATCGGATAAGCATAAGCCATAGGGCCATGAACACCTTTGCGCTCATTCATCATTTGATCAACGGCTTTTACTCCGGTACCGGTTACCGACTGATAAGTTGAAACCACCACTCGCTTAATTTTATATTTTTCATGTAAAGGCTTTAAAACTACTACCATTTGAATGGTTGAGCAGTTAGGGTTCGCAATAATTTTATCCTCAGCCCTTAACAGTTGTGCGTTCACTTCAGGTACAATCAGTTTTTTGGTCGGATCCATTCGCCAAGCTGATGAATTATCTATCACGGTTGTACCTGCCTCCGCAAAACGAGGAGCATACTCAAGGGAAGTACCGCCTCCTGCTGAAAATAAAGCTATATCCGGCTTCATTTCAATGGCTTCATCCATGGTCACGACAGTAAATTTCTTTCCCTTGAACTCGATCTGTTTGCCTGCACTCTTCGCAGAAGCTACGGGAATCAATTCACTAAGTGGGAAATTGCGCTCTGCTAACACTTTTAACATTACCGAACCTACAAGGCCCGTAGCGCCTACTACTGCGACTTTCATTTTTTTATTTTTTATCGTGAAACAACTAATTATTCAACAAATATGGGAAATTGTTTGCGCTTTTACCCGATTCCACGCATTCGGCACTAATTTTCAAGACAATTGTTACTGTCCGGTTAACTTAGGCAATCAATTTACCGATAATAGCCAATTAATATACCGAATACTCATTGTCCTTCTCTTTAAATTGAAGCGAACTTAATTTCATGCTGATTCTTTTTGCTGGATATGAAATATTCCCTGTTTCTCCTTCTGCTTTTTTGTTGCAATTTCTGTTTTAGTCAGATTTATGATGATTTTTCTGATAGGAACTTTAATGATAATCCGGTATGGAGTGGAAGTAATTCAGGTGGAGATTTTATCATAACTAACAACAGACTCCGATCCAATTCCAATAAATTATCAGGAAATTTTTACTTAAGTACCCCTAATTCTCTGGCTTTGGGATGCTATTGGGAGTTCTGGCTTAATCTACAGTTCAGTACATCCG
>Ga0194133_10007872_pt1 | contig 12624 bp, 3 predicted proteins | sample TA2KigOf40mmetaG_FD_155448 | JGI IMG/M metagenome (GOLD analysis project Ga0194133, IMG submission 155448) | Freshwater microbial communities from Lake Tanganyika, Tanzania - TA2015055 Kigoma Offshore 40m | ecosystem: Environmental > Aquatic > Freshwater > Lake | place: Tanzania: Lake Tanganyika...
TATAACTAGCTGACTTTGCAAAACCTTAAACTATATTTTGTGTGCAAAAATGGTTGTAAAATACATTTTGAAAGTTTCCATACCATGATGCTCGTAGAAGTGGAAGATAATAATAATAATAATAATAATAATCTTGTGCAGTATAGACTCAGGCAATTTTGATGAGTGACCAACACCTTTATAAGAGTCCCGCCATAGATGTTTATGGCCACTGCAGATTACTATTACCCTGACTGAGAGTGCCTTGTTTGATTTTTTTTGCAATCCGGGGTTGAAAAATTGCTGGCATGGGTGGCCGGGGATTGAACCCACAATCACAACCTTGGATCTTAGTTCTCAGTCAGGTGCCTATGACCTCTCAGCCACGGCAACCCCTTTAGGAAGTTGAAATTTAAAACCATTGCAACAAAATTGACAAATCCATAAGTGAGTGGTAGTAGAAATCCCAAGCATACTTTTGACCTGCAATAAATAAGAGGCTGACCCCTCTCTTACCCGGGTTCTTTTTGACCTGATCCGAAGGGAAAAATTTTAGGGGAAATTTTCCAAACAAATTTAAACCAAAGATGGCTGACCGGACCCGATGCGACCCGGGTCAAAAAATTTTGATCGGTTCCCATCACTCAGGCGTAAAGCCTTATGGTACCTATTGCAAGATTGGTTTGCCCATTAATGCCACAAAAACAAAAAAGATTACCTAGCAGCGAACAAAAGCAACTTTAGCAACCAAGTTTGTAAGATACCTGAGCAATCGTATGAAATATTATTGCAATATTCCAATGTTAAACAAGCATTTTGTCATTATTATTGTGTTATTATGGAAAGGACCAAGTCACTAAGTTTATAGTGATTATGATTGAACTTTGACTCGACAATTGTTCAGAAACATTTGTGGTACGACAAGTAAATTATTAATCACTTGAGTTATTTTACTTTAAGGAAGTTCTGCTTTTTGTATGCTTTGGCAACATACTCATTTATTTTTTATCCAACCTTCCTTTTAATTTTTAAAGTTTATGCAAAAGATTCAAGCAAAAATGACTGTTTTATTTGCAATTCGGTTAGTTATGGGCTTGTGGTTGGTTTGCTGAAATCTTTTTCCATAGACAAGTTGTCCTCTGTAACGTATCAGAAAATACAGATAAGAAAAGAAAAAAAAGGTGTTTAAAGTTTGGTGAAAGCTTGACAAACCTGTTGATGAAACAAATGTGGGCGTGATTTAAAATCTTGTGACGGAACAGAAGACAGAATGACTAGAATTTTTGTTTAGGTTGGTCCAAATTGGTGGCTTTTCTTTTCCTCGGATCTGACCCAGGTACCCAGGTTGGGTTGAGTAATTTTTTTTGCTGCTCGGGTTGGGTGAACAACCTCCGGGGTAAAAAATCAATTTCTAGTTTGGTATATTAATAATAGTGAATTTGATAGCCAGATCTTCCTTCTGGTAGAAATAATTTATCTATGCTTTTTATTGAACATTTGATACAATACTCTAAATGGTGGGCTACTTAAGTTCCTTTAATCATGTAATCAAACTTGATCTCCATAAGCGAGCGAAGCAACCAGGTTGGTTTGAAAAATCAGTATGGTTCAAATTTTTTTAGCACACATGTGCGTTGTATGTCCATTTTCTGTCACCTCAAACTCCCCCCTCAGTTTGGAAGCTAGACGGCTGTAATTTTGGATTTAGATTCCTCACATTAATGCCAAAAAAGTTGCTATCCAGATTTTTGAATTTTTGTCTAGGAGCTGAGATATTAATGTTTTTCTATTTTTATGTTAGGTAGTTTGTAATATGGTTGCTGCAAAATTTGTGGCCATGCTTGGGCATCTATATGAGAAGGCTAAATGCAAAATTTGCTTCCAAACTGAGTGAGGAGACAGGTGGCAAAAGGTGGGAGGAAGGGACCAACGAACGGACACCCTAAATTTACTATATTGATAAAAAATTGGTTACGTTCACGCTCAGGTATTAAGAATTTTGCTCAAATAAAAAATTGCAGAGGGTATGCATTTTTCAGCATACAAAAAATGCATATCAACTTAATTGATTAAATGAATTGGTAAAAAAAGATTATTTGTTCTAATAAACAAGTTTAGTCTTTCTGTCTTTTACTTACTTGTCATCATATATTTCTTATACTACAACAAACTTCCAAAAGCAGAATCCTTCTTAGCAGAAAACTTTGGTGCAAACATTTTTAAAGAACAGAAATAAATGGCCCACAAATAGTGAATTCTTACTCTTAAAGGGCCAGTCTTATGGCATGTTCCAAATGATTATTATTCATTTTCACAGAGTCTAGCTCTCTAAATCAGAAACAACAAATAACAAAAGAAAAGGCAATCTCAAGTCACGATAATGGTCACTTTTTGCTAAAACAATAGTTTTGTTTTGAGAAAACAACAACAAGATGAATGAAAGCACAAGTTGAACATTGAAAACTATTTTTTAGCTGTAGAAAAGACATTTTCTGCTAACTTTTCCGAATTCAACTTAGAATTAATGTTGTTTTTGGTGAACATAGAAAAGCCAGAATCTAAGGACAATTAAATAAGTTCTTATCAAGACTTAGGTTACAATCATACTTTTCTTGATGATAATTTCTTGCATTGTTGAGTTTCGTCGGCAAAGTTATTTTAACTATCAGATGATTATAGAATAAAGTTCAGAATTGAAAAAGACGGGTCTACTTGGTTTCGCCTAATCTAAGTTCGCCCAATCCAAGTTCGCCTACCACCCTTCGCCCAATCTAAGTTCGCCTAACGCATTTTTCGCCCAACGTACAAGTTTCGCCCAATGCGCGTGCGCGCAACCAAGTAGACCCGTTGATGATACTACTTGGTTTCACCTAATCTAAGTTCGCCTAATCCAAACATATTGGAAATTATAGTTAACCCCTTTTTATCTTGCAGCAATAGAAATATATTATTTTCTGAAAATTTTCAATGTTTTAGCTTCCTAAAGATACTCAAAACTATTTAAAAGTTTGAGACTCTGAGGTTTTAGCCATTGAATTTGTGATAGAATAAAGAACGCGAAAAAGACAAAACAAGAAGAATCTTTCGCAATCCCTCACCCTGAAAATGAAAAGAAATTAAACTTTGAGATGTTTGAATTCAGGCTTAGTTGCAATATAATTTGTGTGGGACCATCTGAGTCCCATGACCAAAAGCAAAAAAGTCCAATAATCCATTAAAAAAGTGACCTGGCACTAAACAAGAAAAACCACAGCAAATGTCATTAAGATTTAAGTGCTTTATTTTGCCATACCAGAAAGGTAGTTTTCGAGAAGATTTTAAGGTTGGTATAATAAAAATATTATCTTCTAGAACCTCGAAATTTAAGCTTTTTCTTTGATATTTAAATGCACAGGCTTATATGATTCAACACTTGAATAAGACAGGTTATTTCTCGTATGTGAAATATTGTTAAATGCACTTCGTAACATCGACAATGGAAAACACTTAAGATGAAAGATAAGAAAATTGAACTTCACTGTTTAACTCACCAGAAAAGGACTATGCAAATTCAAGTATACTAATATTCTTTACAAATTTTCACATACAATTTTTTTGATGAAAATAGCCTTTTTACAAGGTCTATTCACATTGGAGTTCCAAAGAAGAATAAAATATTTTTTAATAAAATTACCAATTATATTTTTTTATGACTTGTATACCCAATATTACCTATCATGAAGTTTTTGAAATCTAGTTGATTAGTTGATTTCTAAATAACTAAAAGATCCCTTGAAAAATTGCTTAACTGTGGCTTCGTCGTTTTCTGCATCTGACTTGGAATCCGGGTGTTTCAGGTTCAAACCCTTAAACAGGCGACTACAGCATCTGGATTACCAAAAATCTATCAGCAAATTATTTCTAGGGACAAATAGCCTTCAAAATGTCATAAGTTGTGCCAGGTGCTTACAATATTAAAAAAATAATCTTGGACCTTTTCTGGATTCACACCAGCCAAATTTATTTGACAAGAGAAACGAACTTTTTCTCTGCTCAGAATTGAGCACCAAATGCAAGTGAAATTTTATTGCAATAATATTGATCTTTTACAAAAGTATTGCGAAGTAATCTCCTTTTTCCCGCAAATCATTTTTTAAAAGTATTTTTACCTCTTTATTCGTTTTTTACATGCAGTGAAGCTTAAAGGGGAAGACAACAGCTTAATCATGTGCTAGCGTGACCAAATGGTTCTTATCAACTTTGCAATTAAGATATTTTTTTAACATAAACAAGTCTTGAATCTTGTTCTTGATTCTTAAATTAGGTGGTATTGGATTTAGATAGTAATGGGATAGAAGAGCTCTAAATAGGAGTAATAAATTGACAAGAGAAAACTCAAACTCAAAACAATATTGTTAATTGCAAACAAAATAATGTGCTATCACTTTTCAACACGATTGGCTCATTAGATTTACAAGTTCAATAAAAGAGATGCTTGAAACTGTACTGATATTGCCAAAATTAAGGATATTCCATGCAAGTATCTAAAAATTAAAAGAAACTACATTTGAAGGAGTGTGCATGGTATACATGTATGTGTATACAAATGCCAAGTTTGACTTCAATCTAATTCCAATTTTGTTCATCATAAAACAACTTGTTTTCTGTTTGTTAAATTAAAATAAGGAAAATCCAAAACACTTGTTACGTTAGTGACAATCAGATGTTGTAAGACATGAAAACAAATGGAATTTTAAACAAAATTTTTTATTAAGTACGCCTTTTTGTTTTCACTCAGCCAACATATATTTTAAAATAGTTGATGATGTTTTTGTTACTGTTTCGACTCCTTATTTCCTATTATTTCAATCAAACTTCATTTCGTACAATTCCAAAATTATAAATTGTTTCTATATTCAGAATAGTCTCATGTGTCACTTTTAAAAAAAGCACCTTAATGGTTCTGATCTTAAATGTCTTCATATCAATTGTAGATTTAATAGCAAATCATCTTTAGGAGCATCCAAATCTGCTAGGGTTATAATTATCGAGGCTAAGGTAGCTTTGAAACAGTGAGGTCGATTCCATGCAAAAAGAATCCTCAAAGGAGTAAAATTAGAAACAATTTTATGCCTGCCTTTTACCTTGTACCCTTTAAATATCTTGCAAAGATTATATCGTGATCAATGCGTTGTTGTAATTTAAGCAAGATTGGAAGAATGCAATTGTTTTCCAATACTTTTTTTGGTCATGAACCACTGCAGAAAATACAAGTCATGGCCAGATTTTCCACATAATTCTTGATTTCTGTTTTCTAAAGAGAATTATTATTATTAACTTCGAAGGCCTCATACATGACATTTACAAATATCAATGAATGAAAGTTTAAAAATTCTAACTTACTTTTTGCAATGAAAGCCTAAAAAGTTTCTGTCAATTTCCTTTAGGTTGTGCCACTGCTTTGAGGAAAAACCTCTGGAATTCGAGGATATTGTTGATAGGATAACTTACGACAAGATGAGGCCTCCAAAACCTGATGGTAAGCTAGGACTGAAATATCCATTTATTTCAATGCTTGATAATATTTGAAACCAGGTCAAGCCACAATGGTGTCTTTTCATGTAACAGTGATGAGTTTAGATACAATTGATGAAGGATCGATGGTAAAAAAACTTTTTAATTTCTATAAATCAAGGATACAAATATTTACACTAACAAAATCTCATACATTTAGGAGTTATTCATATAAAAGTTATTTAATTAAACAAAACAAATTATTTAAAAGCAAATTCTGTTAAGATCATATAATGATGTAATTAATCATGAAGCCATATGGGTCTGCTTCTTTTGATACTTTCTTATTATATTCTCACATGTAACACTCAGCCTCATGGACAAAAAGTTTCTCTAAAGTAAAGATGAGCCCTGACCCGACCCGAGCATACTTTTGACCTGCAGAAAATTAGAGGCTGACCCGGCTTTGACCCAGGCACTTTTTGACGTGACTTGATGATATTTTTTTGAACCAAAGGGAAAAAAATTGAAAAATTTAGGATTTTAGGGGGAATTTTTGAAACCCAAACCAAAGATGGCTTACCCGACCCAACCCGAGCAGCAAATTTTTGACCAGACCCATCAATACTTTAAAGTAACGAAAAAGCATTGAGTTTTCAGAAAAATGTGCAATTTTTACAGTTTCTCTACTTTCTTTTATTCAGGGGGTGTTGATATTTTTAGAATTTTTGTGCATTTAATCATTTAGGCATCTTTTTGCTACTTGGCAAGTTAAGGAAAGTATTTATCAAATTATTTGACTAAGTAGTCAAAGGCCATAAATCTATAACTTCTTGAAAAGTTTTTTTCTAAATTTTTAGACTTATGCTGCTGATGTCTTTTTTGCTCAAGAATGGAAAGACCATCGATTGATCTTGCCTGACAACATGACAAGAGAATATCGACTTTTGCCAGTGGAGTGGCTTCACCTTATTTGGAGACCAGGTGAATACATGTCATTTTCTGGTCAGACTTTGATTTGGTCCTTGATCATACCTGCAAGCAGGCCATCCCCTAAGGCCATAGGATAGGTTTTCACTAAAAACATATTATGAAATGAAAACATGAACTGATCCAAAAATTCAGTAGTAAAATGTAAAATGTCATGAACCAAAATAAAAGACGTGTCTGTTCAAAAGAATCTGTTACATTACTAACTTAACAAATACATTACTATTACACACACCAGTTTCTCACAGTCATATAGAATTCAAGGACAACAGGGATAAGGTGAACAATTAGCTGGGAGAGGAACTCAAAGTCTCAAAGATTGAGCAATATTACCATCCACACCCAGAAATGGAAATTACTTTTAAAAGATTATTTACCTTAAGTATCTAACATGTTTAACATCATGTGTGTAAGAGTAATTGAGAAAAAAAGGTTTTGCTGGAGTGGCAAACTGTTTCCAGCCCGAAACCTCAACAATTCCTTGCACATTATGTGTTTTTATTTTGCAGCAAGTGTTTATTATGATTGTTAACCTGAAAAAAGAACTGACAATTGCGTGTTGAAAATAACGGGAACTATCAAAATTGGTCAATACAACATCAAATTTTGAAATCATTTTGTCATTTTGTAAAGAAAAATTTTTCTTCAGTTCGAATGACTCACGTTGTGGATTGATTGTTTCAGACAAAGAATCTTATTTTTCAGATTCTTTTTTCAAAAATGCCAAACGTGTAACTTTCCAAACGATGACGATTCCCAATCACTATGTTTGGCTATACAGAGACAAAACCATACTTTACATGGTCAAGTAAGTAAAGTTAAACTTCAGATAGATACATGCTTCTTTGTGGTCACTGAGGCCAAGATTTCAGAGGATTCAAATCCACTGTATGATGCATAACGTGTAAAACTGTCAAATACTCAATACCAAACTCACAGAGCGTCAATATTTACATTTGAAAGAATAAATCTTCTTTCATTGAAGTCAGAAACCAGACTGACGAGTTTCAACAGATGACTGAGTTTCCTGTTGACATTAACCTCTGGAAGTTCTTCATCTTTTCTGTTGCATAAAATTGGTTGAACCTTACTTTTAGGTTTAAATTACAAAAACTTTTATTTGGCCTGAGATGAATAATAATATAATGAAAGTTCAGGGTTTTATTTTTTCAAATATTTGATGCTCAGAATTGGAGAAGAGCTTACAAACTATTTTTCTTTAGTTATGGAATGGTTTCTTAGTAAATTACATTGCCTTGATTTCACACTTGAAATCTAATCCTTGGAAAAAGCCTCATTCACTAAAAGAATTCCATTTTAATAATCCTCATCTTCCATTAAGAGATCCTTTTTCCAATAAGGTTTTCACCTTTAAGTCCAAGGATTAGATAAGATCAAAAATATGTAAATACCCTTAGAAAATGTATAATATTCTTCATCTGCGTTCAATGTAAATTGAGACCTTCTTCGTCTACCCTTTGACATTTTTGTATATTTTTCCATTCAATACATTTTTTGAGATAGGAATATCCTCTTTCTGACAAACTGTCAATCTTTTATTTGGTTGGGTATATAATGCATTAATTAAAAAAATTATAATATGCCCTGTAAGTATTTACGGATCATTAGAGTCACACCTTTTAGATGGTCTTTTTTTGGTTTTTTTTCTGTGGTTTTCCCGGGTGGAAGTCGACCCCGGGTTGCTGCTTCAAACCACATGACCATACCCCAACAACCTTCCTTATAAAAATATCAAACTGCAAAGGTTTTATAATTATTTTCTTCCTGAATTTCAATGGCGAACAAACCACGACAAAGCTCTATCTCACACCTTTAGATTTGACCCGAATGGTAAATATTATCATCAAAAATACTTGGATTAATGTTTTAAGTTTTTCAGGTTGACTCTTCTTTTGTCATGTGCTATGCACTTTGAAAACTATCCTCACGATGAACAAATTTGCAGATTGTCGATGGAGAGCTGTAAGTAATAAGTTTTTTCGTCTATTTGATCATACCAACAAGAGAAATTTGAAAACTCAATTTAACGTGACCTGAAGGCAGAATGGTGGGGGTTACTAACAAGGCCAAACAGTGATGTGGTTTGCTTGACCCAAGCTTTGTTTTATGAGTGATAAACAGCTTCAAAAGAGTCACTGTGAAGTGTGAAGTTTGTACCTCAAAAGGAAAAGCCAGTAATTTTTAAAACCACCATGCTAGCATTTGAAAATCAAAACACTAGGATATGAAAAGTAAAAGAGCTCTTTATATGAAAATAATCATCCACAATGAACAATAATGTACAGTCATGAGTCAACCTTGTTTGTGCAAATATGCCATTGCAGGATGAGGGTGCCCACTTTTGCACAAAATGATCCCACAAGAATTGCCTATATATATTGCCCTTAAATTTCTCACCCAAATTGCAAAAACATATATCAACAAGATACCCTAGGCCAGGCGGGTTATACCACACCTAAGCCATCAACTGAGTCAATACTTTATAAAGCCAAAAATATTCGTCAATCTTAACAATCTTAATAGAATCAGTAGATCCCAATAAGACTGACTGATTTTAAATGCTCACTTGTAAAAAAAAGTGTTAATAATAATATTTTTTATTTAGTATCTCACACCACAGACGACTTAATATTTGTCTGGCTGCCTGAAGATAAAGTACCTTTAGCAGTGGATTCTGGAATAGAATTACCACAACTTGAGCTAGTGTCAAACCTCACTGGTGACTGCACATCAGTCTATTCCACTGGTGAGTAACTAAAGAAATGTTTTCTAAATTATAAATCAAAGATATTGTGTGCTAAACGATTTCTCATTTTCAAAACTTAACAGTCTCTTTATTTAATGATTAATACAAATTTCATTTAGTGATCATCAAAAATTAAATAAGTAATAAATCATAGTCATATATTTACTTGAATTAACATTTCATCTAGGAAATTTTACCTGTTTGGAAGTAGTGTTTAAGTTTCGCCGGAGATTGGGTTACTACCTTTTTCACACCTACATTCCAACATGTCTGATTGTGATGATGTCTTGGATATCATTCTGGATAAAGCCAGAGGCTGTTCCTGCAAGGTAATCTTAAATAAAAAGAATTTATAGTGGGAAGTCCAAGCTTGCTTATCACTAGTGACTTTTATTTTAATGGAAATAGGTGTTAGATAATATTTTCAACAACATCTAATAGTAAATTCACAAGATTTAAGCAGGGCAACAAGGTTCAAGTGTCTGGGGAAATAGCTAAAGTAGGTCAACTAAAATGTTACATAATCTTTTTGTAGTTTCAAGATCTTTTTTATGCTAACCTCAATTATGCCAGAGAGGCAACCAGATTATTGATTTATTTATCCTTTAGTTAACTTATTCGATCAAATTTATTACATGAAGATCCTGACAGCATTTTATTCTGGATAAAATGGCCATGAGTCAAGACTGTCTTGGAAGATTGGGTGTAAAAGTGAGAAACGTGTGTTTGGGAAATTAAGCAAAACTTCTGTTTTGCTAAAATAAAATATAAATTTAGTTTGCTTATTTTCAGGGTAACCCTTGGTGTTACAAGCCTTCTTACCTTATCCACTCAACATGCCAATAGCCAGAAGGCTTTGCCACCAGTTTCTTATATAAAGGTCAGTCAAACCAAAGCATTTTTCTATTCATTGTTGAACGAAAGTGCTTTGGCCTAGTGCCTTTGCAACTGTCAGGGCACCAAATATAGAGTAATGGCAAAGAACTTGATCCCTGCGATTTGCCACCCTGAGAAGCAAATAATCCTCAAAGAAGGTCTCTAAGTCAGAAAAATATAATAAGCGCAAAGATTGTGATCTTAAAATAGTATCTAAAAGGATCTATGCACCAAAGTCAAAAGAATTTATCAGAAATATTCAAAATCTGTGATCCAAATTTAATAAAAGACTACTCAAATTTCTTTTGATAAAAACATGTTCAACCACTTCACTTTTGAAAAGTTTTCAAGGACCTACTGAGCAGAAAAAAATGATGAAAAAGCTTTTTAAGTCAAATAAAAGATGAGATTTAAGAGTTATAAAAGTATATTTTCTCTTGTTCTAATAAAGAAACACCCACTTTAATTGCAAAAGTTTTCAAGGCTATAGCTTTTTTTCTGTATTGAGTTGAGAAAATTTGAAATTATTTTTTTCTAGCCAACTAGAAAAACTTTTATTTCCACAAATAGCAATCAAAAAGTCCAAACTACTTGAAGTTGTTTCATCAGGACATGAAAAAAAAGTTTTTGATCAAGATAAGCTAAAGTGTCGCAATATCGCACCAAATTCGATGACAAGCAAAAAATGTTGAGATGATCTGCCAGTTTTGTGTAAAAATTTTCCATTTTATCCTTTACATATATATCCTTTTTTCAAATTTTTAGGCAATTGATATTTTCATGTCTTCTTGTACTGTGTTCGTGTTTTTGAGCCTGATCGAATATGCTTTTGTCAATGTGATGATGGGAGACATTTCAGATGTGGAGAGAAAAGATAAGACAGGACATTTAAGAAATATCGTCGTTTCAGCCAATTCTGACATGAACTGCACATTCCAGCGACAACCTGCTGAGCCAAAAGAAGCACAAATTGTAACAAAAGTAAGAATTAATTTGAATTAACTTTTCTTTTCTTCGTCAGATTTACATTTCAAAATGAAAAACTCTACAGTCATCCCCTTTTAGATCTAATCTCATTCTATGCATATATATGTACAGAGCACAAACAATTAGGCATACTAACAGCAAAAAAATGCAGAAAACAAAAAAGACCTGAACTCTTTTTTCACATGAGTTAAATAGACCAATCTTTCATTCAAAAATGCCATCGCAGGACATTTCTTCAACGTAGTTTTATGAGACTTGCACTCAAAATTTGGCTCATAAAAGAAGCAGAAGGCTATTTTTCAGTCCTTAAGTGTCCATGACTCCATGGTCTGGCCCTGATAATACTTGCATTCCATTTGATCTTCACAATGTGCAATGTATCCAACCTAGTTCATTGTTCTCTGTTGTCTCTTTTTATATTACACATTAAAAGGTAATAAAGTATTTTTTATTACTTTCTCCTGCAGTGATATTTTCTAAGGTAAAGTCTTTATAATAATCTTGTGCATTAGAGACTCATCTGATGTTAATGCGCAATCAACACCTTTCTAGTTTTCCCACCATAGAAGGCTATGGTCACTGCAGGTTACTCTTACCTAGAATGAGGATGCCTTGTTGATTTGTTTCATAATCCTGGTTTAAAAAATGCCTGGCATGGGTCGGGGATTACACCCACAACATTTGTTCTCAGTCAGTTGCCTATGACCTCTCAGCCAAAGCGAAGAAGTGACAGTTAATCAAAGGAAGATTTCAAAGCACTTGTATGTAAAATCTCCCCTGCACTTATAAGATGAGCATTTGCTGAATTGTTAAATATTTGTTCTTTGCCTACATCAAAATAGTTTCATTACCTGTTTTTTTACTAAAAAAACTCCCTGCGCAGAAGTAAAAGACTTTCTAAGTGATATTAAATTGGAGGAGAATAAGATATGTAGAAACTTTTATCCAATAGGACTTGCAAGACATTTCTGTCTCATCTACTTTACCGGTTATCAAGTTTTGAAGTGTGGCAGACATTGCTGCTTTGTTACTTATCCATCAATAAAAGATTACTTGCTTTACCTAATGTACTTCGAGATTTATTTATTTGCTTGCATCCCAACCTATGACAGAAGATAGTCATTTATCTTTGAAAGTTTAAACCAACACATTTTTATTGATGTTTTCAAATGATTGTAATAACATTGAACAGAAAAAGGAGGTGATGAATTTTCAAAAGAAACCTGTTAAAAAGCTTTGAAGGCCAGTAAAAAAGAGTGCTGTAAGTGCAGAAAGCTCTAGAGAATGAGTTTTTCAAGGAAAATGGAGTACACTGCAAAATGTGGAAAGACCTAATTGTAAATTAAAAATAAATGAGAAATAATAAAAATAATCTGGTGCAGTATAGACATGTGATAGTTGATGATAATACAAGATCAGCACCTATTTAAGAGTCTTACCATTGCAGTTTACTATTACCCTTACTGTGGGAGCATTGTTCAATTTTTCCAATCTGGGTTTGAAAAATTGCTGTCGTGGCCTTAAAGTCAAGT
>Ga0194133_10007873_pt1 | contig 12620 bp, 9 predicted proteins | sample TA2KigOf40mmetaG_FD_155448 | JGI IMG/M metagenome (GOLD analysis project Ga0194133, IMG submission 155448) | Freshwater microbial communities from Lake Tanganyika, Tanzania - TA2015055 Kigoma Offshore 40m | ecosystem: Environmental > Aquatic > Freshwater > Lake | place: Tanzania: Lake Tanganyika...
ATTTCCAGCTTATTCTGAAGCATTTACTCCTTGGGTTAAATCTCAAAACATAAGTGGTGAAAGATATGACCTTTTCCGTTTTGCAACTTTAGGACATGGTACAAATTATAATACTAAATTCAAAATTGGTATTTCTAACGTAAAGGCAGCTGGTGAAGATGGAGCAACTGATTACGCTACATTTACTGTAACTATTCGTAGTTATAGTGATACTGATAAGAGAAAAGGTGTAATTGAAACATATAACAATGTAAACTTAGACCCAGCATCTCCAAACTATATAGCAAGAAGAATCGGTGATAGATATGTAACAATTGATTCAGATGGTAAGATTACTGAATATGGTGATTATGTAGCTAGGTCAAAATATATTAGAGTTGAAGTAAAAGAGGCAGGAGCATTTGCTGTATCAGCAGCACCATTTGGACATGCAGCTTATTACAATCCAATTAAAGTTGCAACAGCAGATGAATCAAAAGTTCCTCCTGTTGTATTCCAAACTGGTTCATTAGGAAATACAGCATCATCTCCTGTATATTTTTCAGGATTTGATTTTGAAACAACTGGTGTATCAACCGATAACAAACAATATTTAAGACCATTACCACAAGGTGTGGCTAATGGAAGCAACTCAGTATTTGCGTTTGATAATACATCTTTAGGATTATCATTTGAAATGACTGGTTCAACTTCATCTGATATGTCTAGGAGACAATTTATCTTAGCATTCCAAGGTGGATATGATGGTATGAATCCAACTGTAAAACCTGCAAAAGCTGGTGATGCAGAGTGGGGAGCAGCAAATACGCAAGGATTCAATTGTTCTAACGCAGCATCTTCAGGTTCCCTTTCTTACTTTAGAGCAATTAACGCTGTTTCAAATCCTGATGAATATGATATCAATATGGTAGTAACTCCTGGTATCGTAAGAAGTCTTCACCCATCAGTAACTACAAAAGCTATTGATATGGTTGAAGATAGACAAGATGCATTCTATATCGCTGATTTCAACGATTATGATAATACAATTACTGAGGCTACTGAAGCAGCAAATGCAGTTGATTCCAACTATGTAGCTACTTATTATCCTTGGGTTAAAACAATTGATACAAATACAAATAAACTTACAACTGTACCACCATCAGTATTGATGCCAGCTGTATTCGCTCAGAATGATAGATTGGCAGCAGAATGGTTCGCACCTGCTGGTTTGAATAGAGGTGGTATTGTAGGAGCAGTAACTGTATTGAATAGATTAACACACTCTGAGAGAGATACTTTATATGAGAACAAAGTAAACCCAATTGCAGCATTCCCTGGACAAGGTATTGTAGCATTTGGACAGAAAACATTACAAGATAAGGCTTCAGCATTAGATAGAATCAACGTAAGAAGATTACTTATAACTGTTAAGAAGTTTATCGCATCTACTTCTCGTTTCTTGGTATTTGAACAAAATACTTCAACAACTAGAGGAAGATTTTTGAATACTGTAAATCCTTATTTAGAAGCAATTCAACAAAGACAAGGTTTATACGCATTCAGAGTTGTAATGGATGAAAGTAATAATACTCCTGATGTGATTGATAGAAACATATTAGCTGGACAAATTTTCTTACAACCTGCGAAGACAGCGGAATTCATCGTAATTGATTTCAACATTCTTCCAACCGGAGCAAGTTTTTCAGCATAATATAAAAACGTAACGAAGAAATATTTATTAATAAAATAAAGGAATAATAAAATGGCAGAAATACTAGAGTTTGATAAGATGTTCTATACGAACTTCGAACCTAAGATGAAAAATAGATATGTGATGGAGTTCGGCGAAGTCGGATTACCTGCGTATCTTGTAAAAGCAGCTAATAGACCTACTATTCAATTTGAAGTAGTAACTTTAGACCATATCAACGTAAAAAGAAAGTTGAAGGGTAAAGGTGAGTGGCAAGATATCACTGTCACCCTATATGACCCAATTGTTCCTTCAGCAGCTCAAGGTGTAATGGAATGGGTGAGATTATCTCATGAATCTATTACAGGTAGAGATGGATACGCTGAGTTTTACAAAAAAGATATTGATTTCTATATGTTAGGTCCTGTTGGTGATAAAATTGAACAGTGGAAAATTAAAGGAGCATTTATCAGTCAAGCAAACTTTGGTGATTTAGCATTTGATTCTGCTAACGAACCTGCAACAATTGAATTAACATTATCTTACGATTACGCAATCCTTGAATTCTAATCTAAGAAAAAAACTATAAAAACTAAGGGATACTTAAAACGTATCCCTTTTTTATTTTCAACTTTTTTAAATTAATGTATTTATATATACAAAACAAATTACGTTATGCAAGAAAAACAATATGATTTTCCAACGGAAGTATTAGACCTTCCATCAAAAGGGTTGGTGTACCCAAAAGACCACCCATTATCATCGGGTAGAATTACAATTAAACATATGACAGCAAAGGAAGAAGATATTCTTTCTAATCAAAACCTTATTAAAAAAGGTGTTGTTTTGGATAAATTATTTGAATCAATTGTTGTTGATGATGTTAATGTAAGTGATATTATTATTGGTGATAAAAATGCAATTGTATTAGCAACAAGATTATTGGGATATGGGCCTGAATACAAAATGAAGTTTTATTCAACTATCACCAACGATAGTAAAGAGATAACAATTGATTTATCTAAAATACAAACAAAAGAAGTAGATTTTTCAGTTTTTAAGCATAAAAATGAGTTTGAATATACTCTACCATCGAGTGGTAAAAAAATTACTTTTAAATTACTTACGCATTTTGATGAAATAGCGATTGAAAAAGATATTGATGCATTGAAAAAATTAAGTAAAGATGTATCAGCAGATATTACAACTAGATTACGTTATATGATTAAATCGGTTGATGGTGATAATAGTGTAAGTGCCGTAAGTAAGTTAATAAATGGTATGTTAGCTAGAGATAGTAGAGCATTTAGAGAATATGTAAAGAGTATTTCTCCTGATATGGATATGAAATATGAATATGAACATGAAACTGGTGAAAAGGAGGTCATCAATATTACATTAGGTGTTGGGTTTTTTTGGCCTAGCTAAAGAACATAGTGTATTAGTACATTCTCAAATATTTGATATGATAAATTATGGGAATGGGTTCACATTTTCAGATGTTTATCATATGCCAACTTATTTAAGAAATTTTTATTATAATAAGTTAGTAGATGCTAAAAAGAAAGAATCCGAACAAATTAAAAAATCAAACTCTCAAAAATCATCTAAAGTTAGGATAAGGTAACTCCAAATCCTAACTTTTTGTTTTATTGGATATTTATAGAATATAAAACGATGTCAATATGAAAAAATATAAAATATCTAAAAAAAATTTAAAAGAATTTTTTGGATTTTTCACTAAAAAGAAAACTCCGCAAGAAATTCAAAAATTAATAGATAATGATCCTGTATTGCAGAGACTTCAAAAAGATATGAGGGCAATTAATGATAAAAGTAAGGATTATTTTGATAAATTAAAAACAACAAATCCAAAATTATATAAATGGGCTAAAGACTCTGGTATGATAAATCCAAATAATTAATAGATGACAAATGAAGCGCAAAAACGTGCGTTGCTGGAAGAAATAAAAGAAATTCAGGATAGAATAGCTGAACAAAATAGACAGGCGGCAACGGCAACGGGTATCGAATTACAACAATTGGAAGCTAGAATTGCTTCTGAAAAAATACGTCTTAGATTACAAAGAGAATCATTAGGTAACGTACAGGCTACATTAGATGCCGAAAAAGAAGCTGCAAAACAAGCTGAAGCCAGAAATACTAGATTACAGGAAGCAAACGATTTACAGGATGAATTTTCTACATCTTTGACTAGAATGGGTGAACAGCAACGAAAAATGCTTACCGATTCAAATACCGGTACTAGTGCGTACGCTGCGATAACTACCAAAATATTAGAATTAAAACAACAAGAAGTAGATGCATCCGATGATGATAGAGCTATTTTGGCAGCAAGAAGAAATATATTAGAAGGAATACGAACCGAACAAATTGAAGCCGCTGAGGCAGCTGCTATGGCTAGACAAGAGTTATTTGGAATATCTGATGCTGAACAAAGGAGAATAGAGTTTCAGCAATCAATAGCGGGATTGAGCCAGGATGAAATAGATTTGGCAACGCAAGCGTTTGAGGCTAAAGAAAACCTAATACAACAACAAGAAAGGTATAACCAATTACAAGAAGGTGGTAATGAAATTATGGGTAAATTACCAAGTGGGATTCGAAGTGTAATTGGTGGTATCAAAAATATGATAATGGGAATCCGAGCATTTGGACTGCAAGCTGCAATCGCAACCGCTGGACTTACATTAGTAATTGGAGCAATAGTGGCCGGTGTAGATTACTTCATGGGGTTAAATAAAGCCGGTGAAGATTTTAGAAAAGAGACTGGTGTTACTAATTCTATGATGGCTGATATGGAAGATAAAGCCGTTGCAATAAGTAAACAATATGGGAATTATGGTGTATCTTTAGAAGATGCATACGATACGATGGCTGCTTTAAGAGATGAATCTTCCGATATTGCAAACTATTCAGAAGCCGCAGTAGCCGGACTTACCTTAATGAAAACAAATTTTGGTGTAAGTGCGGAAGAAGCTGCTAAAGTACAAAATGTATTAGAAAGTGTAGGTGGATTATCCGAAGATACTGCTGTTAATGTTCAAATGCAAGTTGCTAATATGTCTAAATTAGCAGGAGTTGCACCAAAGAAAATATTAAAAGATATTGCGGAAAATGCTGAAGCAACCTCTACATTTTTTAAAGGAGATATTACATTGTTGGCACAACAGGCAATTCAAGCTAGAAGATTGGGTACGAATTTAAAAGATGTAACCGCTACCGCAGAAAAACTTTTAGATTTTGAAAGTAATATTGAAGAAGAATTAGTTGCGGCTACCTACGTTGGTGGCCAGTTTAACCTTAGTAGAGCAAGAGCTTTGGCGATGGAAGGTAAGTTGGTGGAGGCACAAGAAGAAACCTTAAAACAAATCCAACGAAGTGGTGATTTTAGAAAACAAGATTATTTTACTCAACAACAATTAGCTAAAGCAGCTGGTATGAGTGTTGAAGAAATAAATAAACAATTGAATGCTCAAGAAAAATTAGGTAAACTAAATGAGGAAGATAGAAAACGTGCAGAAGAAGCTATTAATGCTGGATTGGATATTACTAATATTGGTGATGAACAATTAATGCAAGAAGTTCAAAAAGCTGCTGCACAAAAAGAAATGGCATCAACAATAACTGATATGGAAAACACATTCAAAGGAATATTAGCAACAGTGGGTGGTGCACTTATGCCTTTATTTGAAATATTAGGTCCTGTTCTTAAAGTTGCATTTATGCCATTAAAAATAGCTGCAAAACTTTTACAGTTTGTACTTGATGGGATAATGTGGTTTATAAAGAAAATACCATTTCTTGGAAAATTTGTTGAAGGAGTTGGAAATGCATTTAACACATTTGACCAAGGTGTAACGAATTTCTCAGTAGCAGGATTAGAAGGTGGAGGTATGGGTAGTGTTATTGAAGCGGGTGATGTAATTTCTCCTGCAAATGGACAAACTATGATTTCTACAAAAGAAGGTGCGTTATTAAAACCTTCATCAAACGATGATATAGTGGCTGCACCAGGTGCGGCTAATGCAGTTGGAGGTGGTTCTAGTTTGGCTGCTTTATCTGCACCATTAAACGCTATGATTGGTGAATTAAAAGCATTAAGAGCAGATTTGGCAGCAGGTAAAATTTCTGTAAATATGGATGGAGTAAAAGTTGCGTCTGGAATTGGTAAAGTTGTGGATGGTAGTACCAGAAATAACTTTGCTATGGCACAAGCGTAAAATAAAATTATAAAATGCCAACATTACAAGAATTATTTAAGACGAAAAAAATTGATGGTAATTTAACCGCAGAAAAAAAATACGATATTCGTAATAGTAAAGATATTCGTGTAATTGATGGATTTGCTATAAACGCTCTTAGAAGAAGTGGTATTGCTAATAGATTGAGAGAAACTAGAATAGAAGAAGAATTGATTGGTGTTAGGGCAATTAGAGGTTTGAGAAGCCCTTTATTATATGGTACTGATATATTAAGATTTAAAGAAAAGAGTACACCAATTTTAAATGATATGAAATTGGATGCTAGTGGAACACAAACACAAGATGGTGGATTAGTTGGAAAAGGATTAGCTGAATTAACAGGCGGTAAAATTAACAGTTTACAACAACTTAAAGCTAAAGCACAACAAACGGCAAAGAAAGTAACTGATAAATTAGGTATAAATTTTCCTGAAACTAAAATTCCGACTAGAATTAAAAATGATTCTGATTTTCAAAAAGCAAGTCCACATGAATTGGTAGATACTCTTAAAAAAATTAAATTAAAATCTGAAGGTAATTTTGCTGGAAGAGTTTTATCATCTGCACTAAAAAGTTCAACACCAAATCAGATTGGTAATAAAATTGTTGGCGAGGCATTACGAATTGGAAAACAACAATTAAAAAAAGCAGTATTTGGTACAAACGAAATAAATTTTGGAAGTATAACTGCACAACCTAATATCGGAATAGGGAGCGTTTCAGGCATAAAGACAGTTTATACAAATAAAGATGAAACATCACCAATTGCAAAGATTTTTAAAGGTGAATTACCAAAGTATTCAAAAAGTGTAAAATTAGATGCAGATAAAATTTCTGATAGAAATGATTTAACATCAGTATATTCGGCAAGATATAAAGAAATAGCTGCTTTAAATTCAGCTAATATGCTGCCTGACAAAGAAAAACAATCTTTCATAACGGATACAGCTAATTCGGTTAGAGTCGGTAACAGCGGTATTTCATTGCAAACATACTCAACAAAAAAAGACAATCCGCAAAAAAATATAGAAGTTTTAAGAGGTATGACAAAAGGTAGTGATTACTTAAATTCATTGGGAACGTATTCATTGACAGAAAAAGAACTTATTGATGGTAAAACGGATGCTACTGGAAAATTTATTGATGATTATGATTTTGTTCCATTAAGAATTTATTCAATAGCAAAAGAAACAGCAGTATCTTTTAGAGCAACATTATCTGGTATAAGTGAAACGATGAGTCCATCTTGGGAAAGTAATAAAACTTTAGGAAACCCATTTAGTTATTATACATATTCTGGAATTGAAAGACAAATAACGTTTGCCTTTAAAGTATTTTCTTTAAATGCTAAAGAACATAAATCATGTTGGGAAAAACTTAATTTTTTAACTGGGTTGGTTTATCCGGGTAATGGCATAGGTGTAAGTGGCCATATTTTTATAACACCACCATTTTTAAAATTAACACTGGGTGATATGTTTAAGAATGCAGAAGGATTTATTGATTCTCTTTCATATGATATTGATGATAACATACCTTGGGAAATTGGATTAGAAGATGGGGATGATTTAAAAAATTATAAATTACCTAGAATTGTAAATGTTAATATCACATTTAAATTTTTGGATACTATGGGTGATTCTTATCAAATTGAAGATGGTAAAGTTAAAGCTAATAGATTTTATTCTTTTGGTGGAGTTCCTAAAAACCAAAAACTAAAACAAAGTGATTCAAATAAAGGAAAAAATGAAACAAATCCAGATGGGTCAGCTACTAATGAAAATAAAGGACAAATAGAATCAGATATTAAAAAAGATACAGACATTATTAAAAACCAAAATCAATTTACAAAATCGGATAAAGATATAGATGACCAATTTACTAGAGAAAATAAAACAGATCCTGCAGTGCAAAAAGCATTTAATTTTGTTGCAGGAAAAAGATTAAGATAATAATAAAATTTATGATTAGCAGATATCAAAATAATCCCACTAAAAAAACAATTGATGGTAAAGAAGTTTATCAATCAAAAATTTATCCTAATATTGAACTCAGAGATACTGATATATATGTAGCAACAGAATTAGGAGATAGATTAGATACCTTAGCTTTTCAGTTTTTTGGTGATTCTTCATTATGGTGGATTATAGCATCTGCTAATAATATTCATAATGGCGTGATTGGATTAACTGAAGGAACTATTCTAAGAATTCCAGAAGCTTATATATCTATAATAAGAGATTTTAAAAACGTTGAATTTTAATGTGGCCTCAACTAACAAACATAGAAAAAGAAATATCAAACACCATAAAATCAAGAGCTGATACTAAAGTAGCATCAAAATTAAATCCTTGGGTACGAATTATTTCCGGCGCCGTAGTAGAGGGAATTAAAGGATTAATTATAGTATCTAATAATGATTTCAAATTATTTAAAGCGGTGGATGAAAATTTTGGAGCAATTTATGGTGATAAATCAGCATCTGGTGCGATTGGTTATGATTTAGAAAACAAAAAAGCACTAGCAAGTGCGGGTCTTGGTAGGGGATTTAGACCATCTCCAATTATAAAATCATTATCAATTAAAGAAGGTAAAGACCAAATATCAAGAGAGTTAGAAATTTCTATTGAATGTTTTTCAAAAGACCAAATGGAATTATTACAAGCTTTTTTAATGGAGCCGGGTTATAATTTGTGTGTTGAGTACGGATATAATACTGTTCAAGCAATGTCCGAAATGATTGATACAAAAAAAAGTTTAGATGAAATTTTAAATTCGGTAGCAGATAGATGTTTAAATCAAGATAATATACATAAAGCAAGAGTAAGTTCTAATGGTGAATATGATATATTTTTAGGTTTTATAGTTGGTGGAACTGTAACATCGCAGGGAGAAAATTTTGAATTAACAATTAAATGTAAAGGGGCACCTGGACTACCTACTTTTTTACAAACTCATAAAAAAACTCAAGAATTAACTATTGACGGAAAGGTAAAAGAAAAACCAACTATACAACCATTCGCTGCATCTGAATTAAAAAATGATTCTGAAGCAACGGCCGCATTTGCAGCAAAAAGAAGATTTAAAACAATGTTCAATGATTTACCAGCTGAAAAACAAATTGATGAAATTAAAAAATTGGTAGATACAAATGAATATACAATGTATGATTTTATTGGATACGATGAAGTTGTTAATGAATCATTATTAAATTTTGAAAGTAGTGGTGGTTGGGATTTTTTAAATGTGTTTGGTAAAAAAAAGATAAAAGTTGGTTCAGCAACTTTAAAAAAAGAGGGAATATTTCCAAATTACAAATTTATTAGTATGAATTTGGCTGCAAAACTCTTAAATAAAAATGGCGGGTTAGACCATTATAAAATAAGAGGAAAGGAAATTAAAGTAAAAATTGATATTGATAATTGTGTTATTGGAGCATTTCCATATATGTTTTCAACTAAAGCAGATAAATTAATTATACCTGGAACATTACCACCATTTAAAGAATATTTTTTAAATACAACCGATGTTCAGCAAAAGGCAAACGGAATTATTTCTGATAGTGCAGCAGTAGATTATTCAATATTAAATATTAGATTTCCACAAAATACAGCCCTTGCAAAATTTGGTCATAAAGAGGATGCTAATTATTGGGGATATCTAAAGCATTTATATGTTAATTTTGATGTTTTTAAATCAAAAATAACTCAACAAAATAAAAATATTAGAGAAATATTTTTGGACATACTAAATGAAATTTCAACAGGTGCTAATTCATTTTGGAATTTTCAAATAGTAGAATCGACTGTAACAAAAGAAAAACCTGTTGATGGTTTGAGCGAAGGTGATATTGTAATAACTGTCATTGATGAAAATTGGGTTGGAAAAAATTCAAATGATGAACCTCCTACTAGATTTATTCATGCTGGAATTGAATCGGCATTTACAAATGCTGATTTAGATATTAGTATTCCACAAGATATGACTAATGCAATAGTTGGTAGAAGATTATCTTTAGCAACAAATCCTAATTCTGCAATTGTTAATACAGGTGAGTTATTTAATAGTGAAATGGATTTGTTTATGAATAAGGTTACATTACCCCCAGATGATGATGCAAAGCCAAATGATACACCACCACCGCCAAAAGAATCTGAAGATTTAAGAAAAAAAGCAGAAGATATACAAAAAGATATCAATAAATTAGAAGCTGATAATAAAAAGCTACAACAAGAAATTCGAGAATTTAATATAGAACGTAATAAAAATATGACATATGGTCAAGTAGTATCCGAAAGTAAAAAACAAGATGCTAATCCAAATCATCCTGTGACTATTAGACGAAAAAAATTGAAAGAAAACCAGAAAAAAATAAATGAAAGTACGCTGTTACGAAATGAACAATTGATTAAGGCTAATGCAGCTGAAAAGAAAGAGGAAGAAGATGCAAAAGCAGCTGAGCAGGCAAAGCTATCACAAAACTTTGATAAAATTTGTATTGTACCAAATCCTAGCTATTTCAGATTGGGCAAAATAGATAACACAGCTTTAAGAAATAAAGAAGAAACATTTGGCACAGGTGGTAGACTAAGAATTTATACATTGAATGATGGTAATTATTTTGATAGATTGAGAAACGATGCATTTAATCCAAAAGGAACTGGAAAAAATGATAGATTATCACATCCATTACCAATAAAATACACTTTTACAACAATTGGTATTAGTGGATTGAGAAGGGGAGATACTTTTAATATTTTGGGTATACCTGAAAAATATGAAAAGCATGGTTTATTTCAAATAACTGAAGTAGAACAAAGTTTGACAGATATGGATTGGAAAACAACGGTTACTGGGGAATATAGACAAAAAAATTCGTAAATATGGCAATTTATAAATACGATTATAATAAAATATCTAATAACAATGAAGACTATTTAAATGAAAATGGTTTTGAAATAAATACATATTGCCCAACACCTTCTGATATTGATTATAAAAACGGATTTATTGTAAGATATTTTGCACAAAAAACGAATGATAAATCAGGTTACATATATGAGCTTAATGAAACTTCTAATTTAGCATTATCATTTAATCCATTTTATACTACAATTTCAATAAGATGGAAAATTTCTGGAACTGATGATGAAATCAAAGAATCAAATTTTAAATCAGTTCAAATTGGAATGAAAAAAATTCCATTATTGATTAAGTACTTACCAAATTATTTGCAGTTTGCAATCCCTAAAACTTCGTTAGACTCTGATAATTCACCTAAAGATGTTGGTTCAGATATTTTAAAAAGAAAAGGGTTTAAAACAACTAGGACAACCACAAACGCCCCAACTACTGCAGCTCCTACAACTACCACAACTACTGCAGCTCCTACAACTACCACAACTACAGCAGCTCCAACAACTACAACTACAACGGCTGCTCCTACAACTACAACTACAACGGCTGCTCCTACAACTACAACTACAACGGCTGCTCCTACAACTACAACTACAACAACAGCTGCTCCAACTACAACTACCACAACTACCACAACAACAGCTGCTCCAACTACAACTACCACAACTACCACAACAACAGCTGCTCCAACTACAACTACAACCACAACTACTGCAGCACCAACCACATATACTGTAACTGCTAATGGTTCTTCAAATTATGTAATAAACGGTAATTCAAACCCAACTTTAAATTTAATTGAAGGAGAAACTTATACCTTTAATGTAAATGCTAGTGGACATCCTTTCTATATAAAAACTACAAGTTCAACGGGTACTGGAAATGCGTATAATAGTGGTGTAACCAATAATGGTACTGATAATGGAACAATAACATTTGTTGTTCCATCTGGAGCTCCATCTACATTATACTATAATTGTCAATTCCATATCGGAATGGCGGGCACAATCAATATTACATAGTAATAATAGTCAACCCATAGAATCGGATAAAGATTTAGGAGGATTTATTTTAAAAAGAAAAGGTGTTAAAACAAAAAGAATCTATACCAAAACTTTCTTTATATCTTCCAAACTTATTGCAGTTTAAACAAATAAAAAATTTGGATATCTAAATAATTTTTTTTATATTTGTATTTATTGATATGGGGATGTTTTGGAATTGATTGCGATGCGAAACATAGTATCACACGTAGTGGGATGGTTCTCAAACCACTTTAATAACGGAATCAAACAATAAATGACGTAGAATTATCTACAATGACCTTCGATGACCTTATGGAATTCGTAGGTGCTGATTACGCTGTAGCAGCCTAATCACCTCTCGCATCACTCGTGAGATTTTAAAAAGAAGTGAAACCTAAGTTTACCGAAACTTTAAATCGGATGGTGGTAGCGCTGTTCTAACCAAACGGCCCCAATTATTTTGGAAGGTAAATAAGATTAAACCTTATCCTAAACGTGTGAAAAGCTGGTATTATGGTTACTTTGTAAGACGTGGGTTCGAATCCCACCATCTCCACCACTTTTTAAATCCTCATCTTACTTTTGGTAATTTGAGGATTTTTTTGTATATTTGAGTTATGAGAATTGTTGAGTCTATTAATGAATATAACGAATTAAAGGTGAAGCTGGAAACCGAACCATCTGTTTGGTATCCGCTTTGGGTGGATAATGATAAACACCCATTAAACACCACTATTTCCT
>Ga0194133_10007874_pt1 | contig 12620 bp, 13 predicted proteins | sample TA2KigOf40mmetaG_FD_155448 | JGI IMG/M metagenome (GOLD analysis project Ga0194133, IMG submission 155448) | Freshwater microbial communities from Lake Tanganyika, Tanzania - TA2015055 Kigoma Offshore 40m | ecosystem: Environmental > Aquatic > Freshwater > Lake | place: Tanzania: Lake...
AAAAATTTTTTTGTAAGAATTCAACCCATTACAATGGAATTGATGTATTAGTCCCATCAACCCCCGTCTAAACTAATTGAAAATTTCAAAATGAAATCCGGATGTCTGATCAGGTCGTCGTTTTTGATCTATAGAATTTATTAATGATGTTGTCCTCTTTAATTTTCTCTCAAAAATGTCCTTGTACCTCTGAGAGACTATATTCAACCCGGCCCCAACGCGACCTCGCATAGGGTACAGATATATCTTGGTTGCTTTTGGAAACAGAGCTACGAATGAGTGCTTTGTGAACCTAAAGTAGTCTTGATATTCTAAATCATCAGGGCAATGATGGGGAAATAGGAAAGGCACACTTCCAACTATCCGTGAATTTCCCTTCAACATCGAGAAGAGATTACGACATGCAATAAATGGATTATAACAGTGCTCAAGAATTGAAAAGCAGAAAATTAGATCATACTTTAATGTGTCTGGTAACTTAATTTTTTCACAGAGATCCATTTGTATTTCTGGATAACTTTCATATGCATTAATGTCGAGAGTATCTAATCTCTTCGTTTTGGTTCGAACAAAGTGTATCTCATCACGGAGAGACTGTCCAATATCAAGTACTTCAAAATGACTGGAAAGCAAACTTGAGAAGTAATCTTCATCCACTACTAACGGACTTTTTGAGAGTACGATCTTATTATTAATACTTTCCTTCATGTTGTTATTGTTTGAGTGCGGAGTGCCAATTACTTCCATTCATCCTCCAAGGTTTGTATTTTCCGATTAAGGTAATTCGAATCTGAGTTAAAGAGTTGCTTCATAAACCTATTAAATTCAAGCTCTTCTTTATAGAAGGCTCGAATTTCCACTTGGTATTTGTAATAATTTGCTTGATTTGTAATTTGGTCCCAAGTATTTGAGATCGTGCGACTAAAATGCAATTTACTTCTTAAATGTATATTTAACATTGGTTGAATTATGCGAGGGAATCTTTTCAATGGTACGGGGAATTGAACTCCAGAGTTGGGGACTAAAGGGATTCGACCTGCGCTTAAAGTCTCATAAAACCTTGCACTTTGATTTGCATCACCCCGAGGGGCAAGCACAAAGTCACTCGAAGTTAAAGAGTTCAAGTATTCTTCACGAGATGAGATGACATCACCCGATGTTTTACGATGAGCCCCATAAGAATCCCTTTTTATTATCTCGGATTGAAAGTCTATGCCCTCGAGCATTCGTAGAGAAATCTTCCGCATGTAAGACCCATTCCCTTTATAAGGATGAAGCGGAGATTGGAACAGCGACTTAAGAACTCTTCCTTTGGAGAGTTTAGGCACATATCCGACAAATGAAAGTTGAGGTCTCTCCATATACCTCCTCAGAGGTAAGTGCTCCAAACTTTCAACATTATATGGAACCACAATTTTGTTGCAAGCTTTCTCCCCTGGTCCCAATGCCACTCTGATTGAGATGCTTCTTCTTACTTTTGTTTTTTTTGGGAAATCTCCTCTATCTGAAAATATCAAAGGCTTAAATCTTGATATCTCATTCAGATAAGTCACGTAGTCCTTGTGTTCATGAAAGAAATATGCATCATGAGGCACCAGAATTGCATCGCTCTTCTGCATGCTCTCTACGATGTTTAGTAAATCTAAATCAATAGGCGCTTGAAATAATCCGATTTCCCGGGATATTAGATCAATAGTTGGGCAGATTTGAAGTTTATCTGCAAAAAAAAGTTTCATGATTTGTTACGTTGTTTGCAAGATACCTAGAATAAGGATTCTAAGTAATGTCGGTAGTCATTTTTGGGGTAACTCATTAAGTTTGTCCTTAGAGTTTCGAGATTTAAATAGTTATTTCTGTACCCAATCTCCTCAGGGGTGCCTACCTTTACTCCTTGGCGTTCTTCTAGCACTCTTAGGAAATTAGAAGCATCATTCAGGGAGTTAATAGTTCCAGTGTCGAACCAAATTGTGCCGCGCCCTAAGATGTAACAGTTTAACATTCCCTTCTGTAGGTAACATAAGTTCAAATCCGTAATCTCTAATTCACCTCTTGCGCTTGGAGAGAGGGACTTAGCCATTTCTACAACACCACTTGGGTAAAAATATATTCCTGGCACTGCAAATTTACTCTTAGGCGCCATCGGTTTTTCTTCTATCGAAAGTGCATTACCTTGGTCATCTATTTCAACCACACCGTAACGTTGAGGATCGATAACTTCATACCCAAAAATAGTAGATTTGTTCTCGACTTGAATAGACTTCAGCTGTCTTCCAAGTCCCTGCCCATAAAAAATATTGTCCCCTAGAATTAAACAAACCGAATCAGAGCCAATAAAATGTTCGCCTATTAAGATAGCTTCAGCTATCCCAGAAGCGTACTTTTGAGTTTGATACTGAAGTTTAATTCCGAATTTTTCTCCATTCCCCAATAGTTTCTTGAATTGAAGGAGATCCTCTGGCCGCGTAATGATTAAGATATCTTGAATTCCAGCTAACATTAAGGTGCTTATCGGGTAGTAAATCATAGGCTTGTCATAAACTGGGAGTAATTGCTTACTTGTTGCCGCGGTAAGCGGCCATAGCCGTGTTCCATTGCCACCAGCTAAGACAATTCCCTTCATAGGAAGATTTTACTATGAGCTCGAACGACCTTGGGCAGGGCGAAAGAGACATTCGAAACAGTCGCCCAATCTATACTCATGACATGAAAGTAGGAATTTTGTTGAGTGGACGATTCCCGACCGAAAAAGCATGTGGTATAACGACTAATGGAACTATCAAAAGTTTATTAGACTTGGGCCACGAGGTAGTAGTTTATGGAATCAAGTCAGATTACTTTGAGGAGAGCCCTGGATATAAACACTTTACAGCTGAAAACTACCGAGAAAACTTAGTTTCATTATTTTTGAAAAAAATCTCTTTTAGTAATTTTGGTAAGTCTAATCAGATCGCTTGGAAATTTTATTGGATCCTTGCTAGGTATCTAAATCAACAAAAGATGTCAGAGCACAGACTTGATGTACTTTGGATTCGAAACACTCATATGTTAATGTTCTCGTGTGTAGCCAAAAATGTTGTAATCGAAATTCATCAAAGAATAAAAAAGTCGGATTGCTCTCAATTAGCTAAGATTGCACAAAAAAAGAAATTATTAGTTGCCCCTATCAGCTCGGTATTACTTAAGAGGATAAATCAGATTAAATCTGATTTAAATGTTGTTTATTCCCCAATGGGTATTAATTCTGACATGATTTCAAATCGGAAGTCAATCAAAATTCTCGTGTTAAATTTGACTGATAGAATAAAGACTAAGTCTGAAAAGATACAAATAGGCTATGTTGGTAAGTTCTATCCCAATGGCTATTCTAAAGGAATTGAGGATATTTTTGAGTTGTCTCGAACTAGGGAGCCGTTATCAGAGTTATTCAACATTTCTTTAACCGGAGGGACAGAGGAAGAAATTCAGAGACTAAAGAGTGCCATTTCTGAAAGACAATTAAACATTCAAGATCTAGAAGATAATCCTCATGTTCCGCATGCTCTTGCACTCGAAAAAATGAGAAATCTAGATGTGATTATTCTGCCCAAGCCCGCATCAGAAGACTATTTAGGATCTCCACTAAAATGCATTGAAGCTGTAGCGAGCGGTCGTATTGTCATTGCAGCCAGGTACAGAACATATACCGACATATTTTCTGAATTATTTCAACCCTTTTGGTATGAACCTGGGGATGCGGGATCACTTTACGATTTCATTATTGAGGCGTTATCTGATTCTGAATTAGAGGCAAAAATCAATACAGGACTGACTTTTGCTGAGCAGTTTAGCTGGAAAACTCGAACGAAAAAGATCATTTCTTATTTTTTTAAAGGTAGTATCAATTAGTATTCATAAGAAGAAGGAGTATGCGTGAGGGCTTTGATAACTGGCGGGGCGGGCTTTATCGGTTCGCACTTTGTTCGCAAACTGCTTTCAGAAATTGATGTCCACGAAGTAACTGTGTTAGATAGTTTGACGTATGCGGGTAACCTAGCTAATTTATCCGATTTTGTGTCTGATTCTCGCTTTAGATTTGTAAAGGGCGACATTTGTGATTTGCCTCTAGTACGTAACTTGACTCAGGGGATCACACACATTGTGAATTTTGCAGCAGAGTCTCATGTTGATCGATCTATATCTGATTCAGGAGATTTCATAAAAACTAACATCATAGGTACCCATACATTACTAACAGCAGCAAAAGAGATAAGTGGTGTTCGGTTTCTACAGGTCTCAACAGATGAGGTCTACGGGTCAATAAACAATGGTGAATGGGATGAAGATTGTCCTCTTCTTCCAAATTCTCCATATTCTGCCAGTAAGGCAAGTGCAGATCTTATTGTTAGATCTTTCTTTAATACTTATGGTATGGATACTGTAACAACACGTTGTAGCAATAATTTTGGTCCCAATCAGTATCCTGAAAAATTGATTCCTCTTTCAATTATTCGTTTATCTCAGGGGAAAAACATAAGTATTTATGGTGATGGTTTGAATGTGCGGGATTGGTTGCATGTAAGTGATCACTGCGATGGAATTTACTTAGCATTGCGACTCGGCAAGAAAGGGTCTACATATAATTTTGGTGCCGGAGCGGAAAAGAACAACCTTGAGATAGCTCATGAAATTCTAACAACCATGCAATTGGGGAGAGATCGAATAGATTTTATTGATGATAGAAAAGGACATGATTTTAGATATGCCGTCTCTTTTTCAAAAGCTAGTAGCGAGCTTGGATTTACCCCAAAAATAGATTTTAATCAGGGATTAAAGGACACTGTTCACTGGTATTTGAATAATAAGGAGTGGTGGCAAGGGGTTGTGAGGGCGTGAGGGTCCTGATACTAGGCTCCAAAGGTCAATTAGGGTTATCCATACTCGAGAAACTCGAAGGCCATGCTCCAATAGGGACTTTCATGGCCGCTGTCTCTCGTGATGAACTTGATATTACAGATGTTGAACAATTGGAAAGACAGTTTGGAATTTTTCAACCAGACATAATCATAAACTGTGCAGCCTGGACGGATGTTGAAGGTGCTGAATCGGAATGTACCTTAGCAAGAGATATAAATTATGTAGGAGTAGTAAATATTGTACGTGAAGCTGAAAAGCGCAACGCAAGAATTGTCCAATTATCCACAGATTACGTCTTTGATGGTTCACATAAGTCCCCAATCGGGGAGTCAGAAATGCAAAATCCGATTAATTGCTATGGGGAAACTAAAGCAGAAGCAGAGAAATTCCTCTTGAAGGAATATCGGGAAAATTCGATTATTATCAGGACAGCATGGCTATATGGACCCTATGGTAAGAACTTTGCGCGAACGATAATTAGAAAAGCATTAACGATTGAAGATGGAACAATTGGAATTGTGACTGACCAGGTGGGTCAACCAACTTCGACGCTTGATTTGGCATCAAGAATATTGCAGATAGTTAATTCAAATGTTCGGTCTGGTGTTTTTCATGGTACTAATTCAGGATCAACAAGCTGGTTTGGATTTGCAAAGCTGCTTCTTGATTCAGCTGATATGAATTCTGAACGTTTAGTTCCTGTACTATCTTCTAATTTTACATCGCGTGTAAAAAGGCCAAAGTACAGTGTCTTGGGTCAAGAGGGTTGGAAATCGATTAACTATACGGCAATGAGACCTTGGGAAGATGCCGTTCGAGATCTTGCCTTAAGAATCCGAAGAGAATTGGATGAAGCAAATGGAATTTGAAGAATTAGAAATTGAAGGTGTTTGGTTAGGAAAATCAATCGTTCATTCTGACTCTAGGGGTCAGTTTCGCGAGTGGTTCAAGCCGGCAGAATTTAGGAACAAAACGGGCATAGTTTTTGAAACTTCTCAATCAAATTGTTCAACTTCGCAAGAAAATGTGGTTCGGGGATTGCATTTTAGCAATTCAATTAGCGGGCAGGCCAAATTAGTTACTTGTGTACAAGGTTCCGTGATGGATGTAGTCGTTGACTTGAGGAAGGGTTCGACTACTTTCCTGAAATCTGTGCAAATTGAATTGAGCAGTATGAAAGGAAACTCAATCTATATTCCTACTGGATTTGGGCACGGCTTTAAATCTTTAGAGCCAAACTCTGTAATTGTTTATAACTTAACAAGTGAATACCAACCATCGAGTGAATTCACTGTGAATATTTTTGATGAAAGTTTAGAAATTGGATGGGATAGACGTAATTCAATCTTATCCCAGCGAGATCATGAAGCGCCTATGTTGACTGAATTGTTGAATATCTTGCCAAATTACTAGGTTTTTTGAAGGACCCATAGCAAATGTGTTGGCTTTCTAAGTGAAGAAATTCTGCTTCGAGCTTTTCTAAGAGAAGAAAAACCCCTAAGAAATCGCAAAGCTACCAGCCATCTATTGAGCTTTGAAATTTCCAGTGGAGTCCTAGCCCAAACGAAACTAAGTGGACCTACCCATTCTTGAGCCAAGAGTTTAAAACTCCCATCAAATCCGTACCCAAGATTTGAAGCAAATGGACTTTTCCCTACAAAATAGTGAACGGTGTTATCTGAAATAAAGTTTACGTGAGTTGGATCTTGAAAAGCAGCAGAACTTGGATAAGCGGGTGTTACTAGAACTAACACTCCCCCTTCCCTGAGGATCCGATATGACTCATTCATGAATTTGATGAACAAATTAGTCTCAATTGTAGAACCTCTAGGTAAATGTTCGAGAAAGTCATATCCCGAAATGCTATCTACTGATTCAGATTCAAGTGGAATAATGCCATCTAAATTAACTTTCAAATATGTGAATTCGTTTTCAAATTTCAGATTGATTGGATCTAGAATATCTACACCAATCAAAGTTTCTGCCCCGAATGGGTTTCTTGGGCTAGCTCCACAACCCATATCTAAATGCACTTTGCTATCTACACCCCAATCGCAGGGTTTAGCCGTATTATAGTGGGATAAGAAATAAGTTATTTTTTTCAAATGCTCAGCCTAGTCTCAGTTGATTGTAAAGGCGCTTGATCCCACGTTTTAAAAATGCAAGTATCGTAAACAAGACTTCAATAATGGGAGGAAAGAACCAGAGGCTTAATCTGCCACCAAAATAGATGGCTGGTCTAATAGCTTTACGTTTCATTCTTGAGATGGAAGAATCCCGAACATAACTGGTGAGATAAATGGACGCATATATTCTCAAAAGATTGTTTGGTAACTTTGTTTCCGTATCGAAATGTTCTGGAAAGTGTTTAGATATTGAGTCAATTACATTATTTTCATCTTTGGTAACAACTAGAAATACACCAAAACCAGAGTTTCGGCTTCGGCCAAGGTGATCAATTCGAAAATAGTCACAGTACTTGAATAGGTCGGGACTTTTCCAGTGTGCATGATCTAGTTCAGTATGTGCGAGAGCGCTATACTTTTCTGAAACAAGAGAACTGTCGGCACCAAAATGTGATAGATGTGCACCGGGGGCTGAATCTAGTAACTCTAATTTTTCAAATCGTCCGCCGTTGGAAAGTTTAGGTAAATGCTTTACTTTTCCCATAACTCCCCGTCTCCATTCTGAATGCTCATCTCTCAACTGCCAATTTGATTTGCGATACGAAGTCGGTGTTTTAAAATGGTAAATGCCGGAAGATTTCCTGAGAGAGGCGATTTGATCTAATGAAGGAATTTCATCTAAATCACTTAGAACGAAAAAATCATTTGGGTATCTATCAATTAGGAACTTGGCCAAAAGCTCTCTCGTCGAAATTTCACGCCCCCAACTTGTATCGTTTAGGGATAATGATATCGATACTATTTCTACTTTTTCTTTAACCCAAGTTTCGCACGTTTCTAACCACTCCGAGAAATACAATGGTTTGGGTTTCCCGGAATGTGTCAAACTACTTTCACCAATTACTACACGGTCTACCAAGTTAGCAAGGTACTCAATCCGAAACTTAGCTAGGTCTACTTCATTGAATCCTGGGAAAGCATCAACTACCATAGGTGCTTTCACTTTATCTACCCAACTTGAGCGGGGTGCTAAAGTCAGACGATGAAAATGCTCGTGCTTTCCCTAGACAATAGTTTTGGGCCATGGCATGAAATGTATCAAAGGGGCGCCCTCAAAACCTGGTGCGGTCCTTCCAATTCTCAGATTGTTTGTCGAAGATTTATGGGACAAGACTCCAGATGGCCGATTTTAAACCGGATTGCAAACCGATTTCTTGCGAGTCGATCCTTGTATAAGCACTGGAATATATTTCAGTCAAAGAAAGAATTGAAAAGAGTCCGAGTACTTGAAGTAAATGGAGTAATTCGAGTCGATCTGCCCGAGCTGTGGAGCAATATCACATTAAAGAGCCTAGCGGCAATGAAGTTTGCTTTGGAAAATTATGAATTTGACTTCTTGCTGCGAGTAAATTCTACTTGTTATTTAAATCTAGCCTCATTAAAACAATATATTAGCAAGAATCCAGAGAGTACTTTGTACGCTGGTCCAATCGCTAACGGTAAGGAATTCGTTTCAGGTTGGGGAATACTCCTATCAAGGGAATCTATTGAAGTGTTGGTCAATACTTATACCCGAGCCGACCAGCGATATTTCGATGACGAGGCAGTTGGAAAAGTTCTTAAGAGAGTGAACATCTCACCCCAGAAACTTCCATTTATTGAAATCTTTTCTAGCCAGGATCTGGATCAAATATCTAATGCAGAGATCCGTATGACACCTTTTTTTCGTATGAAGTTCACGCAAAATGGTAAACGTAAAGACGACGTCTTGATGAGAGAACTTCACAGACGAGTAATGAGTCAAGCTAAATGACTAGACCCAATGAAAAACACTTGATTATTATGACAGCAACAGTTGTACCTCAGGTAGAACAAGGTTTAATCAGAAAAGAGCCTAATCTAAGACTTCTTGATTACCTCAAGAGCATAAAAAACATAGTAAAACAAATAAAAGATTGCAATGCGGATATACTCGTGGTTGAGAACTCCGAAAGTTTAAACTTAATACGTAATGGACTTATAGAAAGACAAGTCGATAGCAAGCGGATAAGTTTTCTACCTTGCCCAATAGACGAGAGCTCATCAGTTTTTGGAATTAGTTCTGGTGAACATGGCATGCTGCGCGAAGTTAAAAAGAGATTTGATTTAAATGGCTATGACGTAATTTGGAAACTGACAGGTAGATTAGGCGTTGATAATTTGAAATCGATATTGAATAATTCTACAGGCGACTTGCGTGCAAATAGCTTTTTTCAACAACATCACTCGGTAGATTCGCGCTTCTTCGGAATGTCTAGAGCCTTATTTATTAAATTTGTGGAAATCACTCCGCAATACTCTGAGAGGTCTCCTACTAATTTTGGAGAAATGTATAGTTCACACTTTAAGTCTGTTGAATACTTTCTTGCATGCTTTGCTTTGAAGGTAGAAACTGAAGGATTTACTTTTAAGAGTCTTCCTTACCTACCGGTCTATCGGGGTGCCAGCGGTAGTACTGGAAAGTCCCTGGATAGTTTTCGAACACGGGTAATAATAATTTGTTTGAATAAGTTAAGGAAGAGTCTTATAAAAGGTTTATTGGGCGTGAATCCATGAATGATTTGCTCGAAGTTGATATAATTTATGAGAATTTTGTGAAATGTAGATTGCACTGACAGTGGCTGCTGTATATTCTGGTCATCATATTCTGAATAGATGTGTTAAGGCATGGCATGGCAATTTTCGATTTTCGGTCCGCAAGTTAGTTCACCTCCTCGAAAATCTGAATTCAAACAAGCTTGGACATAGTAGGATGTTGATGTTACCAAAAGTAATCGAAGTGCTGATTGGCCTGGTCAATCCTAGAGAATTTACAATATTTGAACTTACAGAAATTGTTGCCAGACTCAAGAGTAGTAGCTTAAAGATGCATCACCCAGAATTTTTGCAAGATGAGCCGTGGCAAAGCAAATCAGATATTTCTGGCGCCGAAGATGTATTAGGCTGGCATCCAACACTCGAACTAAAAAAGAGCATGTATAAAACAATCGAGCACAGCAGGGAATCACTAAATTGAAATCCGTTTCCCACATAATCACCACGATCGCACGAGGTGGTGCAGAGAATCAACTAAAAGTTTTGGTGCGCGAACAATTAAGCTGTGGGTTTAAGGTAAAGATTCTTTATCTTAAGGGTGAGCCAGAATTGGCTGATGACTTTCAGTCTTTGGGTGCAGAGGTTGACTCAAGACTGCATCGAAAGAATATTGTCTTTCAGGTAATTTCATTATCTCGATATGCAAGGAACTATAATGGTGTAATTCACGCACATCTACCAAGAGCCGAACTTATCTCCGCATTTGTTGTTCGAGGTCGAAGACTAATAGTGTCTAGACATAACGCAGAAAAATTCTTTCCTTGCGCCCCTTTTTTCCTTTCGAAGATGTTGAGTCGATATGTAGAAAGTCAATCAACTAGTGTCGTGGCAATTTCACGCGCGGTAAAGGAGTATTTACTGAAATCAGGTGAAATCAAATATGAAGGTAAGTTGCATATAGTCTATTATGGTTATGACTCGGAGTTAAAACGAAAGCCAAAACGTGTCTATAGATCGAGTAACTCCCTTTTTACAATTGGAACAGTCGCAAGGCTTACTCCACAAAAGGATCTTCCAACCTTAATTAGGGCCTACAAAAGATTTAAATTAAATTGTCCTGATTCAAGACTTTTTATTGTAGGTTCAGGCACTCTTGAGAAAGAACTAAAGAGGCTCTCAGTCCAACTGGAGATCAGTGAATCTATAACCTGGCTAAGAAGAACTTCAGATGTCAGGCTAACAATGGAAAGTATGGATTTGTTTGTTTTGCCAAGTAAATACGAGGGATTTGGGTTGGTTTTACTAGAGGCAATTCAAGCAGGAATTGGCGTCATTGCGGCAAGAAATTCAGCCATTCCTGAGGTACTAGGAAGTGACTCTGATGGCTTATTCACAACAGGCGATTATGATGAGCTGTTTCAAAAACTCTTGAAGTTTCATAATGAAATAGAGAGAAAGCGCCTGATAAAAGCGCAGCATTCTCGGCTTGATGTTTTTAACCCCTCAATAATGATTAATGAGATGAACAAGATTTATGAAGGTGCTATTGGCAAACAATGACTGAACAAATAACGGGAGGCTCCGCTAAACGAGATTGCACACGTGCGCACCATACTGTCATGGGCCTTGATTTACTTAAAAATTAACTAAAGATTACTTCTTTCGGCTATAGCGATATTGCGAATTTCGGAGGGACAAACCTCAATCAGTCCATGACCTGATTTATGAATTTGGAGAGATTACGAAACGAAAAATCAAGTCATGAAAGAAACAAAATTACCAGGGAATGTATGAATTACAGTTGTGGATAGCACCTACCTTCAGCACTTGATGGGATTTGTTCCCTCTATTTCACTCGCAGAGGTAGCGCAACGTTCTTGCGATTGGGCTCCTGGCGGCGAGGTTAAAAGGAAATCATCGTCCTGAGTAGGTTAACTCTAGGATGTAAAGTGCGCATCCGGGACTTTAGGCCTGGAGCTTTAAGGAAAAATGATAATTTTCGGGTCGGATTTTAATTCAGGGCTGCTAGGGTCGCTAAACTAATTCATATGTGCGGAATCGTGGGATGTTTAAAGTTAGATGATGGACTTACTTGGGTAACCGATCAAGTCCAAAAGCTTCATTATCGAGGACCCGACTCGCAAATTTCTATGAATATAACTTCAGAACTTGCAATGGGTGTTGCTCGCCTGGCAATGACCGATCCTCACCCAAGAAGTAATCAGCCAATGATTGATAGAGATAGTGGAAACGCAATCACCTTTAATGGTGAAATTTACAACTATTTAGAAATCCGAAATATGCTTATTTCGCAGGGAATTAAGTTTGAAACGGAGTCAGATACAGAAGTCTTATTGAGGTACCTGGGGAAAGTTGGTTTTTCAAGATTATCTGACTTGAATGGGATGTACGCATTTGTATTTTACTCTAAATCTGAAAATCAGCTCTATTTCTCAAGAGATGGATTGGGCAAGAAACCTCTATATTTCTTGCAGGAGGGATTAGCTCTAAAGTGGTCGTCCTCAATAGCTTCTTTTGAAACTCCTAACTCGGTGAAGGTGATCTCAAATGATGCCCTAATACAATATTTGAGCTTGGGCTATCTGCTAGACCGAACCACCGCGGATTCGAACATTTTTACTTTAGAGCCAGGAGAGATTTTAACTGTAGATTTAACGAGCTCAAATGTGAAGAGTTCTCTTAGAGGTAAAAGGGATTCTGATCCAAAGAGTTCGTTTTCTCTAGCAAGAAATACACTACGAAAAGTAATTGGTCAAAGTGTAGAAGATCGAATTTCGGGACACGCAAATGTTGCAATATCACTTTCTGGAGGTGTTGATTCTTCTATATTAGCCATTGAACTCGCTGACCGAAATATATCCTCATTTGCCTTCACTGCATGCTGGACAGATTCAGACAAGGCGAGATACAACTTAGATGCTGACGTTGCAAAGAGCATTTGCTCTAAAATTGGAATCAACCTTGAACAAGTTGAAATGACTAAAGCTAAAGATGTGCCTACCGAAC
>Ga0194133_10007875_pt1 | contig 12619 bp, 15 predicted proteins | sample TA2KigOf40mmetaG_FD_155448 | JGI IMG/M metagenome (GOLD analysis project Ga0194133, IMG submission 155448) | Freshwater microbial communities from Lake Tanganyika, Tanzania - TA2015055 Kigoma Offshore 40m | ecosystem: Environmental > Aquatic > Freshwater > Lake | place: Tanzania: Lake...
AAACATCGCCCACACGAACCACAAAATAGCGAGCGTACTTAATAACTTGTCCGACCCCCAACTGGAACTTAAAGGGCTCATTGCGGTCAAGCGAAGAGTCGAACTTTTTGCTGAAAATACAGAAATGGGCTTATAATCGAGAGCGAGAGGAAGTGAAAAGTCATAAATCGAACCCGTCAGTTAACGTTCCCGTGTAGTGCATCGATAAAATTTGTCCTCTTTTCGCAATTTTGTCACAAGCATCTGGTTTGTAAACTTGCTCAATCTGGAGACCCGAAGGTCTTACCTCAATTTTTGCAGACGCAATGCTAAAAACCAAGGAAACAATGACGAAAAGCTTCATCTTTCCCGAATGTGAGAAAAGAACTGCAAGGAAAGGAAGTTGCCTGACGTGGACGGGATGGGGTCGAAAAGACGCTAAATAGAGGAGCAGTTGAAAAAAGTCAGTGTAACTATTTCCTTTTAAGCTGCAGCTGTAGTGCAACGTCACTTTTTCTTCATCCCAATGTTTATTCCGGCCGTGGGCTGCGTCGCTTCGTGCATCGCATTTGTTTTTTTCCAAGGAAAAAACCTTTCGTTCGCGTCACGGGCAGCAAAGGCTACGAAGAGATGCCAAGAAACTTGGGCAAAAGAAAAGGAGCGATCTCTCTCAATCAACGAAAAAATGTTTCCTTTTTCAAAGCTTTTTATGTAAAGGGGCTCCCAGTCATATGCTTCGTGCACGCGCACTCATTTCCCACTTGTGGATCACGGTGGTACGGCAGGGCTATAAAAAGATTATTATTATAACGCAAAAAACGCACGCTCGTAATGGGCCATAGCCCCAAAGGAGAAAATTGGTTTGAATCCACGGAGCACGCCCTTCAAAATTTTAAAATCATATAGTCCACAAAGACAAGAGGCACAAGTATTGAAGTTTTTCATCGACGAGTCCAAACTAAATAACTGAAAAGAAACGAACCCAGCTCATTTGCTACCTGCTTACGTAGTCCCAGTCCTAGCATTATGCCTTCCATAAAAAGAGCCCGCACCTTAACTTTCCATTCATAGGAGAAAAGCACTGACTGGGCGAAACTTGGCAGATTGGCCCATTGGCCCGATGGTTAAACCGTTTAAGTGTGGAAATGCGACGTGCAGAAGGTACAAATGGTCTGTTTTTAAACATCGATAACGGGAGGGTGTCAACTTGTAGGCTAGGGAGACCACTCCAATCTTCTCCCTAATTTGACATCGGTTTAATTTACATTTTTCTGGCAGCCCTCTAAGTTGAGTCTTGAAACGATAACTCGAGAAAGGAGTGTCAACCTGCAACTTCTGTGAAAAAAGTTTTATTTAAAAATTATAATTCTCTAGGTTGCATCCTAGGGCTCTTACCCGCTAAACAATTTTCGTTTTTAAAACCTTTCAGTATTTTACAACTTCTAAGTCCAGCAACAAACTTACAATTTTATGGATGCAGATTTATATAATTTCAAATTCAATAACTTTTAAACACTAATTTTCTTCATTGCATGCCAAAAAAACCACACTAATACAAAAAATGTCTCTTGCATAAATACTTTAGAATGCAGTATCATTTCCATACGGGGCGTTTCGCTTTCCTTTTTTTATCTGCGTCCGTTCCGTATTGATCATCTGTTTGATACTTCAAAGATCCCTGATTCGATTTTAGACCTTTCTGAATGAAGAAAAAACCTTTAAAATGATTCTCTAACGCCACATTACTAACAAAGCTTACGTTGGCACCAAAATTTTTGTCCGAGTTTGATTCACCGTCTTCGGAAAGAAAGGAAGACTCCTGCGCGACAAGAGAAAGAGGTAGGTTAAGATTTTGGGCGATAAAAATCAACTTGCTGGACTAAAGTTTGGAAAGAAATATTGCCTGAATAAGTTTTACAGCCATTTCATTTAGGTTTGACAAGAAACTTTTGTCCAGAACAGATGCAGGGTGATCCAAAAGAAACTAAAATCAAAATAAAGTGTAATTTGACAATCGTTTCGTAAATCATCAAACTCTGAATTATATTCGAACTGTTTTGAGTACGATCTTGTTTTGAATATCCAATCTAGCATTTCATAAAGAACCCTCACTAAGTTCTTGGGTCACCTGTCTAATAAACGACGTGACGATTTCCCTCTTTTCAGTTACGGACATGATCGAGGATGAGGCATCGTGTTCGGCAGTGTTCAAGTCTTGACTTGTGCTACTGTTAGATTTTAAATTTTCTCATCATTCAAGATTTGTTAATATCTGCTTACAGAAAAGCAAACCTGCTTGGTTGAACCTTAGAGAGTGGCTCGGCAGAGGAAGTTCTCGGATGTTTGAGAACTACTTGATTGTTCATTATTTCAGGATTTAAGCTGGATTTGGCAGTAGCTAAGAAAATATGATTCATTGAAGTTTTAGTAATTAGAAAAGTTTTTCAAAAAAAAACTTATTTCGATAAACTTTACATATTTACGTTACCAGGCCGTTGTCGATTGATCTGCCTTTGGATTAATGGGAAACCCTCATCTTCTGAGGTAAAGCACACGGAAGGATTACGAACAGCTGAGGGAGGACCCAGGTTATTATGCAGCCGTGGAATACTTTGCTATTCGAATGTTCAAACCAATTTTGAAAATGATCAAATTAAAAACAAGTCGTATCGAGGGGAATAACCTGCATAAGAATAGATGACCAGTCTAACTCATTATTGGGCTGTGACAAACTGTAAGTGTAACTTCCAGCCAAAATAGGTGTCTTTTGAAGACGTAGCTGGTCGCGGAGAGCATCGGCCTCGATTCGCACAGCTGCTAGAGAACCTTCTAAACTTTTACACTTATTGGTCAGTTCCGTAAGGGTGTGATTGTATCTGAAGAAAAAAAGGCACTGTTGACCCATGGCTTATCTTAATTAATCATTTTAATAAGCAAAAATCTTGCTTTTTGGAGATGGCCTCCAATTGAGTAGAGTGAGTTTTACGAATAGATTCTATCTGTTCTTGCTTTTCTTGATTTAAAGACTGCTCCCATTGCGAAACATTGTTTTGTAAATCCTGAATTTTTTCCATCATGATGGATTCCATCTTTAAAATAAATTTGAAATATGAAACAGATGAGATTTTAAAGAGAAGGTTAATAAAGTATCAAGAGTCTAAACCTGGGATCCATAAAAGGCATGAAGAGATCCTTGAGTTGCTTTGAGCTCAGCTTGTAGACTGTTGACAAGAGCTTCAAGCTTTCTCTTACAAAAACAACTTTTTGAGCATATATAAAGTATTATCCTCAACACAATAACCTTACGTTATTTTCCTGTAATTCGGATGCTTCAGATATTTTGACTTTCTCTGCGTTTGCATTTATCTCATATTTTTTTAGAAGAGATTGAAAATTGGTCTTGAGTTCTGCATTGAGAAATGCTTGGTGTTCTAAGTCTTTCTTTAAGAGCAAATTCATATCCTGCATCTATAAATGGAGTCGTAACATAAATTAAATTGAAATTATTCTTGCATAAGTAAACATGACATACTTTATTGATTTTTTCTTGTTCGGCGTTTTGAATACTTGTTTTTGCTGCCTTTTCGCTGAGTAACTGTGTTAAAATATCCTGCTTCAAAATTTCTTCCTCGTCGATTTTTTGTTTAAAATCTGATGCTAATTGGAGGGCCTTGCAAAGCTCTTCCTGGCAGACTTGAAATTGCTAAGTGAATTGAAAAAGTTATAAGTCAAAATAAAAAATAAAATCAATAAATTAATGTTACTGGTTTGAAAAAGAAAAAGGTATATTTTGTTGTACATTACTTCTTTAGAACTCGATTAGGTAAACTTTGTTTCATTTTAAACAAATAATGTGAAACTATTTCTAACCTCCTGAATTTCCAGCTTATCTTTACGTTGATTTTCCAACTCAGACTGGTAGTTTTTAAGCTTTTGGTTCCAAACTGAAGCACACTCAGTCCATTTTCCCTTAAGCTCTAAAAGTAACTTGTCCTTCTCTTCGTTTGTTCGTTTCAAATGGTCAACTTCTTCTTCTTTTAGGCTCAATTTAACTTTAAGGTCTGTCAACAAATTTTCAAGCAGCTGGAAAAGTTGGTCAGTTTCATCAGAGAAAAATACAAATACATTTGCCAAACGTGCAGCCATCTTACCATCTTGGCCTTCATTTCTTCTGCTAACTTTATTTGCAAATCGTCTTCCTTTGTATTTATTTTTTCTATTACTGTTTTATCAGTGTCAGACGATAGGATTGTCGGGCTACAGGTGCTACCGTTTGTTGTTCTAAATTGAAAAGTTCTCAAAGATTTTAATCAGGCATATTGATCAGATTCTTAAAAAGTTTTTTTTCTTTCAACTTCAGCTTTGCTTAAGTGTGCAACAAAAAGTATAATGAGAAGAAAAATTAAGAGCTTTAACATTAAATAAAAACTAAATTACCGTGTAAGTGTATCAGGTGTAATTTTCTTCCAATCATTAAGCTCAGTATGTTTGGAAGAGTTATGATTTTGTAATGGAACTTCAATAAAACTAAGTGACCTTCGCGGGATTTTGGAAGAGGAATATTTTTTCCCTGCCTCTTCAAGTTGTTGCAAAGTTGTTTTCATCTCATTATGAAAAGATAGGTAAACTCAAAGTTCTGATTTTTAACTTTTCAAGAGATACTCTTAAAAGCAGTTTTACCTTTTCAAGCTTAGAGGATTGAAAAGTTGGAATCCGAGTGATCAGTGGTTTAGTCTCTGTTTGAGAACCAGGACCAGTGTCACGTACTGCGGATGAAAATGTAAAATAGTTATTTTTAGAAGCTTGACACTTTTCTTAGAAGGTTTGACTAGCCTGGGGGAGTTACATCAATGTCGTGAGATCTGTTCCGAAGTGTTTTTTCAGTTTCACTCATGCTTACCGTACCTCGGGAGAGAAACAAATTTGTTTCTGTTCTTGGGCTTACAGACATCTTACTTATTCCAACCTTCAAAGAAAATACACATAGTGGAGGCAATCAATTTTTGTGAGCGTTGATAAAGTATATATTACCAGGTTAAGCTCCAAATCTTTGACACTTCCTACCAATTTTTGAAGATCTTGGCGAATCGACTGCTGGCCAATTCTGTTTTCTAAGTGATTAAAATATAGGTTGCTGAATAGCTTTACTGAAAGGCTAAACAATAATTTTCAAAAGTTTATCAATAAATAATTGAAATGAATAATCACAAATGCATTTCAAGGAAAATAATCTTTGTCAAATTGTCAAACTACAAATGTAAACAAAACAGATTAAATTCTTTTTACTAAAAAAATTTACCTGGTTTGGTCTCACGGAACTTTTTTTCTGGGGTGTTGCAGCAAGATGATGATACTTCAGAATGAAGTTGATCTTGATTTTTAATTAATAATATATTAAGAAACAAATTTAGAATTTTTTTGAAACTATTGAAAACATGGCGACTGCCTACATGGGTCATAGCCACTCACTGCTGAAATGCCACTAATACTCCAATCAAGCTCCTTTCCTTCTTCTTCGTCTGCAACTTAATTTAAGAGAAAAAATGAATATCTCGTAAATCTTAAAATAAAATTATGACATAAAGTATACAATTTACCTTGCATTAGTTGTAATTCGCAAGTTACCTCACTTTCATCATTATTTGTAGCTGTAACTGACATTTTTATTCTAAACTTGTTCTCTTAATGTCCTGACAACAACAGTAAAAAACTTAATTGTACACACTAGAAAAGAATTTAGAAAATTAAATCAGTTTTATTAGTTTAGCGGCTAAAGTCAAGTTAAGTTTTGTTTACTTTTACAAAAACTAGTTCCTATCATTTTCGTTAAAATAGTAACTAAGTTTTGATTATCTTGTGATTTGAAACGTACTTTCAGATGTCTATAAGTTAAAATACTAAACAGGAAATATTAAATCGAATTGGATTACCAAATCTTGACTACATGTGGTTTCTAAGTACTAAACATTTTTTTGCGAGTTCCTAACATTGTAATAAGTTCCGTCCAATTGTCTCGCCAATTTTATTTCTGTGAAAAGAATTTGTAAACATGCTGGGCGGTGGGCCACTCGTTTTGTCGGACGGTCGGTCAACTTAATACAGAATTGTTGTAGTAGAAGTTATTTACCTATAATCAAATGTGCTTGTTAGTTGTCTTATAATAATTTGTGACAATGGCAGCCCTTGAGAGGTTGCACTTTTTGCTTTCAATGGCGACTTCTCAAAACCCAGAGAATTTAAAGGAGGCTGAAAATGGGTTGAGTCAACTTGAAACCCAACCTCGTTTTCATGTCGCTCTTCTGGTAATTTTAAGCTTGCCATTCATATTCCTGATCAGTGTCTCATATTCAATATTTTTTAGTCAATTGTTGGAGACAGGGCAATCGATTCTGGTATTCGGTTACAATCTATTCTTTATCTTAAGAATGGAATAGAAAAATATTGGCGAAAGCATGCACCCAAGTAAGCTACCTCTACTTTCCTTGAAATGTAAAGACCACTAAGTTTCGACACATTGATTATGATTTGATTGTTAACAGTTCCATTCAAGACCCAGAAAAAGAAGAAATTAGACGAGGATTGTTGCAAGGTTTTACAGAACCGTCATTTCCAATTGCACTTCAAATAGCAGTTGCCATTAGCAGAGTCGCAAGGTCCATTGTGAAGACTTAAACACAACAACTAAGCACTAACAATAATTTGAATTTTTTCTCTTTAAAGGTTCGATGTCCCTGCTAATTGGCCCGAATTAATTCCTGCACAAATGGAGGCAATACGGTCTGACGATCCCTTGGTTCAGCACCGAGGTCTTCTTGTTGCATACAGAACTGTTAAAACTCTCTCTACCAAGAGATTATCATCTGACCGCCAAGTTTTTCTTAATATGAATTCTCAGGTTGATAAATCTTTTAAGCTATTCTTAACAAATATAAAAAAACTGAAATATATTAATTTGCCAGCTGCTTCCTTACCTACTTCAAATTTGGACAGTTCATCATGGTCAAGTCGTCCAGGCACCTTCCAATCTTTCTGATAATGAAGTGGTCGCTCCTCTTGAAAAGTCATTATTAGCAATGAAGATTTTACGGAAAGCCATTATTTTTGGAGTAAAAAAACCTCACGAAAATCAGGACGCCATGCGGTTTATTTCTACTGTTCTAGATCAAGTCAAGATGTTGCTTACTATACGTAAGTAAACTTTTTTAGCAACTATTTGAAAAGATCTATTCTGACGTGCCATGTTTTTAGGCTCAACGCGATTTTCCAGTCTTCGCGAAACTCTTGAAAAGTACATTATTCTTCACTTCAAAATTATTTACGATTTATTGGAGTCTCATCCCTACTCCTTCGTATTTGTTATGAAAGAAGCCTTGCAGGTACTCTATTAAGAAGTAAAATCAAAAGCTAAGAAATTGACGATGCTTCTTCTATGTCATTTTTCTCATTAAAAAAATTGAAATAAATTTCACATGGAAAATTATGTGATTTATGCCTGTACAAATGAATATAATTAATGCAATCGAACAGTAATAATTAATAAATGGTTTTTAACAAAATAAATTGACCAGAAGTGCTTGACTCCATTTTTTAGACGTGCTGTATGATTGCCTTTTCGCCAGAGATTGAGCCTCTCGTATTTCAACGTTGTGTTATTCACTGTTTGAATATTGTCAAGCAGGTAAGTGACGTTCAAGAAAGATAAATGTTACATTCCATCATTAGCTCTTTTGGCGACTTTACTTTTAGGTACTCACTTGTACAGAATACAAACTTACAAAAGAGCTAGATTCGGCTAGATGCTCTCAGGCTGCTGAAGCAGACGTGGTAATAAAAAATAATTTTTTTGTAGGAGAATAAATAACTAATTCTAGTTTTTTCATAGGTAAGGCGTGCTTTCTTTGTACCTCAAACAAGTATCGAAATTTGCAAAACGCTTGTAAACAAGTATCTTCCGCTAACCATGGAGGAACTAGAAATGTGGGATGCAGATCCAGAGCAATATGGTAAGGCAAAAGAAAAATCTAAATGAGTTGTTGTTGGAAGCATCTATGTTTTAGCCGGAGAAATTGGAAACAGTGACTGGAAGTACAGTTTTAGACCAAGTGTCGAGGCAATGTTTCTAATAATTTTTCACGAGTATCGCGAAACTTTGGCACCTGTGCTGGTTCGTCGAAAAATTAAAGTCATTTGAAAATATTTTTATCTGAGCTTTTTGATTAAAAAATTTCAAGGTTGAAATGGTAAAAAACTCAACTGGACTCGTCTCCTCAAATGACCTTTCTGCTATTTTGAGAAAGGAAGCTCTTTACACTGCGGCTGGACTAGTTTCTTTTGACCTCTATGATGAGGTAGATTTTATGTACACCCTAACAATTAAAAACAAAAGTGTGGAGACCTATTATTTCTGTCAAAAATATGTATTTTTCCAGAATTTTTGCTTGACATTTCCGATTTCTAGGTCGATTTTGATCAATGGCTCGTTAATGGTATTGCAGTAGAGTTGTCAGTATCTGATCCCAACTATAGATTGATTCGAAGAAGAGCTGTATGGTTGCTTGGGCGTTGGTCTGGTGTAAAGCTTTCTCCAAACATAAGACCAAAACTTTATCAGGTATAAAAAAGGGGTTGTCTTTACTTAGCTTGGCAATTATATGTTTTTTGTGTTTTTCATTTTAAGGGACTTTATGAAGTTTTTTCCATTTCCTTAAGCCATAATAATTACGAAAAAAATAAGGAATAGGAGCAACACAAATAAAAATTATTTATTAATTAATTAAGCTTTTTATAGCTTATTCTCCCACTGCTTGAGCCGAGTGAAGATCTTGTGGTTCGTTTGACTGCAGCTAGAAGCTTAAAAGTTGTAATTGATGATTTCGAGTTTTGTGCAGAAGAAATGAAGCCATATCTAAACGAAGCGTTTGGAAAGCTCTTTGGGCTTCTCAAAGAAGTCAACGAGTGTGATACAAAAGTATAAATTTTGAATGGTATAATTTAACTTTTTCTTTATTGAAATTTCTTTCCTAGCTAAACGTTCTGAATGTTTTATCTTACCTAATCGAGAGGGTCGGAGTTGAAATTCGGTCCATTTGCACAGAAATGGTACTTGTAATGAATTAGAAGAGGGTTAGTTTGTCGTTAACATTTAATTTTAAATACTTTAAGGTTCAATACTTGCCATCCCTCTGGAACGCCTCCATTGACCACAACATGTTGAGATGCTCTATCTTATCTACGTTACTTTATATTGTCCAAGTAAGTGTGTGGAAATTTTTTTAATCTACGAAAAAATATGTACATTCTATCTAAGGGTTTGGGGACCATCTCTGAGACCCTTGCTCCATTCTTGTATGAGGTGATTTCATTGTCCACAAACATGCAAATATCAGCAAGTGTCTACCTCCTGGAAGATGGTCTTGAACTTTGGATGAATGTGTTACACAACACTAAACACTTGCTACCTTGCTGGATGCAATTGACAGAACACATGCCACCAATCTTGGGTAAAGCTGTTTTTTACTCTCATAAAAGTTTATTAAAACGTATGAGATGAAGCTGTATTTCCAAACGGTTTTAAATAAAGTTACTCGAATTTTCGAACATTGTTATCTAAAATTAATTTTCCTTGATAAAATACTATAGAATTTTTTTTGTAAAATTTTAGAGCTTGGCAGTGAAAACCTTCGCACTATGATCTACATCATACAATCATATATACTTCTCTCACCTGTTGAATTTATCACTCAGTGTGGAGCCATGGTTTGTTCAGGCTTACAGGTACACTAAAATTAAATTCTACAGAATCTGTCTAATTACCCTCTCTTAACCGTTTAGGGGCAGTACTCTGACCTACGAGACGAGGCAATCCTTTTGATTCTTCGTCTCTTGGATCTTATTGTCAAAATTGGTCCTCCAGAATCGATTCAAATTTTCAAGCCTCTCATTTTAAATTCATTCAGGTAGGAAGCCAATTTTCTGTTAGTTTTGACATATGTAATTACAATAAGTCACCTTGGCCAAAAAGTAATTATATAAAACTGGGAATCGAACTGTCGTTGGTTTGGACTCTGGGTACTACAAGAGCCCTACAGGTCCTCGCTAAGAAAAAAGGATTAAAATACGAAATTTAGCAATCCGTTCTTCTCCAATTTATCGAGCATTCTTTCTTTTTAGAGCCATACACGACGGTGATCAATATCCAATGCTTATGTCCTTCCATCTTTCTATTGCATCAAGGTAATTAAAGTTAAGGTTTTGATTTTACTTTCTTTTTCTTAATTAAAAGAGACTCGCAGGATACTGCTCGGTTACCAGCAAGAATTCAACCAGTTCGTGAATATTTTATCTGCTGAGCTCAGAAGTACGCCGGACAAAATTGCAGGTATCAAAGAGACTAAGATTTTTGGCTCCAAAAGCTTTCAAATGGATCCAAGGCTTTTTAATAATAATAATAGCTGTAATCTCCAATCATCTTTTGTTTAAGGTCGGATAATGGACGTTTTGAACTGTGTAACACAATCAGACCAAAGAAAACTTTTGGCACTGGCTTTGGCATCCCTCTTGACGTCAGGTGAGAACCAACTTCTTCATGTCAATCAAAACGGTTAAATTATTTTCTTGATTGTTAGGTTCTCAAGTCCTCATTGACAGAATATACCTTATTTTTTTGAACATCACAGAAACACTTAACGACATACTAAAGCCAGACGACGAAACAAAGTTCTGGACTGAGTAAGAGAATTTTCGTCAATATAGAAATCCACTTTTCTTTTTTAAATGGGGTTGCAGTTGATAAAATTATTTTCCTGAACTTAGTTCTCTGCAACTGGGGGCTGATGAGCTTATCAATCCTGAGGACATTGAGTACGAAACTGAACACGAGCAACGCAAGCGCAACTGGTCGGCAAAGGACATCGTGTACAACGTTAACCTTAGGGATTACTTTCAATCACAGCTTTCGGAAATGGCCAATCAACTTGGAGAAGCCCGGTATAACGATATCATGCAGAACGTTGACTTGGAGACTAGAAAAAATATGCAAGACTACGTTCAGCTGTAATCAGTAATAAATGATTGTAAAAAGTAAGATTTAACAAGCTTCATCGGGAGGTGGTAATTTGTCGTTCTTTGACAGTCCTTATCTGTCGGCGTTCAAACAGATTTTTAATACAAAGCAAATAAATTTTGAAACATTTTTTGTATTTGTGCTATTTTTAACTTTGCACCAAATTCAACTAAATAGTTAATAACGCTTTTGAAAATTTCTAATTTTTTTAATAAACCCAAAGGTTTGAGATCAACTAGGGATTGTCTACATGAACTATCCATCTTTAAGATAAAATTATTTATACATGAGACAGAATTACTAGGAATTTGCTAATTTTAATTAAGTCTAAAACGAGAATCAGGCTTTTCAGACTAGTTTATTGATTGTCCATAGTTGAAAATCGATCATTTCTGGGCAAAAACTAAATTTTTCCAGATTTACACTTACGATAATAAGAGATCGCTCTTATGATTTTGCCATATTCTAGCAATAAATCTGCCGAAATGCTGCCATAAAAGCATTTTACAATTATGACGATACATTTTTGGTAAGTGACTTAACAAAACTGCAAGTTACAACATCAGACTTCAAAAAAAAAACCAGAAAAAAGACTTTTTTTGCATGAAATATTTTTCATTTCTGAAAACAAATACTTTTGAGCTTGACAGGGTGTTTCGTCAATCTGTTTTTCTACAAAAAAAACCTTTATTTTCGCTAAAACAGATTAGTATTACACCCATTTGGGAAAATATATCATCAAGACATTTTCCTTTGAAATTGATTTAACCGTATACTTTAGGGTTTTGTGCAATTTTGCAACTTTGGCCCAATATAAAATTTCTACAGGCCATCAGATTTTATAATCTTTTATGTGATGACAGTCATAAAATATTCAAACTTAAATCGTGTGCATTTTCAGATATTACAGCCAAATATTGCATGTAGGTAGTTTGAAATTTGAATCAAAGAGAAAACTTTTTATAATGCATAAAGGCGTTTTATTTTTAGAGGTCGGTTACTTCCACCCGTCTTTCTTTTGCCTAAATTACTAAAATATACTCTGGTTGTATAAATATCAAATGGTTTTTTGAACCAACCTTCTCCAAATATCGTACAAAACTGGACACATTTAAAGTTCAGGATCCTTACTTATCCGACCTAAAACCATAATCATGTAAAAGTTTAAGATAAAAAATTGTGAAGGGAGTCACTGAGATTGAGATTTTTTGTAAAACTAACGTTACGGATTTAATTGACTTCCCATTGATTTTTAGCCTCACCAACAAACTTTTTTGTCCTCTCCAAAAAAAAGTTCAATTTTTGTGAAGGTAGATCCATAGTTGGCTAAATAAAGACCTAAAAAAAAGCTCTATAAGAATTAAGATACGATATCATGATCTGCATTTTCAACCTTTCATCCTTAAAGTTGGTCCAAATAATTAAATTTCAAATTGGAATGGAAGAAACTTTCTTATTGAAGTTTTTGCCCTTGTTTTGTTTGATCGTGTATATTAAGTAAAGTAAATGTATTTTACTTTTATGTATTGTAAAGTATTTTATGCTGATTTATTTGTTTGCTATTTTTTGTGAGGATCC
>Ga0194133_10007876_pt1 | contig 12619 bp, 7 predicted proteins | sample TA2KigOf40mmetaG_FD_155448 | JGI IMG/M metagenome (GOLD analysis project Ga0194133, IMG submission 155448) | Freshwater microbial communities from Lake Tanganyika, Tanzania - TA2015055 Kigoma Offshore 40m | ecosystem: Environmental > Aquatic > Freshwater > Lake | place: Tanzania: Lake Tanganyika...
GCTGGAAAAAACTATGCAGGTCACGAGCTGGTTTGGCTCGCACCCTTCACTAGACACTAGAGTTGGGCACGAGCCAAAATTTTGAGCTTGAGTCAGATCGAGCTGTTAAAAATTTGCCCTGCTCGAGCCAGCTCGGCTTGCACCCATCACTTCTTGATGGCTATTGTCCCAGAGTCAGACTTTTTTTCACCCTGTTTTGATAGAGGTTGTAATTACATAAAAGTTTCCTACAGCAGGTATTAATGCAATCTAATTGTGAATGCTTTCTTTGCTATCAAAATAATAACTAATTCATATGAGAGATGTCATACCCCATTTGAACCCAAGTTACCTTATTATTATTTTAGCTTTATTGAACTCAAACATGTTTACAAAAATAACCATAAACACCTTATCAGAGTTGTCTTGATGTACAATGAGGTTTACTATTTCCTAATGGCCCTATTTATCCGCCTGAGGTCTTGCCATTACATTTTGCTCGATGGAGAAAACCCGGATTTCTTGGCTTAAAAACATATCGACCACTTGTTAAAACAGATTTTGCCCCACCGGGGGGGAAAAACCTCCTAGGCTGAAATGGTCGGTAGTGCGGATACAAACTAGGCTAATTAAAATATGGGAAGAAGGATGACTTCAGCAGGGTTCTAAGCGCTGTAGGTGACAAGGGTAGACCACACCAGTCGAATTGAAGGTTATTAGCAACAGACGAACGGCGATTTGCGAATCCCATTCTCATTCTAATTTCATAGTTTGTCAACTGTTTTTTTTGGTCTAAGCTATCTTTTACTTTTTGAAGAGATAAAGTCAATTATTTTCCAGGTTTTTTTCCTTTAATGCTTACCATCAGAAACTTGCTTGTTAAGTCATAATGTGTAGATTCATCTTTTCAATTAAAGTATGGAGTCTTCAGCTCATTTTTGAAGTATGAGCATAAAACTTTCTTCATTATTGCAGTACACTTGGTTTTCTTCGTTTGAAATTGAGCTTTTCCCAGCTCTTCTTGAAGAATAGACCCTAAGGAAATTATATGAATTTAAGAACAATACAAAAAAGTAGAGGAAGGTTATTCCCAATAAATCCATTGATCTAATTGTCCCAACGCAAATGCAATTCAGGACTAATCCCAACATGAAAAATCTTAAAGTGTACATAAGCTTTGGGTTAAAAACTCAAGGAACCTTTGACCCCCAGATTCCAAAAGGAAACTAATAGTGATAAGCACCAAAGGTGTGCAGTAATTGTTTCTCTGATGACTTTGAGTCAGGGTGGTTGTGAGAGTTATACACCGGATTTCGACTCCCACCCGGGGTAACCTACCCAAAAAACCACCTTGTTAACATTGTATAATATGCAGGTTACTTTTAACCCGAATGGGTTGCTTTGTTGAACCTTTTATCAATCCAGGGGGCATTCAACCCACAACCTTGGATTACTGTAAGGTGCCTTTGACCAAACGGCCGGCCACAGAAAATAGGAAACCAATGTTTGTAGTTGAGGATGGGATTGTTGGCAAGTAAATGGCGTGGGTTGAAAAAGGGGGTTACCACAGTACACCTAAAAGCAGTTAAGTATTGATTATTCTTTTGATTGGGAAGGATCATACAAATAGCATACCATATTCCATTTCATCCTCCAAGTCTCAGATCGAAAATATTTTAACAGAATTTATACTAGTTCAATGGCCCTAAATTGTTGCTGCACTTGACGTTCTTTCCTGTTTGGAGTTTAGGATAAATTTTAAACTGAAGAGAATAAATAAATATAATTAGATGTTGGGAGTTCAAGGATCTATTTTTTGATTGAACTTAAAAGGTTAAAGTTTGATTAATTACAAAATATAAGAGGAGCACAAAAGAAAAATATATTCAAAATAAAATGATAAAATTTCAATCCAACTAAAATAATAATTCACAAACTTTTAAAATGGTAAGCACTGAGCAGATCTAGCAGGTCACAAACATGTTTCAGCCATTGCAACATTTTCATTTGCATGAGATTATGAAATTTTTCGCTTCGGAATTTTTGAATTACCCAAAGTAGGTGATGGTGGTATTTTGTTTTGAGCCAACAAGCTTGTCTTGGGGGAGTTGACATAACTCGAAGTAGAGACGTTGGACCCAACCCTGACACTGGGGGTTCCTGACACCGACAGGTTTTCATAGACACTGTCAAGACTCGGCTTCCCTAGCATACCTGTTGTAGGGGAAGAAGTATCTCGTCCAGGAAATAACATCTTTGGTATTCTAATCATAGGACAGAAAGAACAATCAGACATTTTCGAACAAAGGTTTTTAGAATGATAAAACAACCTTGTTGCTGAAAGTGGACTAGCTGAAACGGGATGGGACAATTTTCTTTGGCTGTTCTCATTTTTTGTTGGCAAAGGTGGGGGCGACTCCTCGTCGCTAAAAGCTGCTTTTTCAATTGTTGAAAGCAAACCGTTGTCTATGTGTTCACCAGGTGAGATTGGTTTGGACGATTGAGTCGTGCCAAAACTTCCATTTAATTTTGGAATCCTAGAAAGTTATTTTCATTTACTATTTCTTTCAAAAAACATGCAATAAAAAAGGCAAGTCGAACCTAGACTCTATGAGAGAAGTGTTGAGCGTTGGAAGCCCAACAGTGTTTTGAGGTCCCGCATATGAACTTGGTCGAAGATCCCGACCAGCAATAGATCCAAAGGGAGATTCAGCTTGGCTCATACGACTCGAGGGTCGACTCGAAGCAATCTTCGTTACACTTGATGGAATGCCAGTGAAACTTTGACGGCTTCTACAGTGTGAGAGGTTAATTTCAGCAGAGATGAAATTTTAAGCATTTTGATGTTCATGATTCGTACCTTGGATTTCCAAGCAGCTGCTCAGAGACTTTTCGCAGGTTTTGAGCATGGTTGACAACTGATTCAACATCTGACTCACTTAAGAAATTTTAAAGAACATTAAAAAGGAAAGAACTTTTTTTGAAGATTTTTTCACGCACTTTGGCTTTTCCGATTGTCTCGAGAGTTGATCAAAACCACTGTTAGTAAGCTTTGACACTAAGCCTCCTTCATGATCAGATGTTGGAGTTTCAGTTCCCAATTGTGGCAGCTGTGTATTTGGACTTCGCACAACTGTCATCAAGCTAGAAGGAGCTGTGGATGCTTCAGATTCAGAAACTGTATCGGTCTCACTTGCAAAGTTCGATGCGTGCTTCGACATTGCAGCTGCAATATGGTATGGTGGTGGTTGGGGAAAGCTCCGTTGCCTTTGAAAAAAAGATTGCCGACTGAAATCGCTCAAATTTACGTACTAAACTCTTTTTTAAGTATTTACCTGGGCTCTAGAGAACTCTGATTGACTCTATCAGAAAGTGATTGCGGAAAGGACATTTGAGCCTTGCTAGCATCTACACAGTCGGATGTAGAAAAAGGTTCTACAGGAGAAATGACCCCAGAGTCTCTGCTGGTCTTTTCTAAACATTACAAATCTTTGAATTGGAAATTTAATATTCGTAAGAAAATTTTTTTGAAAAGAAGAAAGGGTTTCAGAAAATTATAAATCTTTCATGGATAAAAAGGAAATTTTATAGAAATACCTGGAGAAAACGAAACCCCAGTATATTTATGATCTTCCGTCAACGGGAATTTTTCTTGAGTTTCAAATTGCTCTAACTCGCTTTGATCGTCTGAGACTCGAGAATCACCTCCAGAAGTAGTAATTGAAAACCTAAAAGTTAAAAATCATCTCAGAGAATGTCAGCTAAAATAATTTGGATTTAGCCATTACCTATTGTTAGAGGAACGGGTATTCTGACAGCCGTTTTCAAGAAGATAAGTCGGATCAACCCCGTTTTGAACTTTCGTGTTTTGTGTATGGGCTGATGGACTTTCAAAACTTGATTGCCTATTGTTTGTTTGAGTTACCTTTGCCTCTCTTACAACTGCACTTCCATTGTCCAAGTTAACTTTGCAATCATTTTCAACAGACTTTTTCTGCATTCTTTTGTGAGAAAAAAAAGTTGCTAAAAAAGATTTTGAGTATGAAATAAGCAACCAATTACCTTGGTCTGTGCTCTTTGCTTTTCTTCTTGAGCTGTGTCTCCATTGCAAGAGCTTGGTGCTCTTGTTGGTGATTGTGCTCTCTTAGCTTTTGTGCTCTTTTGGCCATTGCTCGCATTTCTTTTGGAAACGGCGTAGGCTCTCTTCTCAAACTTCCAGTTGAGGCTTCACCAGGAACTTTATCGAGCTGTAAAGTACATGAATGAAAACCTATTTTTGAAGAATCAGAGGTTCCAGTTGAAAAATAAAGAAAATTACCTGATCACCAGCCCATTTAATGTGGGACCTCTTTGCATACTCCTCTTCCCAAGATGACGCATGGAACGATCCAGAGTCAGAAAGTCCTCCGTCTTGCGCATAATCAACCTGAAAAATACAAAGTTTCTTTTACAATCAAGGGGGGTGATCTTTTTGAAAAACTACACAGGACAAAAATGGGATCAAATACCTGGGTTTGTATTTGAGGAAGCATATAATTTGTCAAAACTTTTTGCCCAGTCTCAGGATCGGTCTCTTGATTTAGTTGAACCAGTGGTTTGTGTTGATTCTCAGAAAGCCAAAGCGCTGTCAGTCTATATTTTGAAATTAGAAACTGGTAATTATATGGAAATATAATCCCTTTTACCTTGTAAGTTTTGTGAGTGAAACAGGTAAATGTTGAATCATATTTGCGGTTAGATTGATAACAGAGAGATTGGAAATGTGATCGAGCTCAGCTGGTAAAGTTGTAAGCCGGTTTCCATGAACGCTTAAGATTCGGAGACCTTTGAAGGTGATTTCTTTTTGATGTATATATTTCTCTTTTAAAGGAGATCTATTTTACCAGTGCAAGAACCGATTTCTCTTGGTAGTGATTCGAGATCATTGTCGTCCACATTTAAGGTGTGCAACTTTCTGCATAGCCCTATAGATGGTGGAAGTTTTTCTAAAAAGTTCTGACCCACTATTAGCTCTTCAAGATTCTTCAGCCTTCCAATGCTTAAAGGGAGCTCTTCAATCTAAAATCCCAAAAAAATACTATAAGCATTGTGCCCTAAATTATTTTGAATTTTTATAATAAAGTTTAAGATTTAAAAAATGTATCTTACACACCCTGTTATCGTCCAATTTTAAAGTGACGAGAGACGCAAGGCCTCCAATAGCTTCAGGTAATCCAATTAACTCGTTGGTGGAAAGCGCTAGTTCTTGAATTTTATTGCAAGCTTGTATCTCGTCCGCAATATAATCAATATGGTTAACAGATGCCTCAAAGTGAACTAGATCTGTCAGCTGGCCAATCAGACTTGGTATTTGCTTAATGCGGTTTCCGTCTATCCAAAGCTCTTTTAAACTTAATATAAAAATGACGCATTAAATAGGGAGTGAAAAAATTTAACACCCTTGCTGTCGAGATTTACTTTGTTAAAGATCCAATAACTTCAGGTAACTCTGAGAACTCATTTTGCCCAATATCCAATCTTTCCAGGTTTTTAAGCCTTGATAAAGTCTTGGGTAAAGTGTTTAAGAGATTCTCTCGTAGCTCGAGAATCCGCAGCTTGGTGAGCCTGCCAAAATTAGCCGGGAGAAACTCAAGGAAAGTGTCGTTGAGGTAAAGCTCGGTAATACTCAACAATTGAGTGAAAGACTCTGAAAAGAGCAAATTAAGTAATAATCCTTGAAAAACTTTTCTTTTTTAAGGCCATTTTTACCTGGGACTTTTTGGAGGGGATTGACACTAGCGTCCAATACCTCCAATAGTCGACACTGCTTGATTGTCTCGGGAATATTGGTGAGGACATTCTTGCTGACATTTAGCTCTGTAAGAATAAGATTTGAATAAAACTAAAAAGTCTGATTAACAATTTGCTGATGTAAAAAAAATTCATTTACAAAAAGAATTTTGAATGATCACCAAAATTTAAAATAAAAATCACCTTTTGCGAGAGCTAACAAATTTGGTTAATGCCACCGCCCAGGGCATAATTACTTAAATTTAAAAATTTTTCAGCATGACACTAATCGTTTCCAAAGTTCAAATTTTGCATCCGGTCGGCGTGACCTAATTTCTATTTTTCCATTTTTTGTGTGTCGTTTTACCTCTCAATTGTGATAAACTGGAAACAGCCGGAGGCAAAAGGTGGAGCTCGTTGTCAGACAAATTGAGATGCTTTAATTCGTGGCAGTGGAAGACTTGCCTTGGAAGATCTCTTATATCATTGGATTCTAGGTTAAGATCTTCTAGGGTTCGCTCAAAGTTAAAAATATCAGATGGAACGTCCTTAAGAGAGCAATGCGACAGGTCCTAAACAGAGAGGAAACGATGTCAGGCATAGAGAAAAGGTTGAGTTTTGGTGCACCTTTAATGGCAACTGACTTACCAAAGCGACGATCTCTTCTTGTTTTACAGGCTTAAAACACTTGAAGCACGAGAATAATGCCATCTTGTTCTGTTGCAGTACATTTCACGGGGACCGAAGCCAATACTTTTTCATGCATTTGACCTCATATATTCATCCAACTCCCAAAAGAGATCGCTGACTTACGAAATTGCGTAGACTTCTTCGTGTTTCGCACGTCTTTTCAAGTACAAAATACCAAAGCTACGAAGAGTTAATTTGTATCTTTTTCAGAGTTTTGTCTGATGTTGTGCCGAGTGCGTTTATATTCATAACGCGTAAACTTTTCCTCATTGAGTGCAGCCAACTGCTTTTCAACTAGAGCCAACAGCCAACACTTGACAAGGCAGGCTTGCAGCAGCATGTGCAGACCAGGCAGGGATCTTCTCTCAAATCCGACACGCAGTACCACTTGTTCCAATTATAGGAGAAGATCTTGCTCCCAAGGTCTGAAACTTAATTGTTCTTTTTAATCAAAATTCAGTAGCGTTGGAATATATTTGCTTTACTTTGTGTTTGATGATTTGTATTCAGGCGGTAAATTTAACTTTCCCATGCGCCTCGATGCCAGACGGTAACATTTCCAGAGCTGTGGCTCAACAATATCTGAAAAAATAGGCCTCATGAATAATATTTCTTGTCACTTGTCTACCTGTAAAAAGTTTGAAGTACCAACAGTCTACGGTTTAAATTAAAAAAACCTCAATCCCTTTATCCAGAAGTGAGAATGTAGACAGAAAAGCAAAAAATATTATGACTTAATGATTATAATCTTGTGCAGTATAGACTCACTCAATGTTGGTGCGCAACCAACACTTTTTATGAGTCCCGCAATAGAAGTTTATTGTCACTGCAGATCTCACTTACCCTGACTGGGATTGCCTTTTTTGATTTTTTTGCAATCAGGGGTTAAAAAATTGCTGGCATGGGCGCTGGGGATTGAACCCACAACCTTAGATCTTAGTTCTCAGTCAGATGCCTATGGCCTCTTAGCCACGGCGACCCTCACAATGATTAATAATGTATGACAAATTCTGACAGCTTTTCTTCATTGAGTCTAAATAGCAAAAGACGAAGGCGTTGGAATTTTTATGTGTTTAGTCCCTCATATAAATTGACTTATTTTTGGTGCTCTGTTGAGAAATTTTGAAAAAAGTTCGTGCACTGCAGGCTACCTTTGTGAGTAATTAGACATTAAAAATGAATGACAGTCGTCTGTATCAAAACTGCTAACTCACCCCAGAGTATTGGCTTTTCCGAATGACTTTGTTCTTATTTTCACTGGAAATACCAGGACAACTTTCTATTATATTTGGTTGAGACTTTGGGAGTGGCACGAACGCTCTTCGACAGGATAAAATCTGAAATAGAAATTTGTAAGATTCCCGAATTTGATTCCTCCTCGGCCTTCAGTTTACCTTGGAAATAGACGTTTTGGTGTTGTCACGGTGAGCGGTACCCCGGTGGATTATTTATGTGGGTAAAATGGCACAGGCAATGTATATAAACAAATTGGATCAACAAGTCAACAACGCAGACACGAAAACGCTTCGGGTTCAAAGGCCGAAAGGCAGACTTTGGCTACACCAAAATTTAGGCAGAATTGCTTGAAACTTTTTGTTGCTTGAAACGAAAATTTTGTATAGAACATATATGCATTAACTTTTTAATTGCTGTATCAGGCAAATTACCTTTCTGCTTTTTCACCATATAAATTTAATGAAACTTAATTTTTTTGAGAAATTTAAATTTTATTTTATTATTGGTTTGATTTCTTCACAGATACATATGAAAATGAAGCGTTTAGATCATTGGTTACAATACTTGTTATTTTTTGCGGAACCCAGCGGAAGATCTCAAATCTTTGTTTTATTTACGCTTTCTAACTTCGGTCAAGATCAAATGAAGAGCAGCCTCAAATATATCTTTCTGTCTTCTTTCTTGTAGATTCTTGCCGCTTCAGTTGATAAAATTCTGGAATGATTTAAGTTTTTCTCCTTTATAAAACGTCGAATCTTGATGTCAAAATCTTCAGGATTGTCCATTAACTTTGGCGGAGGTTTAAGCCAACGTCAAGACTCCCCCATGGCAGATGAGATGTTTGATGGTCAGGTGAGGTGAAATCCCATATATTACTATTCTTATCGGTCTAATCCAATGTTGATAACTTGTACTGCGCGGCGTTGCGGCCGCAGCGCCATTGCATGTTAGTAATCAGCAAGTTATTTAATCTCAAACAAACAGGTTTTTGACCAAAGTGTATTTGTTGTCTATTGTCTGAATTGTAAAAGCTGAAACTTGCATGTTTTTTATAGTCAAACATGGACGTGGAACCTGATGAGCTTTCCTCGGTTGGATCTAACTGTAACTCGAGCGAGCGAGTGGTGCATCAAGAATTTTACAAAAACTTTGGTGACCTTTTTGATGACAAAGACCTGAATTAAAGTTGTCAAAACTTAAAAACTTTTTCTTCAATCAACACTCAAATATTCCTCTGCCAAAGTCTAACAAAGTAAAGTTTTCGCCATAAATTATTTGTTTTGTCCAAAATTATGAGCCTTCCAGTTGAATCAAGCCTGTCAAATAAAAGAGAAATGGTAAGTTTATCACAAATTTTGGAACCGTTGCCGATCAGCTGATGGTTTTTTTTGTTACAGAAGGTCACAACAGAAGATGACTTTGAAGTCCTCCTTGCAACTGCCGGTTATGACCATTGCATCAAGTTTTGGAAGGCTCACACTGGAAAATGCATCCTTTCATTGCAACATAACGATTCGCATGTCAATGCTATGGAAATTTCGCCTGATGGTCAGGTAAATCATTGTGTTTGTGTACCATATTTTTTTCTTGAACTGATACAGTTAAAGGAATTTCCCGATGGATATTAATTTCCAGCGCCTTTTCATTTCAGCTTTTGGCTGCTTGCGGGTACCAGCATATACGTATGTATGAAGTTTGTGGGAACAAAACAAACCCAGGTATCTTTAAATTTGAGACTAATGTGCCCCTAAGGAGTATCTAATAAAATGACTATTTTTTTAACAAATCCTTATGTCCATGTGAGAATGTTCCAAGACTTATTTTAACTTTTGATGTTAATAAATTTTGTGTCCATTTTCAAAAGTTGTCAACTACGAGGGTGTAACAAAAAATGTCATGGGTGTTGGGTTCCAAGAAGACGGACGGTGGATGTTCACAGGTTACTCAGAAATTATTTTTAATTGACGCACTACTATTACTTTTACCTGCATTATCTACTCTTTTCTAAGAAAAATTATATTCGCTTTTATTCTATTCTATAAATTTTTCAACATTCAAGGGGGTGAGGACGGTATTGTTAGAATATGGGACCTCAGGATGAGAAACTTAAGCTGTCAGATTGAATACCAGGTATGCAAATAAAACATCATAAGCTGTTTTCAGCTTTTCACCCCTAAATTATAAATGTCTAGGCACATTCTCCTGTCAATTCAGTTGTTTTACATCCAAATCAGCAAGAAATCGTTTTGGGTGACCAAGTAAAATTTTGACTTTAGAATAATTTTGAGATAACAGAAAACTGAAATGAAGACTTTTTGGTCAGAACGGTGTCGTACATATATGGAATATTTGCTCGAATAAAAATCAGCAGTTCACACCAGAGCAAGGATCCTCAATTCAGTCAGTGGCAGTTGATCCTCAAGGTAATTTAGAGGCTTCAAAGGGCGACTGTGAGGAAAAGCTTTTCTTCAAGTAATTTTTCTAGGAGTTTATGTAGCTGCCACTACAAACAAAGGAAGTGCTTACCTGTCAGAATGCCAAGGAGATCTCCGGGAAGGCTGCATGCCTACAGCAACTCTTGCAAGTCCCATGAAAATGTAACCTTTAAAGACGATCATATTTTCCCTCAATCTGTATCTAATAATTTTGAATTTTAGTCCAGCACACAAACGTTACGCACTTAAATGTAAATTCAGTCCCGATTCGACCATGCTTGCAACGACCTCTGCAGACCAAACTACAAAGTTATGGAGGACAACAACAGGAGACCTAATTGCGGTGATTATCCGATTACAGGTTTATTTTAAAAGTTCTTTGAAATAACTTTTACTCAAAAATTCTAGGAACTTGGGGTTGAGGGCCAACGCTGGGTATGGGATATTTCCTTCTCAGCTGATTCATCTCATTTTTTTACCGCATCATCAGATGGCATTGCTAGGTAATTGATACGTACCAAAAATACGAGGTTCTGCACAGAAATCTAATTTAAATGCTTTCAATCGCAGGCTATGGTCCATCCAACAGCAGGCCGTAAGACGCGATTACAAGGACGACGGCCACTCGAAAGCAATCACAAGTGTTGCGTTTAGGGATCGACAGTTGACTTGAAATATACAAGGCGATTATCTTACTTTTTCCCCAAATAAATAAAAAGAGGAGAAGTTATTTGAGTTTGATTCAGTATCATATTTTAAATATTATAACAAAGGATCAGACGTGAGAGACTTTATTGAGTCACATAATTTACTAGAGCCCTAATGAACGACTTGTGCTTCGTAATATGTAGTGACTTTAGTGTGCTGATTGGTTTTTGGCCCCATCCCGTTGGAGACGTTGGTAAGAAGATTGAAACTTTCGCTAATCAAGTTTCAATATTCTACCAAGGCTCCCTGCAAAATTGGTCAAAGGTCTTCTATATGTGTAATTGACGGATATAGTCTGATTTACAAAGAAAAGAAGCAAAAATCACAGATGGGCATTTCTCATAAGAGGCTATTAAAAAGTTTTGTTTTATGTGTTTGTCAAGTCTTTCAGTCATCCTCTAAAGCATCTTGCCTTTGCATCTCCTCAATCAACTTTCTACGTTCCTCCTGTTGACGCATTTGTCTCATCACCATAGTTTCGTACTCTTCAAAACCCTGAGATACCGATGGAGTTACTACAGGAAGCTTAGGTAATTGTTCATTGGTGCCTCTATGCTCAGTATGATCTGAAATTGTACATAAAGATTTATCAATAGTCATATATTTACTAAGTGGAAAAGTTTTAATCAATTCAGGGTTTTTTTCTCATAAGGGGTGCACTAATAAAAAATTTAACCTTTTATGACCCTTATTTTCAAAGGGTTCTCTGGGAATCCACACTCTATATTTGCAGCACTTGTAGCTGCCTGGCGACTTTCTAATTCGACAAGACCACTCCCTCCTCCTTTTTTTCCTGGTAGAACTACAACTTCCAACACTTCCCCGTATTTCAAAAATATTGTCCTGAGCATGTCCATAGAGTAATCACCTCCTAAAAAAGTTTCTAGTTCAGTTTAAGTTTTTAAATAAGTAAAAGTAAACTGTTGCTCACCAGACCACTTGACTTTGATTTTTGTAGGTCTGTCTGTAAAAGCCTGATTTGTGGGGTTAGTTGCTTGAACTCTTTCCTGCCTTAATAGTTCATTCATCCGTTCATACTCTTCCTCTAACAACTTTTTATTCTCCTTTCGTAAACGCTCCACTTCCCTACAGAAATATAACATTGTTTTTAGCAATGAAACATTTTCTGAATCGATGTAAGAGAAATCGTCAAAATTAGGTTAGTCACCTTTGAAGCTTTTCTTCGTCAGTGAGACGTCTGCTGCGACCATTTTCTCTGAAATTACGAACCACTTTTCATAAACAATCCTTATAACCATAAAATTGAAAATGCTTTGATCGATTTTACCTTGCTGCCTTTTCTCTCTGTTCTAAATCCTCTTTAAGCTTTTGCCTCTTAGCATCTAGTTGTTGGTGACGTATCTTTGCTGCCTTTTTAGCCCTTAAAACATTGTCGTATGCCTTGCGAGCCTCAGGATCAGCCAATATTGTCAATGCATCAGACAACTGTAAAAATCTTAGATTTATACTACCATAAAACGTTGCTTGGGAATCTTTAATAATTACCTTGTGAAATAATGCAATAGCTGCAGGGTTGTCTGGATTTTTGTCAGGGTGACATTTTAAAGCTTTTTTCCTGTAAGCTTTCCTTATAAGAGCTTCATCGGCTTCGATTGTGAGCTCTAAAAGCTCGTATAGATCTAAATCTTTGACTTTTTCCATCACTTCACTCCTTTAACAAAGTTTTTTAAATATAATTTTGACACTCACAAAGAGCTGTATTTTAAATAACCATGAATTAATTACAATTTAAAGCAAACGGAAAAATTTCAAAAAACGATTTTTAAATTTTTTTTTTTTTT
>Ga0194133_10007877_pt1 | contig 12619 bp, 6 predicted proteins | sample TA2KigOf40mmetaG_FD_155448 | JGI IMG/M metagenome (GOLD analysis project Ga0194133, IMG submission 155448) | Freshwater microbial communities from Lake Tanganyika, Tanzania - TA2015055 Kigoma Offshore 40m | ecosystem: Environmental > Aquatic > Freshwater > Lake | place: Tanzania: Lake Tanganyika...
AACATGCTGTTAAAAGAAATCAAAAGGAAGCTTTTCTGAAGCTTAAAATTTTGCATTGTATGGTTTTCTCCAGCCCCAGAAAGTTTCAGATGACAACCTTGAAATTAACTTAACAAAAAAAAGTTGGATGTAAAAGGAGTCAGAACAAAAGTTTTTCAGGTTAAAATTACACTAGTCATTAAGTGCCAATTCAGTTACTTTTTACATTGCAATTAGTTTTGTTTCATAGGCCTTTACAAATCAAAATTAGTTTTTGTGTTTGGTCTAACTTTAAGCATACAATGGCAGCTTCTCAAATTAATTATAAAATGGTAGACATAAAAGTCTTGAATTGAACATTATTTACATGAGGAATTATTTATGAAAGTTCAAAATGGAAAAGAAAAGGAGAGGGTACATGAATTCATGTGAAGAAAAATAATCCAAGAAACTTTACAGTTTTCATTACTTCTTTAATTAAGAATTCTTGTCCCTATAAGACTCGTGATTTTAGAGACTTTCTATTTTAGTAATCATGAGATTATCAAATCAATCAAAATTAACCTTCAAATTATGCTAAAAAACCTTACAATCACCTCTAGATGAATTCTCATTTTAAGAATTTCACTTTGTTGAAGAATGTCGAATAAAGTTCAAAAGCTTTCTATAAGTAACACTTTCAAACTGAAAAACAATTTTTACAATTTCTTTTTCTTTAGGTTTTAGACTATTTTTACATTTTCCAACCAGCTTTGGTGCTAGCAGATATTTATTTATTAAACAAACAAGATTTGTTCAGCAATAAAATTTAATCATTCACTCTAAATCTTATTGGGTCAGTCAAAATTTGACAGTCATAAAACTTGACTTTTTTACAAATCTTATTTCAATTGGAAATGAAAGCAAACATTTTTTATTCTGAGACAAGAACATTACATGGTGTTTGTCAAAGTTTTATAACTTTTTATTTTGACTCAAAGAAAGTCATCATTTTTGACAAACTATAGAAACATAAAAATATGTTTTGGTGGACTTATACGACAAAACCTTGATATTGTAAGAAAAAGTTGTGTGCATAAGGAAGACCATTCTTTGGATAATCTGACACTAATTTCCAGAACAATCCATCTTTGTGCTTCACTTTTCCCCATCAATAACTTTTGTTCATTATCAAAACAACCAATTTGTTAGCTTGAAACAGATCATTTTAATGCTTTTGGGATTAAAAATAATCATTCAAAAACACCATCATGATCTTTTGCTTTCCTTTGTCACTGGAGATCTCATCCTTTGACAGGATTAAAGGTGAGTCTCATTAATTCTTAATTGTTATTTTGGCTCCAAAAATGTTTCATAATATCCTCAGATGATAAACTTTCTCAAATTAAGTTTAGATGAATTATAAATGTCAATAACAGTTTTATTATACCTTTTATCTACATATTCATTTTTTTTGTTAATAAAGCTATACAATTATTTTCAGGGACTTGTTATTTTTCATCCTAGTTGAAGTGAGATTATTCAGAGAAATTCATATGACGGATTGTAACTTCATATCTTGTAAGAAGTAAACGTCATAACTGCTTTCATTTTTTACCTGATCATTCTTAAATGTCTGTTTTTTAAGTGCTCAGAAAACGTCTCAAGGACATATTTTTAAGTTTTTTTACAGAACAAAAAGTTTTCCTTGCAAAATCTTTGCTTTCATCTAAGTGGAAAATCCAGAACAAGTTTTTAATGCCATGAAATTATGATAAAATCAGCAAATCGTGCGTTTCCAGCAAAAGAAAAGCATTAGTTTTGGTCCTTTTAACTGATGCTAAAAAGACAGCCACAGAAACAAAATTTAACTAAAATTATTTTCAAAAAATGTTCGATTCACATGGTATTTCTTATTAATGTCGAGCCATTAATTTTTCTGAGGTTATATTATTTAGCGAAAATGTTTTAAGATGTCAAAATTTTCACTTCGTCCATGTCTGTGTGAGAAAAAGTTATGAGGAAAAAAGCGTTAGCCAATGTTGAGGTTTTTGCAGATAAGAATTATTTTACGCTTTGTGAAGACACAAAAAATATTTTGCTCGAAGTGTGAAATTTTCTTTTCCTTTGAAAATAAGTTCCCAATTTTTATTGACAATGACCGACGCGAGGACGAAGACGAGGCTAACATCGCCTAGCCAACAAACTTTATTGAATTTTCATTTCTAACCGTGTTTGTCAGCCGTCAAAGCGTCTGTGATCTATTGTTGTGGAAGAGGGAACTTAGATTCAATGTTTGGCACAAGATTCAAGGCTGTACAAATGATTCAAATGCCAAGTATGTCTTTAGCATGGCCTCTGCATGATGAAGCCCACACCCAAAAACACAAAAGATGTCCACCCCACTAACCACGATGTCAACACATAGAATCCCATTCCATCATTGAAACATTCATTTTTTCATAAATACTGCCCAAATAAGTTAATTTTATCATATCATACTTTTGCTCAAGATTTACCTAAAAAGTCATTTCAAGCTCTAATTTCCCGACCAAAAATAAGAGGGTAAAAAAGGGTGATTTCTCCCTATTTTTCATAACATAGAAAAAGGGTGATATTGTGTGTCTTATTGCCCGTAATGGTTTTGCACCCTTTTGCACACGAAATCTCCTTTTTTCAAAAAAAGGATGACCTTATTTTTGGTCTGGTAATATTGATTTTAACCCTCATTTGATGGTTTGTGTGTCTTATTGACATAATAGTCACTAAAAGTCAACTTTTTTGAGTTTGGCACCAGAAATCTCCCTTTTTCAAAAAAGGGTGACTTTTTTTCGGTTGGGTTGTTAATCTTTCTTTCATTTCCGTACTTAGCTACCCATGCTTTGTATCAATAGTTGTCAGATATTAAAGACTCTTAGCTGCCTCTTTACAATTGCTACCCTTTTCTACTCTTTCAAGTCCTTTAAAAGGGCTCACCTTCCATCAATAAATAGTACCGTATTGATTCTTTTCTTAATTTGAAAGGTCATGACTAAGTTTTATATACACTTTCTTTCATTAAGGTCACCCTGAGGCCACTCCTTGATTTAGAGATTATGCTACCCTGCCATTGTCAGAGCACCACACTCTTTCATTTATTATACTGCATATGGGTTGTTGAAACTTACTCTTTTTCACTAAATTTTACTCAAACATTCACTCACAAAGTTAGAGGAAGAGGAAAGTATTTTATACGATTGTAAATTTTTCCTTCTCCTTGTCATTTTGCTTTAACTTCAAGTGAAGTTGGTATGTGTACTTTTAAATCTTTCCACACTTCCTTCATCGTCCCATGGGACTAGAGGAAAGTGCTGCAAAACTGGACAGGGACCACCACATGGTTACATCCGGAACACAACATGAAGTGAAGTAAAACACTTTTTTCTCTGTCTTATGAAATAAATGAGGTGGCAAGATAAAGTTGAATGTGAGAAATTTACAATAAAGTCATAAAAAAATTCCTTCAACAATACATTTCCTTGTAATGGATTTTTCAAGGAATTTAGATTAGATTTTCGGAGATATAAAACTGTCATTTTACTCTTTCAGATAGCTTTTTAATCAACTAAATAACATTATTTGGGTCCTTCCTGGATGAAAATTTTCCTGGCACAAATTGACAAAGCCAAAAGATTCCTTTTTAGTTTGGAAGCACAAAAAATCTCTTCTATTCTAGATTCAGTCCAGGTCAAGGCGAAGACGAGAAAAAAAATTGAAATTCCAGCTTCCATTTTTTCTTTGCAGGATTTACACAAGGTAATTCCAAGATGGCAATACTTGCTATAATGTTTTCATTTGCTCAGCAGTACAACAAGAAAATATATGAACCAACCAACGATCTGTGAATCGATTTGGCAGACCAAATTCATGCATCTATGCTAATAATTAGGGATGGTATGAAGTTAGAGCCAATTCAAGACACTATACCGAGATGAAACTAATTCTTTCTCACAAATAAAAACTATTTCTTATTTTTTTACTCTTGAGATTCTGAATTGTTTGCTTTGTTTATTTAGCCTCTTGATTCAACATTTATTTCCCAACTCACAATTAATGAAATGTAAAAGTTTTGCAGTAAGAAAGTATTTCTGATATTCAAATGAAGATGTCCAAAATCAACACCAACACTTCAATAAAACAAATATAAAAAAATCATCTACTCTTTTAAATCTAAATAGTGAAATATTATATTGAGTAAAAAATTACAAAATGTAGGGGTTTGCTGTGGCCTAAATGTTACAGCACCTTACTGAGGGCTGGGAGACTGGCAAAATCTTTGACCCCTTGATTAGTCATTTCCAGAAGATGGGTTATCTTTTTGTCAAGATTGATCAAAAAAATATATCTTGATCTGTGCACATTTGTTATTATCAAATACAATCAAGTGACTGTCTGACACAAGTTTCAGTGACAGGAGCTGTTGTAAAGTCAACACCATTAGATGTTAGAATAATCAGTTAAAAAGTAAGCAAAAAGTTGTCAATCAATCAAGTAATCAATCAATTGATGTGTTGGCAAAAGTCGATCGAAAAACGTCAAAATTGATCAACAAATATGGGATTTTAGTTTCAGTTCAAAACCTGATTTTCCAGATTCTTCTAAGCTAAGTCTCCATTTTGTGCTCGCACGTCTGAAATGTCTTACTTTTTTGATTTAAACAGTTTGATTTTTGACATATTGGCAGCTTTTTTACATTGCATTGAGAAACTAAAATTTTGGCTTTTGAGAATTATTGTTACAATTTGAATTGACAGCTCATGTTGTGTCCAATTCAAACTTTACTTTATTTTTATTACAATTCTGAGAGGCAATAACAACTGAGGTTTCATCAAATCATCTAATAAGGAAAAAATGGCCAAATTGGTATCAAAGGTCAATGAGACAGGAATTCCAGATTACAATATTTTGTCAATCCCTTGTAATGTAATTCCATTTATTATATTTTAGAGTTGAGATTTTAGTCCCTCTTAAGATTATGCCAAGCTGAATGACATAACAAACTTGCTTAAGTTAAATCTGGCTGAAAGAGAGCATTTTCAAAATCGGATTCGAAAGTTTAAATTTAGAGACGTTTAAACGCACATGTTTGTAGAGAGGAAGCCCATCTGGGATTGGAAGACTACTTTGAATAGCCCAATTAAAAGGTAAATCAATAAAGAGAGAAGTAAGAAGACTTGGCCTTGGAAGTACGAGAAAATAAGGCTATTTTGGTTTAAAGAATCCATTTTTTGAAAGCTATTTTCAACGAGACTACATCATGCAATGGTACGTTTATTACTATCATTCATTATCTCAAAAACTAGGATTGTCATGATGTAATAATTTTCCATAAGGACCTCCCAGAAAGATCTTTTGGAAACATTTCAGCAAGTTCTAATTGATAAATGATGATAAATATGAAAAATCACATTCCGACAGAGTTTATGAAGAAACTTATTCCCCTGGTTTTATAATTTACTTATACTTTTTATACAAATCGAACAAATCTTCCATTAAATGTCTTTTTTTCTTACTATTCAATAATGATCTTTCATCAAACTTTCACTAAGGATTTGAGAGTATAACTTGGCTCCCATACTATTAACGTGCCACTTTAAAAGTATTTTAATAAGAATTATATTTTTCTGTAATAGGAGCATCATAGTTCTAACAGCCAGAAAATTAATTTCCTCATAAAAATGAGATTTTTTTCTATTCCCATCCATCTATCCCCCTTCTTCTCACTAAAATGTTGGAAACATTTCCAGTTATACGTACTGAAGGTGAAACCAGCTCATTTGAAACCATTTTTCATACTTTGCTACACATGAGGGATGACTTTTACAGATAAATTTTTACCTTATATTTAACAAAAAAATATGAAGAAAAAGAAGGGTTTCAAGAGTGTTTCCTCTTACAAATCCCCAAAAGAAAGAATTTTTATTTAGACCCGAGTGTTGTGATTTACCTCCTCACATCCCTGGAAAGGGTGTGAAAAGAGGCACATCATCCATCGTTAGTTTTTTTATGGGAAAAGAAATGGTTTTCTTACCTTGACTGTGACTACTTGCAGGCGAAATAGTAAAGGCATTGTTTGACAAGAACTCTTTGCTTTCAACAATCATTTTCACGTGGAATGTGTGTGGAATTGAGATCCGAAACAACAAGTCGTTACTGTTAAAAGAAAAAAATAGATGAAACAACATTTTTTTGAAAAAAAAACTAATAACAAAAACCTATTTGTTGAAATATCTTCAGTTTTTTTTTGCTTTTTTTTGCTAAGAAAAATGGTAGAGAAGAATCTAATAAGCTGTTTGTTTGAGACAACAATATTGAACAGAAAAATAGAAAAATGGCCAACTATTTTATTTTTATTGAGAGAACATGATTTCGTTGTGTAAACCCACAACCCACATACTTGAATTTATGTATTGTTTCATCACCATCTCAGCTTTTTTTTCCAGCAAGTGAAAAATATAGGTCATATCTCTCCCATCTGGGTTACGACATGTTAACACGTAATTTTCTTACTTCATTTAGACTATCTGTATTTATTTAAAGTTGGGTCGAATCTTGGAGGAAGTACTTTGACATGTGATGAATTTTTTTCGTAAACACAGCAGATACGAGTCGAGTGCCAACACAAATTTGAGCGTAATTTAGGGAAAAACCAATTTCGTTTCGTACTTTTACAACGGAATTCGAGGTTCATAATCTAATCAAATCAAGCTAGAAAATGTCGACTCATTTCATTGAGTTTATTGACTTTGAGGTAGAGATGGGCCCTGACCCGACCCGAGCTTACTTTTGACCTGCAGCAAATAAGAGGCTGACCCGCCTTCGACCCGGGTACTTTCCGACTCAACACGATGAGATTTTTTTGACCCTAAGGGGAAAAAAATTGAAAAATTTCATGTTATTAGGGGAAATTTTCCAAATTTTTGACTACTTTAAGGGGATTAAGAAAATTCTCAAAACACACTTGTTTGGGTTCCTGTACTGTGCAGCCCCAGTTTGGCTTAATGAACTGATGTCATCAAGAAATTGGAGACTTCTTGAGTCAATACATTACAGGACACTCCGTACTGTGCTTAAAGACTACTCAAAGACCTTGTCAAAGTCTACCCTGAACTCTTTCCTTGGAAGAGCCAAGCCCAAGCAATGGATGTAGTACTGCATGACCACAAACCTCCTCTAACTGCCAAACTCATCGGACAACAATACATAAATGATAGAAGACACATCGAAGAAAATAGGGAAACACGATACGATGTCGATTCGTCTAATGCTCTTTCGTACAACAGGTGTTTTACCTACAATGGTTTGCCTTATGTCATTTTGCCTACAATGTCAGTTCCCCTAATGGTTCATTTGCCTACTGCCATTTTGCCTAATGTCTGTTCCCCAAATCAGCCTTTTTAAAGGGGCATTTATTGCTTACCTTGCCTAACCTGACCCAGCCAGCCAGCCCCTCCAAAGCATGTTCCACCTTCCTAACCCTGTGGGACATGTTCCCCCTACCAAACCCTGCGGGGCATGTTTCCCCTCCCTAACCCTGCGGGGCATATTTCCCCTTCCTAACCCTGCGGGGCATGTAATCCCCTCCCTAACCCTGCGAGGCATGTTTCGCCTTCCTAACCCTGAGGGGTACGTTTCCCCCTCCTTAACAAGCAGGGTTAGGGAGGGGGAAACTCACATAGTAGGTGAACTGTCCATTAGACGAACAGTCATTAAGTGGATTCCATCTCTCGATTGATGCCAGGATTTTTTAAACTCTCTGGATTGCAAAAAATCATTAAGGAATCATAGGGTTTTAATAATCTGCAGTGACTATAGACATAAAAAAACGGCTATGATGTTGATCATGCAACAACATTGAATAAGTCTAAATTGCACAAGATTATTACTTTTATGAAATGATAAAATTAAATTCCAGCTTATGGAAGATAAGTTGAAGAGATGACCTTCATAGACAGATCGAAAACTAAAGTTGGAAAAAATCACTCCTGAATAGACTTGGATTTTTCAAAGATATAAAATTAGACTGGTGTAAAAATGACATAATAATAAAGACAAACTTAGACATGAATTAAATAAGACTTTTTTCAAATTTAACAGCAACTAAGTATCTAGTTAGCTTATTTCTGTACACATTTTGATCAAGAATTATCACCAAAACTGTCCTGTGATATTAGATTTGTATGATCATCTCATCAGAACCTCCTACACCCTGGTGTTAGGGCACTCCTGACGTGGTTTTTTTTATCATTCATATAATTAAGTGTCAACTCAACAAGACTTGATTTACTTTGGGTAAAGGTAAAAGATCTGAAAATTATCTGAAGCTAACCAATAAAACTCTATAAGTCTAAAAATTGTCTTGTAGTTTAGTTATGTCAAATAATTTTAATTTGAACTAGGCTCTTGCTTCTCTTGTTCAGATTTAACAGTTTGGATGTTTTAAAAGCCTCTAAAATATGAATGTAAAAAATGCATTTCGAATGAGAGATGAAAAATATGGATATTTTAAAAAGTGAAATGTGAAGCCAATACCTTTACAAACTTAAAATAGTTTTGTATGTTCACAATTATTTAACCTTTAGTATGGGAAAGAAGGTAAAACTTTGATTAGACTTTCAAGATTATATTGATTTTATTTCTCCTCTTCTTCCCCCTCATGTTACAAAGACAATTTCTTCTCGTTGTTGAAAATAGAAAACTAATTATTTCCAAAATCAGCTCTTGCATGAACTTTATTTCGTGGCTTAAAGGTGACAGTAACCAATTTACTTCATGCATGTCTTTCAAATATGTTGTCGGCTGTGGTTGGAATGGAAGCTCTCAAATTTGATTGTTAGGAAAACTCATCGGACTACTTAAAAATCTGGCCGTATGGATGATATTTTAACCTCAATTCCAATGTATGCTTGATTATAAAGTTGCAGTGGATGAGTGAAAAACGAGAAACAAGGATCTTAATTGTGAGATGGTAGAAAAATCACACTTTTTTTAAGATATGACCTGCTGTGAATAACCATTGATAAAAATATTGGCCGTAATCCAAAATTTTCCAAGTGAAAATGTTTCCAAGATTACTTTTCACAGCATTTTTTACCTACAATAAAAAATAAATGGCTAAACGTTACCCAAAATTATTCTTTTCGACTGAGAAAATGCTATTTGGTATTTGTTACACAATATAAAATTCCTCAGCAAGTTGGTGAATCGATCATTTTGGCAACTGAAATATTGTTTTACACCTTACAAAAACAAGAAGAAGTAATTCTAAAATTGAAAATAAATGTGTTAGAATTTTCAACACACACTTAGGGAACATTTAAATGCAAAAACATCTAGACACTTTTGGCAAAAATATGATGCTCGTTAATAGAGTCTTTTATGAGTAAAAGTAAGGTGAAAGACTGCTTTTCTAAGTAGCTTTTTATGATCTAAAAAGTTTGAAGCATTTATTTAATACATATTCTGGCCCATAAATATTTTAGAGATTAGTTAGCTAACCTTTCTGAGCTGTTGGATTTTAATTTTTTATACTGTTGCTTATATAATTATAAAATAACTTTTTGATTAGCCAGAACTTTTTCTTCATTTTGTGACCCTAAAAAAGCCTAATTTGGACAGCCCTTTTTGCAAATTGGTTCTTTTTTCTCACATTTCTCATTAAAGTTTAATATTTTCCAAGTGATTCGTAACAAACTGAGGTTGTTCAATAAAAATATAGGAAGAAAGCCACTTTATGGCAACAGCAACTCCTTTGAGTTGTAAAATTGAGGAAAGGATAAACATAAATCTTTTAGAGATTCACAAGCTTTTTTACAAACTTTAATCCCTGTCACAAGTCAAATATAAAAATTCTTTGAAAGATATTTTATTTCAAAATCTGGGTCTCATTTTAGGCTCTCTATATTCCCAGTCAACACAAATCGATTTGCAAATAAATGTGCATTCAACATTCGTTATACTTTTCTAATAACTTCATGATTCTTTTTATTACTAAACATCTCAGATAGTTCACCCAGATGATTTTAAATTAATTCTAGAGCAAATTTTGTTCTAAAGGAGTATTTGAAAAAGTATACATTCTGCAAAAGATCAATCCTGTTCTAATAACAGAAAAGTTTTCATCTCCTGACACTTTCCAACATTCTTTGTTTTTATGATCAAGGAAAAGACCTGAATCAAGTTTCGAAGTTCTCTGTTCAAGATGTGTTATTTTCTTTTCATCTCACAATACTTTATGCTTTTGGTCCAGCTAACTGCTCAGAGATACAAAATATTTTTTGCTAAATGACAAAAATTATTTATTAGACTATTCAACAAAATGAAGGTGTGTTCACATAAGATTCAGTTTCATTCTAGAGTATATCATAAAGTAAAAAAAAGGGGATTTATTTCAAAGGTTCATTGCTTTTGAACAAAAGCTAAGGTTGATCAACAAAGTTTTTTCTCTGAATCTTTACAATAGCAGCCATAAAAGGCTTCAATTTCAATTTCTCAGTTTTTATCACTTGATGGACTTGCATATAATTTTCAGCAAAAATTCTTAACAGCTGACAGCTTTTATTAGAAACTACCTATTCAAATATTGTAAACTACATAGACTTTACATGATCTTTAGTCAACTAGTTTTTACTGAAAAACCTAGATTCAAAAATAAAATATAAATTTTTTACTGAAGCACTACGAAGAAATTCATCCACTCTTTCATGCAACGAAATAAGATAAAGATCTAGTTTATCATTTATGCAACAATCCAATAATCAATTAAGAATTAGGATTCAAAATGAGCTTTTTACTAGAATTGAATATTGATGTGGTTGAAATTGGACACATGCAAACTCTGTTAATCAGCTATTTACAGGACAATAATAACTTTAACCTTAGTTAATGGAAAAATACAGTCATCAATCTGCAAATTATTTGAAATTTCATTCATTATGTTTCATGAGAATGACAAAGCAATTTACTTTTCCGAAAATATTCTAACCTTATTACATTTGGCTGATAGGATCTATTTAGATATCTAATTTCCATGGTCTGAATTTCATTGGTGGATTTTAAATTCCACTAATTCTATGTTCACTTTGCCTGTTTCAGCTTTACACATTGAACGAATAAACAAATGGATGGACGGGTGTGTCACATATTATGGAATCGACTCAAAGATAAGATCTGTTAAGCATCACTTTTTGGTGTAGTCAATTAGTAGCTGATTTTTTCCAGGACTGAAACTGTCCAGATCACATTTAGATGCAATAAGACCGATGAAGAATGGACGGGCAAAAAAGAAATGTGAAAAATGAACTCGAAATCCTTTTTTTTTCAATAACACCAATCAACACAGTATTTGAAGACAATTTAATTATGCAACACATGACGCATTGTTTGTGTATTCCAAATTAAATTTAGACTGTCAGTCTTTATTTAAAAGTAATAAGAATTAATCCCTTAACAGTTTATTTTTTTAAAAGCGACTTTTTTTTACTTGACCTTGTTTGATAACGAAGCCAAACTTTGCATGCAAGACACAAATACAAACAAACAAATCCAATCCAGAAGGAAGGAAACGAAACAAGTTATTTATAACCTGATCAGCTGACATTGAATGTAATAAATTCTATTCGAAAACTTCTCCCTCGCCATTACTGTTACTCACCATTTTTCCCTGGGCCTCCGGAGGGCCAACAATTGGAACTCTCAGGTCGATTAAATAGAATGTCACATCAAAAACTGTTTTGACTTTTGTCTTATTGGAAGTCACTTTTAACCAAAAAAATACTTGAAATTTTTCAATGTTTGAGTGTTGACATATGTGTCACTCTTTTTCATCAAAAGTCTCATTTCAATATTGAAATTTCTTTCACTAGTTGGTCACGGCAAGGCCACTTCGTTCGACTGAACTTGATCTTGGATTGGGCCGAACGAATCGAATCGAAGCAGCAAGAGATCCACGAACGAAACGTCGGTAGCCGTTTGTTCTCCTCTTCTTCTTCTTCTTTTTTTACAAAGACTTGCACTCGACAAAAGACATCGATGGGGGAAATTTTTAGTGGGGAAATATATATGACAAGCACAAAAATAGAAAATGCATGTAAGAAAAACGAGAAGTTAGTTAAGAAGAGTGGGAGGGAGTCTGTCAAGAACGAGCAGGAAAGTTGGTGACGAAGACCCACCAAATGCTTTGATGAAATCATCTGCCAAATAGATTTTAATTTTGTCTTTTAATTAAAATGAAAAATTCTTATATATTTAATATGTGATGTACTTTTTATTTACGTTTAGAATTGGAAACCAATTCCCAAAGACTCTCAAGGAATTGTGAAACTCTGCTGAAAGTGGATTTTCATAAAAGAAAGGGAGAAAGTTGGTTGTCGCTTTAAAGAATAGAAAAATTAGTAGGGAAGAAGAAGAACAATTTTGTAACTCTTTATAGTGTGTTCGCTCTATTCTCACTTAACTTTCTATCCCAGGGCTCTTTCTACAACTTTTTTTTTGCTAGTTTATGGAAGTTAACCGGCCGGCCTCCAGCGAACTCGATGTTCAACACGAATTTTGCAGAGTTGATACTTCGGCTTTTCGAAATTGTATCATTTTTCCTTTCACCCGATCATTTATACACATTTAG
>Ga0194133_10007879_pt1 | contig 12614 bp, 20 predicted proteins | sample TA2KigOf40mmetaG_FD_155448 | JGI IMG/M metagenome (GOLD analysis project Ga0194133, IMG submission 155448) | Freshwater microbial communities from Lake Tanganyika, Tanzania - TA2015055 Kigoma Offshore 40m | ecosystem: Environmental > Aquatic > Freshwater > Lake | place: Tanzania: Lake...
GCCACAGGTAAAGTGGCTGATAAAATTGAGGATATTGTTCTTAAAGATCAAAAGCTAGTCTTTGACCCACAAGTCTTTATCACCCAAGCTCTCGCTTATGGTAAAGCGATTGATGAGTTACATGGTCCTGAAGATTATGAAGATTATGGTGATGATGATCCTAAATTACATATGCTTAAAAAAGCTAATTGGATTAATAAATATCTATCTAGGTTATCTTATCCCTTTGTAGCATAAAGCGAAGAAGAAAAGTGACAGCGCTACATATCAGGGGTATGAATCCTTTGACCTTGTAAATTTTAACTTTTTCTTTACAAGCGAGGTGGCGATAACCTAGATGATTCTATCTTTATACATACCACTCCCAAAATTCTCTTATCTTATTCATTATCTCTATTATCACATCACCCTCCTTATTTAAACTTACCCACCCAGTATCATCTTGAAGAGTCCATGTGTTTTTTACAGTCTTGAAAAACAAAAATTCTTTTACATCACCTATAATTTTTAAATTAACAGCTAAGATAATGTTTAAGTCATCTCTTTGGACAATAACCTCAATTCTTATATTTCTATCGTTAGGTAGATAAAAGAAATCTGTAGGGTTTTCTTTAAAATGATATTCAGATAAAACAGCTCCTAAATCTGTATCTAGTTTTATCTCTTTAGTTATCACTCTTTTACCATTTCTCATTTCACTAAACATGATAACCACCTATCTCTAACTTGTTGCATAAGAACATTAATGACAGATTCATCTGTATTGATTTGTCTTTTTTGCACTGTGCTATACCACCACATTCTATGAAAGAATGTGTAATAGTGGTCGATGAACTCCTCTTTATAGTAGAGATAGATATGGGGAATTTTATCTTCACCAAAAAAAGAGAGGCTGATTGTAAAATGAGATAACTCCCATTTACAATCAGCCACATTGATAAAATTAAATTCTTTGAGAATAGCATCCATATCATTTTCAACAGAAACTTTTTTACAGACAATTTTTTTGTCATTCTTAATTTCAGTGAACATAAAAATCCTTTTTAATACCATGCACTGATACAGATGTTTTCAACAGTTGAGTAATATTCAAACATACGGATAAACTCGATAGCCTCATCCACAGTATATTCATTAAAACAACCATAATGATCTATAACATTGTTCTTACTCTTAGAAACAAATTCTTCCCAATATTGTTGACCATCAGAACTTAGAAATTTATCTAAGTGTTCTTTCATACTTAGATAGGCATCCACAATTTCACCTGGATAGTGAAAGCCATATAGCCAACCATTTTCGTTTGTAAGAGCATCACACATAGCTGAGTAGTATTTACCTCTAAAAGAGCCATTGCCATTATTAGAGCAAATACCACTTACAAGGTTAATAGGATGTTCACCTAGATAATCAGCAGTTTCAAATTCAACACCATCAGGTTCTTCACCATCATAGTTGGTTTGTTCATATTCACTGTTAAATTTATTGAGATTTTCTTCAGTCGTTTTGGGGACTAGCCAAAAGTTATCTAAACCCATAATGGACTCCTTATTTGTTTTGTTGTTTTTAATCGTTAGAAATTTCATCAATATATTTGATTGCTTTCTCTTGAATTTCTGTCCAGGGTAAAGGTTCAGAAAAAACATTGCCATGTTGATTGAATTTGATCTTGATGCCATCAAAATCCACAGTCTTATTTACATAAGAACTATTATCATAGATAAAGCTAAAAATTGTTGAGATGTGTATCTTTACATAGTTTTTTACTATGTACAAATCTACATATTTGCAACGGTCATAATGATATTGCTTGTTGATAAGCATAAAAGTTTCACCTTTGTATTTACAAAGGTATTCTAGTTCAGTCATATCCTTGTTAGGTACTCTTTGAGGAGCATTTACTAGCTTCCATTCTACTTTGTTTTGAGTAGTCATTTTCTTTTCCTTTGTTGTGGTTGGAGCAGTTACAGGTTTTGCTTTAGTATCTGTTGTAGATTTGGTTGTAGTCATTTTGTTTTCCTTTTGTACTGTTGTAGTTTTTCTTTGAGTAGTCATTTTGTTTTCTTTCTCTGTTTTGTTATTCTGGAATAGTGAATTGACTATCACTATCAATCATGATTAAAGTGCCATCATCAATATGAAAAGGTTTTTTTGATAGTACATCTAGTAGCCATTGGCTACCATTATCATCATTCAAACGATGATAATAGCGAATCTCATGAAATTCGTTTTTCATGAATTGAAATGTTTTACTTTCTGAATCGTAAGTTGTTTTTAAAGCAACCATTTCAATCTCAATAGGATCATGATTCACTTTCACTACTTGATAAAAAACATAATCCTCATCATCCCATTCAGATTGACTAGCAAAGATTTTGCCCATCAATTCACCTGAACTTAGAATTTCTTTTACTTTTTCAAGTGCGAGATTTTCTTGGTTTTTGTACTCTTTTTCAAATTCTTCAAATTCGTTTTTTGTCATGGCTTTTATGTTTAACCATAAACCTATGGGGTACTTTGTCATTGCTTTGATTTTATGATTCATAAAATTTTGTCTTGCTTTGAGTTTGTTTGCTTTTTGTGATTGATGTCTTTTGCTCATAGTGTTTTCTCCTTATTTAGTTTGTGAATGAATGAGATTTAGAATGTGATTGTAAGCATTATTAAAATGCTCTCTTGTATGTATGAAACTAGGTTTTGGCAAATTACCACCACTTAGATAAATTTGATCTCGATCTTCCCATACTTCTAATTCAATTTCGTTGAAAATATCGAGAGCAACATAGATATAAACCTTTCCATGTGTACCATAGAAAGCACCATGCTTTTTTTCAGCAAGGTAAATATTCAAAGCTGGATATTGAGCTTTGATTTGGTTAATCAAAGCAGTTGTGATTGTATGTGCTTTACTTGAAACTGACATAATGTTTAATCCTTTCTTTATTTAGATAGTTGATAGGCATCAAACCATCGACCATTTCTTTTGGTAATGGCTTTAGCTTTAGATGTTGTGCAAGTTCTTGAACTTGTTTCAGGATCAGCACAATGTGCTTGTGCTTCTTGTAGTGTTAATCCCCTTAACACAATTCGTGATCTTTTATTAGGGTCTTGATATTGTCTTACAATATCATAACGATCTCTAGGATCAGCATACATAACTGTTTGATCATCTTTGTGTTGATCTCTTAAAAAGAGAGTGGCTTGTTCTTGATTAAAAACATCTTGTTCATCTTGCATTTGAGCAGATAAAGCATCTTGAACATCTTGAGCAGTAGGTTCTACTAGGTAGTTTAAATAATCTCTCATATTGTTTTCCTTTCTTATTTTGAAAATGCTTTTTGAATAGTGCCATCTAATTCGATGGATTGACCTGAACAAGTTCTTCCCCATAAAGAGCAAGTGCTTAAATCCATAACAGGTTCATTGATTGATCTGAGTTTATCACCTAAATAATCACTGACTAAATAATACTCAAAAATCTCTTGATATTCATCTTCGATAGGTTGATCATTTTCATCGAGTAATGGTAGGCAATGCATCTCAATAAACTCATAATTTTCATGTAATGCTTCCACAAGTTCTGTTGGAGCAATGCAATAAATATTATTAGCAATGATGTTTTTAACTTCTGTGTTATCCATAACAAAGTCCTTTGTGTAAATCGTGTTTGAGAAAAACTTTTTTCTTACACTTTTCTTTGTTTTTACCTAGCTTTTTTTGGAAAAATGAAAAATGCAGGTATTTCAATAACTTACAAATTTCAGGGAAACTCTATAATATGTAGAAATCTAGGTATGATAAAATGTAGAAATCTATATAGGTATATATCTATATAGTATAAGGGTCCGCATAGGGGGGTACAGCTTTGAAAATGGGGGGTTTGGATATGGTCAATGCGGACCCCTATTTTTAGGGGGGTATTGAAGTAGATTTCTACATATTATTCTTTTAAGATTTCTACATTTTATCAAGGGTCAAAAAAGGGGTCTAGATTTCTACAATATATGGGGCTTCCCTGAAATTCATAAGTATTTGAAATATCTACACAAATTTTTGAGTTAAAAAAAGCTAGGTAAAAACAAAGAAAGATACAGAAAAAAATATTTTTCTAACACAACCTAAAAAAGGAGATTACCTATGAGTAGTTTAGTATGTTCTTATGATTTATCCGATTTGTATTCTTTTGAAGAATTTATGAGTCGTCAAGATGATCATGAATGGATTATTGATGAGAATGATCCTGAGAGATCGTGGTTATGCTATCTCGAAAATGAAAGCGAATATATGTATGATGATTTTTGTGAGCAGTTAGGGGAACGAATTTTAGCAAAGGATAAATATGTGTCTATTGAAGGTAGTAATTTAAATTGGCAAGGAGCTAGTGGTACAGCGACCTTTAGAGGTTGGGGTACTAACCCCCTAGTAATAGGTAGAGAATTTGCTCGTGAATTTCTATCAGGATATGGTGATTTTTGTGCTGAGTTATATGATGAAGAAAATGGAGATTTTCACTTAACTGTAGGTCATCATGATGGAAGAAGTGGTTTTACAGTATCTCAGTTTATTGAAACTGAAGAAGAAGAAGAAAACGAGGTGTAATTATGCAAAAACTACTATTCACTAAAAAAGTTAAAAACTATGATGTTAAAGTTTTTATAGATGAGAAAGGGCAAAATTACTTTAATTGCACTTGCATATATTCTAAGACAAAATGCTTAGAAAGAAAAGTACCCTGCAAACATTGTTTGTCCGTTTTATTTACAAATGGTGATTGCTCACTATGGGAAAAACTGAGAGGTAAATTTACAAAACATTTTGGTTACCCCAATGTATCTGAAGCTGAAATTTCTTTAGCTAAAGGTTTAAGATCAAGTCATACACTCTATCTAGATTGGTTCACAGAAGAAATGCAAAAGCATAGATAAGGATAAAATATGAAAATCGTAGAATTTACAACACAAAAACAAGGCAATAGTAAAGACATTGTGAAAGTAAAAATTCATGTTGACTTTGAGTATAAGAATATGTTAGCTAAAGATATAGCACTTTTAAAATCAGTATCTTTTAATGACATGAAAAACTTATGCTTGAGTAAAGGTTTAGTTTTTACTGACCAAGATTTACAAGATGCTATGTATGGAACAGTCTATGGACGAAAAGGTTTAGTAGTAGGTATGGAACAATCCCTTGAAGGAAATAATCCAGATACTACAAGTACAAAATACTCAGATCATCCTAGTGTTCTTTATGTGAAAGTCTTAAATAGCACACAAGAAAATTATATCACAGGTGTAATAATCAGTGAAGAAATTATAGCCAAAGATCCAAACCCACAGCCATATAAAGCAGTGAATAGTGGCATTATCGTTCAACTGAAAAACACCATTAAGAAAAACTTTAAGTTAGAAACAGACAAGTTAAAAACTTACAAATTAAATTCTTTAGACGGCTTTGAAACAAAGGAGTAAATTATGTTTTTTGAAGAAATGATAAATGAAACAAATAGAATGACTATCGTTGAAGATTTTATTTCAGATGCTGAAATGTATTCAGCAGATATTGAAATTAGCTACTTGATCAATAACAAGTTATTAGTACAAGTCAATAATAATTTCAAGAAAAACAGTTTAGTGATTGAAACTGATAATGCAATAATCACAAGTAAAGAAATTGACAAATTTAAAGAAGGTAAAACTACAACAACTCATACAGATATTGTTATCGCTTTAGGCGAGAATGATGGATCAGTCGTTTTTAAAGATAAAACTTTTAATGGTATCCACCCAGAAATTTCATGGATTTATCGTAATGGTAAATGGGCAGTATGTGATTTTATGGGCGAGATTAGAGTTATAACTATAACAATGAAAGCAGCAAGAAAATGAGAAAATCTAAAAAACAACCTGAGATCAAGGCAGATGAGATCAAGGTAGATGAGATCAAGGTAGATGAGATTAAGGCAGATGAGATTAAGGCAGATGAGATTAAGGTAGATGAGATTAAGGCAGATGAGATTAAAGTACAAAAAACAGATTTGAGTAAAAAAGAAAATGCTCTCTTAGCAGTAAAAAAGAATGGTGAAAAATTAAGAGAGCTTAGTGATAAGTTTAAAGAAGATAAAGAGATCGTCAAGGAAGCAGTTTTACAAAATGAATGGGCATTAACATTGGCAAGTCCTAAGTTAAAGCAGGATAAGAAATTTATTTTATCTTTACTGAAAGAGAGTTATGGTTGGATTGTAAGCTATGTAGATGAGAAATTAAGGGATGATGAAGATGTGATAATGAAAGCAGTAGAGAGAGATGGTTGTGCTTTATGGTATGCTAGTGAAAGATTAAAGCAAGATAGAAAAATAGTTAAGAAAGCATTAGAGAACGATGGGAATTGTTTAAAGTATGTACCCCATTTTTTCAATGATATGGAAATGGTAAAGATTGCTATTGAAAATGACATTTTAGGAAATGTCTATGGCAAATATATAAGTGACGAGTTTAGAAAAGATGAAACACTAAAAAAGCTAAGTGATAATAAAGTATGGGAGCAAATCAAATCCCCTTTTATCTATGCTAAAAAAGAAAAACCCAAAGCATTTAACCCATATGTTAAATTAGATACTGATATGGTATGCGAACCCTAAACGAAAGGAAACGAAATGAAAAAGAAAGCTAATCAAGAAAGTTTAATCGAAACATTACATTATATTTTTGAAATATATGATGAATGGAAAATAGAGAAAGCTAAACAGAAAGCTAAAGAAGATGCAGAGCAAGCTAAACAGAAAGTAAGACAAGCTAAACAAGAACAAGCTAAAAAAGAACAGGCTAAAAAAGAGCAAGCTAGACAAGAACAAGCTAGACAAGAACAAGTTAGACAAGAACAAGCTAAAAAAGAGCAAGCTAAAAAAGAGCAAGCTAGACAAGAGCAAGCTAAACAAGTTAAGATCAATTTAACGAGTTCAAGAAAAATACTTGGAGTTAAAGCAACAGCAACAGAAGAAGAAATTAGAACAGCATGGAAAAATGCTTTAAAGATATGGCATCCTGATTTGTATTCATCTAAGACAAAAGATGAGCAGGATAAAGCAAATGAGATGAGCAGATTAGTTAATATGGCATATCAGTTTTTGAAGCAAAGACAAAACAAAGCAAGTTAAGCAAAGGACAATAATATGATTATTCAAAATTTTAAAGACAACAAAGACAAGATTTTAGTTATGATGCGATTTGGATTTTTAGTGAAAATCTTATGCTCAGATAAATTATTTTTAACAATGCCCTTGCCTGAGAATATTAAATTTATTGGTAAGAGTACAGATGATTTAGATATTGATGTTTTAGATTTACCTAAAGATTTTGAGATGTTTTTCTTCATCTCAAAAGATGAGCAATCATTCAAAGAAGGTAATTTTTATGGAGTATCACTAAATGATCAAAGCAAAGTGATTTTAGATCACTATGTATCATTCACTAAAGAGAATGAGTACAAATTAGATGATGCTTGTTGTTTATGTATTGAGAACAAAACATTTGGAGCAAGTGAAGAATTGATAGACAGTTTAACATCTTTATTCGAGGTAAGACAATGAAATTAGCACAAATCCCAAAAGAGTCAGTCCAAGAAAATTACAATGGTAATCCCAAAGATTTAGCCACATCTTTAAATGTAAGTATGTCATCAGCATATTTTCTCTTAAAAAAATATGGTTTAGAATTAAGAGGAAACAAAAAGAATGAACCTTCAGAAGAAGAAATTAGAGAGCAATTCAAAAAACATGAGAATGGAATAGCGCTTGCAAAAACCTTAAAGATAAACATAAATAAAACTTATAAATTACTCAAAAAGTACAATTTAAGATATGATCAATCAATGAGAATAAGCAAAGAAGAATTATCTAAGTATTATCCAAAAGAATCAGCGAGGGTAGTAGCAGAAAGATTTGGTGTTTCATATCAATGTATTTTTAATTGGCTAGAATATTATGGTATTGAATCAGTAAAAAGAGGTGGTGCAAGTAAGAGAAAGAAAGAGCTTAATTTTTCTAAAGAATATGTTTTAGGTATTTACGAAGAATTTAAATCAGTTTCAAAATTGGCAGAACAATTAAATGTTAAAGATTACACAGCAAGGCAACTATTAAGAAATTGTAAAGCTATTTTGAGAAAAGGTGTAAAAGAGAAAGTATCTGATACAAAGTTGATTGAATTGTATAAGCAGGGATTAACCCATAAAGAGATAGCAGAACAATGTGGAATACATGAGATTACAGTTTCTCGTAGGATACTTAAATTGAACCTTCGTAGAAGATTAGAACAAATGAGTAAGACTTGTATTCTTACAAAAGAATTTTTTGAGGATAACAAACATAAGACAACAAGAGAAATAGCAAGAGAGAATAATTTATCTAATACCACTATCATAAAATACAAAGAGAAAGCATACAAATGAGCAACTATACATATATCGATTCAAATGTTAGACGAGTAAGTAAAGAAATTACAATCACAAACCTTGAAGTTTTGATGAGAGATATTACCAAAGAAGTTGGCTTCTTAGAAGAAAATAAAAATGTGTTTCGTCTATATGAAAAGGGGCAAATTAAGTATGTAGAAATAGCATTCGCTCAACCTAGAGAGAATGTTTTTGAAATAAAAATTTCATATCTCACAAATATGGGAGAAACTCAAATGAGTTCTTTTTTCATAGACTTGAAATCATTGACACAGAAAACTTTTAACTACAGTAAAATTGAAAACTTGAAAATTCTCAATAGAGAATTTAAACTATTGCCTGATTTATGGGATGAAATATTTTCTGATATTAGAGAGTGTTGGAAAAGAGTTAGTTTTAAAGAAAATTTAATTTAAAAAATTTAAGGGTACTAGAAATCTGCACTACCCTTGTTTGATACTCAATGCGTACCCTTAATTTTCATCCTCACTATCACCATTTTCTTCATATTCTACATCTTCATCTTCATATTCTTCATCTTCTTCTTCATTACTCAAATTCATAATGGCATTTCTCAAATCCGATACTTTTTTAGATTTGTCACTAGCATTGTTTACAAATCCACTATTTTGTGGAATTACTCTTGAACTGCCAGGTGCATTTTGGACTTCATGAATGTTATTCATATTATTCGCTGGAGTACGACCATATGCTTCGGACTTATCGAGATTAGAAATACCATGATTATTCACAGGTGAGTATTTACTAGGTGAGCCTAATTGTTGAACACCTTGACCCTTATTTCCACCGTCATTTTTATTTGTAGGTGTGCCTGTGGACATAGCACCAGATGGTTTACCTACAGGATAAACATCTCTCATAAAATCAGCTTTACGAGAATTGAAAGTTGTAAAAATTGTTTTGAGATTAGCTTTCTTTTGAGTAGCATCTAAATTTGTCCATGTAGGACTCTTATCTAAAATAGAGATAAACATATTTGGATTTTGAACTTGTGTCTTAGTTAATCCCATAATCTCATTTACAACTAAACCAATAATATCGATAGGTTCTTCTTCACACATCTCTTTAACCATAGAGAATAAAGCTTTCATGCTTTGATTTTCTACTTTAGAGATAAGACTGTTCCAAGTTAAAGATTGTTGAATGATATTTGCAAGAGAATCATCACTATCAAGCAAATCATCTATTTCATTAAGAATTTTAGAAGCTAATCTTTCAATTTGTTTTTCATCTAATCTAGTCTTAGGTATAGGTGCAGTATAGGATTTTACAGGTGGTTGTGGTGGTACTTTAGGCATAGCCATAGGTCTAGGTGCTTGTGTAGATGTTGGAGGTGGTAACATTAAAGGTGCTTGTGTAGGTGGAAGCATTGAAGGTTGTTGTTGTTTTCTTCTTTGATATAAATCTAAAAGAGCCATTGAACTACTACGGATAGTTTGTAATAGTGTTTCTTCCATCATATCAAAATAATTTTGTGGTTGTGGTTCTTCTGTTCTTTTAGATAAAACAGAAGATTGTCTAATTTGTGGTTTTTGTTCTATCTGAACCATAGATGTTTTACGAGTAAAGAACATGACTACTTCCTGTTGTGTAAATATAATATACTATACTATACACCCAAGTATAAATAAACAAAGGATTATATACATGGAAATGATCTACAAGTTAATGTTAGCTATGATCTTTTTACTCTCTAAAGAGATACCTTTAGAACAGTTATATGAAAAAGACAATATGTGTAAAATTAAAAAGGTTGCTGAAGCTATTCATTATAATGCTATATATAGTGATAAATATGATTACAATTTAGCTTTAACTTTGGTTGCTTTAGGTTTTGTTGAATCAAGATATGGTATGACTGAAGAAGGTTTGATTATCAGTAAAAGAGGAGCTTGTGGCATATTTCAAATTATGCCTAGATACACAGAATATACCTGTATTGAATACTTTGATCTCATTACATCAGCTATGGTTGCTACAAGCATTATTCAACAAATAAAAGATACCTGTACTCTTAAAGATAAGGATGCTTGTCTTTGTCACTATAATAGTGGAAATAAATGTTATGACAGTAGTAGAAAATATGCTAATCTTGTAAGCTCTTTTAAAGAACAAATTCTTAAAGAAATTTTTATAAAACCACAATCCCCTTTAAATATTCTTTTTATTCATCTTTTTACTCAAGACTGTTCGATTCTACTTGACAAGAATAAAATTCCGTTTAGTATATATTAATAGATATGCAATCATAGATATATATTGCAAAGATAGTATTTAAAAAACTAGATATGCAATGATAGACTAGATATGCAATATTAGACTACATAAGCATATTTGTTTTTATATATTTAGATATGCAATGATAGACTAGATAAGATAGATACAGATAAGGTAGATATAGATAAGATAGATACAGATAAGGTAGATATAGATAAGATAGATACAGATAAGGTAGATACAGATAAGGTAGATATAGCTAAGGTAGATACAGATAAGGTAGATAGACTAGATGTCCGTACCCTTATGATAAAACCTTATAGGTATGCAGTCAAATTTATTTTAAGAATTTATAAGTACACCTATTCTAAACCCTTTAAAGAAAGATTTGGTTTATATGATCTTAGGACTTGATCCATCATTAAGAGCATTTGGTTGGACTCTTATAGATGACAATTTATCTATTGTAGATAAAGGTATGTTCTCAACAGAAGCAGATGTTATCTTTGTAGATAGATATATTTATCTAAGAGAACAATTAAGAATTTTAATACAATCATGTAAAGAGAAAACAGACCGTCTACAAGTAGGTATCGAATCTCCTATCTTTAATGACCTTTACAGTGAAGGTATGTATGGTTTATTTCTATATAGCAACGAAGCTCTTAAACTAGAAAAAATGGATGTAGTGTTTTTAACACCCAATCAAGTTAAAGCTCATGCTCATGAATTTTTAGGCAGACCTAAAGGTTGGAAAATGCAAAAAGCAGATATGGTAGAAGCCTGTAAAAAAGCTAACCCTCATGTTAAGAATATCAACCACCACCAATCAGATGCCTATTGGGTAGGTAGAATAGCTAGTAAGTTTTGGGATGCTATGGATGGCAGAGTAGAGATAGATGCTTTAAGTGATTTAGAAAAGAAACATTTTACAGATGTAGATTTATATGTAAAAGGAGCTAAAGAAGGTCGTGTTAAAAGACAAGGCATTTCACATAAAGAAGATGATAGATGGTTTAGGTGGAGTACTAAATAATAAAAGAATTAAGAATTTGAATGTAGTGCAATAATATAATATGGTGATGGAACTCAACTAAACATAGGAGAAACCCAATGGCTAAAGCCAATCTTTTAAAAATCCAAGAGGAACTCAAAAAAACTCTTAAGGAAGATTTTGTCGTTAAACTCGACACTAACTCTATCTCTAAAACAACACCACATATCTCTACAGGTTCTCTTGCTTTAGATTATCTTATTGGTGGTAAAGAAAATTCAAATGGTATCAAGCCATGTCCAGGTATTCCTCGTGGTCGTATTACAAACATCTATGGTAATCCAGGTGCAGGTAAAACAACAATCGCTTTACAAACAGCAGCACAAACTTGTCAAAATGGTGGAACTGTTCTCTACATTGACTGGGAAAATGAAGTTGAACCTAAATATGCAGCTGAACTCGGTGTGCCTATTTCTGATCCTGCTAAATTCATGTTGGTTCAACCCGATACTCTTGAAAATGGTTTAAAGTTTATGGCTTTAGCTGCTAAAGACGGTGTTGATCTTATTGTGATTGACTCAGTCGGTGCAGGTGTGCCTCAAGCTATGTTTGAAAAGCAAGAGGGTGAAGCTCCAGCAGTTGGTTTAAATGCTAGAACTTGGTCAGTTTATTTACCTAAACTCAAAGGTTTGATTGCTAAACACAATACAGCCGTTATCGGGATTTCTCAGTTGAGAGATGCTATCGGTGGTATGCCATCTTTCTCAGGACCTAAAACACTTGCACAAGGTGGTAAAGCATGGCAATACTACTCTTCTTTACAAGTCAAGTTATCTGTTGTGCAAAAAGAAAAAGGTAAAGAATGGGATGCTTTACAAGGTAAGAGTATTGAAACTGTTACGGGTGCAGTTGTCAGGGCTCACTTAGATAAATG
>Ga0194133_10007880_pt1 | contig 12613 bp, 12 predicted proteins | sample TA2KigOf40mmetaG_FD_155448 | JGI IMG/M metagenome (GOLD analysis project Ga0194133, IMG submission 155448) | Freshwater microbial communities from Lake Tanganyika, Tanzania - TA2015055 Kigoma Offshore 40m | ecosystem: Environmental > Aquatic > Freshwater > Lake | place: Tanzania: Lake...
CCATCTGGACCACTGGGCCGACCTCGCCAGCATCGAGGATGCCTTCGTCCGCTTCTGCGCCGCGACGAAGGAGGTCTCCGGCGTCGCAGTGATCTGCGCCGATGATCCCGGCGCGCGGCGAGTCGCAGAGCGGGCGCGAGCCGAGGGGGTCACGGTCCTCACCTACGGGCAGTCCGATGACGCGGACCTGCGCATCACGGACCCGGCGGCCCAGGCGCGCGGCTGGTCCTTTGGCATCGTCGACCGTGGCGTGCGCCGGGGGTCGGTCGCCCTGCAGGTGCCCGGCCTGCACAACGCGCTGAATGCCGCGGCGGCGCTCGCGGTCTCGTCGGTGCTGCGCGTGTCCGACGCGGAGGCAGCGGAGGGACTGGGGTCCTTCACCGGCACCCAGCGTCGATTCGAGTTGCGGGGCCAGGTCGACGGCATTCGCGTCTACGACGACTACGCACATCACCCCACGGAGGTGGAAGCGACTTTGCAGGCGGCGCGCGAGGTCGCCGGTGGAGGGCGTGTCGTCGTCGCCTTCCAGAGCCACCGCTACACGCGCACGGCCGTCTTCGCGCGGGAGTTCGGAGAGGCCCTGGGCCTTGCCGACGAGGTCATCGTCCTCGATGTCTACAGCGCGGGGGAGCAGCCGATCGCCGGGGCGAGCGGTGAGGTGATCGCGGCGGCGGTGCCGCTGCCCGCAGCGAGCGTGCACTTCGAGCCTTCGTGGACCCATGTGCCCCAGGCTGTCGTCGAGCGTGCCCGCCCGGGTGACGTCGTCATGACCATGGGCGCGGGTGACGTGGGCCAGCTTGCACCGCGCATCGTGGAGCTGCTGCGGGAGCGCGCGTGAAGCGTGCCCTCATCGCCGCGCTCGTGGCGATCCCTGTCATCGCTGCCCTCGCATGGCTCGCGTGGTTCTCTCCGTGGCTGGCGGTGACCCAGGTGCAGGTCACGGTCGGGCCGGCGTCGGAGCTGGCCGGTCCGCTGAGCGCCGATGAGGTGCGCACGGTCGCCGGGGTCGAGACCGGCACGCCACTCCTGCGCGTGCCGACGGAGGAGATCCAGAGCCGGGTGAGCGCGCTCCCGCAGGTGGCGTCGGCCTCGGTCGCGCGCGCCTGGCCGGACACGATCGTCATCGACGTGGTCCGACGCCAGCCCATCGCACTCGTCGCGGCCGCCCGGGGCTACGACCTTGTCGATGCGTCCGGAGCAGTCATCGCGTCAGTGCCGACGCCCGGTGAGGGCGTGCCCGTGGTCGCCGCCTCCGATGCCGGGCTCACTGCTGCCCTGGACGTGGCACAGGGCCTGCCCGAGGACCTGCGCCGCAAGGTCACCTCCATCGAGGCCACGACCCGCAACGACGTGACCCTCGAGCTGCGTGATGGCGCGACAGTCATGTGGGGTTCGGCCGACGATGGCGAGATGAAGGCGCGGGTGCTGCAGACGCTCTTCCAGACCAAGGCGCGGTGGTATGACGTCTCGGCCCCCGGCGTGCCCGCGACATCGGACATGCCGAGGCCGCAGATGAGTCCCTCGGGCTAGCCCCGCTTTAGTGCTGGAGTGCGCTGGGCTCCTCGACATGCGTGAGGTGGCCGTCGAGGATCTCGAAGACGCGGTCGGTGTATTCGACCATCCGCAGGTCGTGCGTGACCATGATGCCGGTCTTGCCCCTGTCCTTGATCTCGCGGCGCAGCAATTGCACGACCTGACGCCCCAGTGCGGTGTCGAGCGCTGCCGTGGGCTCGTCGACAAGCACGAGATCGGGGTCGTTCATCAGCGCGCGGCCGATGGCCACGCGCTGCCGCTCACCCCCGGAGAGCTGCTCGGGCAGGTTCTTCGCCCGGTCCGCGAGCCCGAGTTCCTCGAGGAGTTGGTCGGCCCGCTGCTGCGCTGCCTTCTTCGGGGTCTTAACGAGCGTTGCGACGTAGAGCAGGTTCTCGCGGGCCGTGAGGAAGGGCACGAGGTTGGCCGACTGGAAGACGAAGCCGACCTGCTCAGCGCGGAAGCGGGTGAGGTCGCGCTTGGACAGCTGCGTGACGTCGACGTCGCCGACGGTGACGGTGCCGGATGTCGCCGCGAGGAGTCCGCCGATGATGGAGATGAGGGTTGTCTTGCCGGACCCGGAGGGTCCGAGCAGGGCGACGAACTCGCCCTGCTCCACGGACATGGTCGCGGCGTCGAGCGCCGTGACCGCGGTGTGACCGCTCCCGTAGACCTTGCTGACGTCACGCACCTGGAGCAGCGCACCGGGGTGGAGAGGCGCATCGCTCACGGGAGAGGGGCCATCTCCGCCCGGGGCGGAATCGGTCGCCTCGACGACGGGATCGTTCATAGCGTTCCTCCGATAGCGGTGGCCGGGTCGATGCGCGCCAGGCGGCGCAGGGAGAAGGCGGCGCCGACGATGCCGGCGACGAGGGTGAAGACAGCGATCTGGATGAGCGTGTCGGTGCGGAAGAGTGTGGGCACGGTCGCCGGGATGATGAGCCCGAAGAGCCGCGCCACGATCGCTCCGATGATGACTCCGAGGACTGACGCCACGACCGCCTGGACCAGCACGGTGCGTCCGAGCGCGGCGGTGGAGGTGCCCAGCGCCTTGAGTGCGGCGAAGAGCTCGCGCTTCTCCAGGACGAGGAGCGCGAAGAAGAGCGCCACGACCAGGGCGGCAACGGCGAGCGTCGTATAGATGATGGAGTTAAGTGTCGAGCTCTGCTGTTCGACACCGGGAATCGCCAGGCCCACGGCCTCGGCGGTGAGCACGGTCGTGCCCGGTAGCGCCGCGGCGATGGCGGAGAGATCGGCGTCGGGGGTCGTGATGAGCGCGACGGCGTTGATCGCCGTCGGCTGCCCCCTGAGCTCGGGTCGCACGGCATCGCGCATGGCGCGCCAGTCGGCGACGGAGGTCCACATCGTCGGCTGGAGTTGGTAGGAGGCGTCGGAGACGAAGCCCACGACCTCCACGCCCACGTCCCCGACGAAGACCTTCGACCCCAGGGTCACGCCAGCGTCCTGCAGGCGGGTGTCGACAGCCGCGGTGCCGGTCTCGCCGGCGGCGGGCAACCGCCCCTCGGTCAGGGTGGTCGGGGAACCGGGGCCACCGACCTCCAGGCCGAAGACGGCGAGGTCGATGTCGCCCTCGGGTCCGGTGCCTCCCGTGAGCAGCACCCCCACGGGGCCGGCGGACTCCACGCCGGGTGCGCCGGCGAAGGCCGCGACGTCCGTCTCGTCCAGGCGCGAGCGGATCAGCGACCCCTCGGCATCGTCGGAGAAGGCATAGGCCGTGGCGTTGGTGGAGCGCACGGCGCCGGTGGCGCCGTAGAAGAGCCCGTCGGCCAGCGCGCCGAGGACCAGGACGAGGAAGACGATGAGGGCGAGGGCTCCCACCACGGCGCCGAAGCGCCCCTTGGATCGCGTCAGCTCACCGCGCGAGAGGAGTGCTGCTGGCCCGCTCATCGCGCACCGACCGCGCTGGCGGGATCGATGCGTGCGATCCGGCGGATGCTGAGGAGCCCCGCGAGGAGGGAGAACACCCAGACGCTGACCACCACGCCGATGATGAGGCTTGGCTCGATCGAGACCGGCAGGCCGGTGTTGAGTCCGCGCACGGCCAGAAGGGTGAGCCCCACGGCGATCGCCGAGGCGATGAGCACCACCAGGGTGATCTGGATGGCCACCGTCGCGGCGAGGCGCCCGGTGCTGGTGCCGATGGCGCGCAACAGGGTGAAGGGCTTGAGCTTTTGCACCGTGAGGATGAGGAAGAAGAACCCGATGACGACGATGCCGATGACGAAGGTCAGGCCCACGAGGATGCCGAAGCTCTGCGAGATGGACTCGATACCGGGGATGAGCGACACGGCCTCGTCGCGGGTGTAGCCGGTGACGCCGGGGACCGTCGCGGTGATGTCGCTGGCGACCTGCGCGGGGTCCGAGCCCTCGGTCACGTCGAAGGCCACCGCGTTGATGGGCACGAAGGGCAGACCGGGATTGGTGCCGGTGAAGGCGTCGGCGTAGGTGCCCGAGTCGACGTACATCGTCGGGATGGCATTGAATTGCGCGCCGCGGAGCAGACCGACGACGGTGAGCTCGGTGCCCGCGGGGTCGAGGGTGACGACGTCTCCGATGGCCACGCCTCCGCCATCGACGGCCGCTTCTCCGGGGCCGGTGGGCAGCGCGCCATCGACGAGTCCGCTCGGGGCACCGGGAGCGCCCTGGTCGAAGCCGAAGACCTGCACGTCGACTTGCGCGCCGTCGATGACCGCCGCGGTCGTGAAGGTGCCGACCGCGCCGTAGGAGCCGACACCGGGGACGGCGGCGACGGCATCGAGGACATCCGGCGCCATGCGGCTTGCCGCGATGTTGTCGCGGGCGAAGTCGGCGTAGACGAGCCCGTCGGCCCGCAGGCCCTCGAGCGCACCCACGAGGGCCCCGACGAGAGCGGCCGACAGGGTCGACAGCAGGAGCACGAGGAAGACGAGGAGGGATACGGCCCCCGTGAGCAGGCCGAAGCGCAATTTGGCTCGGCGGATCTCCGCCCCAGCCAGACCCATGTGACCTCCCGAGATCGGTCTGGGCGCCTAGCCTCTCGTGCCGGGCTCGCTCCCGCACCTCGGCGGTGGCAGTCTGACGCAGTGCACCGTGCCCGTGACTCCGTGGTCCTGGGGCTGGCCCTGCCGTCCGGGGGCGCGGTGCGCACGACATGGACCGCGCCCGATGGCCAGGCCAGGGGCTGGGCCTGGGTGCAGCACGGCTTCGCGCGTCGGGGCGACGACCTCGCCGGCCTCGCGGGCTTGCTCAACCGGGCGGGCTTCGCCGTGGTGCGTCCGGACGTCGCCTCATGGCGCCCGCGGCGCTCGATGCACGACACCGGGTGGCTCACCGAAGTCGCGCTGACACTCGGTCGCGCGGTCGACTCAGGTCTGCCCCAGGGGCGCGGGGTCGCCGCCGACGGACCATGGGTCCTGGCCGGACACTCGGCGGGTGCGGCCGTCGTCACGCACGGGGCGGCATGCCTCGGCGCACGTCACGGGGCAGCGCCGGTCGCGTCCCTGATCCTTCTCGATCCGGTCGACACCGTGGGAGGTCTGCTCACCGCGGCCCTGGGATCGGGGGACGTGGCCTCGTCGGTGCACGTGCACGCCTGCCGGCCGTCGCGGTGCAACCGCCACGGAGCCACCGTCGGACTGCTCGACGAGCGGGGCTGGCCGGTGACCTGGCACCCCGGCCTCGCCCATCCCGACCCCGAGCGGATCCCGCCGGATGCCCAGGCCGGGTCGGTCCCCGGCCCCTCACCGTGGCTCGCGCGTGTGTGCGGGGAGCCGGGGGACCCGGCGGACATCGCGGAGCTCGCTCGCCTCGTGCGCGCGCAGGCGTGCGCCGACGCCGCACTGTGATGCGTGGGACAGGCGTGGCTTCTTGCTCGAGGTGAGGTTGACCCTTAACCTCATCGACAGAGGCACCGGATCGAGGATCTCATCTTCGACTTGAAGTTGAGATTCATGTGCCAGCGTGCACGGCTCGCGCGGGGACACTCGTGAGTCGGACCGGAAGGGATGCAACCGTGGCTGCACCGCAGAACTATCTCGCTGTCATCAAGGTCGTCGGCATCGGCGGCGGCGGGGTCAACGCCGTCAACCGCATGATCGACGTCGGCCTCAAGGGTGTCGAGTTCGTCGCGATCAACACCGACGCGCAGGCGCTCCTCATGAGCGACGCCGACGTCAAGCTCGACATCGGGCGCGAACTCACCCGCGGCCTCGGCGCCGGCGCCGACCCCGAGGTGGGCCGGCAGGCCGCCGAGGACCATGCCGAGGAGATCGAAGAGGTCCTGCGCGGCGCCGACATGGTCTTCGTCACCGCGGGTGAGGGTGGCGGCACGGGCACGGGTGGCGCGCCGGTCGTGGCACGCATCGCCAAGTCGCTCGGCGCGCTCACCATCGGCGTCGTGACGCGTCCCTTCGGCTTCGAGGGCCGGCGTCGGCAGTCCCAGGCGGAGACCGGCGTCGATGCGCTGCGCGCCGAGGTCGACACCCTGATCGTCATCCCCAACGACCGCCTGCTCTCGCTGACCGACCGCAACATCAGCGTCATCGATGCGTTCCGCCAGGCCGACCACGTGCTTCTCCAGGGCGTCTCCGGGATCACCGACCTCATCACGACCCCGGGCCTGATCAACCTCGACTTCGCCGACGTGAAGTCGGTCATGCAGGGGGCCGGCTCGGCGCTCATGGGCATCGGCTCGGCCCGGGGTGATGAGCGGGCGGTCGAGGCAGCCACCGCAGCGATCTCAAGCCCGCTGCTCGAGGCCAGCATCGAGGGAGCCCATGGGGTCCTGCTGTCGGTCTCCGGAGGCTCTGACCTGGGGCTCTTCGAGATCAATGAGGCGGCGCGCATGGTGTCCGACGCCGCTCACCCCGACGCCAACATCATCTTCGGTGCGGTGATCGATGACACCCTCGGCGACGAGGTGCGCGTCACGGTGATCGCCGCGGGCTTCGACGGCGGCACGCCGCCGGCGCGCCGCGCCCAGCCGGTCACCAAGAAGATTGCCGAGGAGACACCGCTCGCTGCGGCCGTCGCCGCGAAGCAGTCCTCGTCGGCCGACAGCGCCGAGATTCCCGTCACGCCCGAGCCGCCCAAGCGGCCGGTGCAGCAGCCGCGCACGATCGTCTTCGACGATGCGGGTGACGATCTCGACGTCCCCGACTTCCTGAAGTAGTCGTCGCCGTGGGTGTCCTCGCCCGCGGTCGAGTCGTGGATGCCGGGCGCAGTGCCGACTGGCTCTTCACGGACCGCCTAGGCGGTCAGAGCACCGGTGCCTACGCCGAGCTGAACCTCGGGGGATCGGTGGGCGATGAGCCCGATGCTGTCGCTGCCAATCGGCGCGAGGTCGCGGGCATGGTGGGGTGCGACGGCCTGGCACTGGTGAAGCAGGTGCATGGGCGGGATGTCGCGTACCTGCGTGCGATCCCTGGTGAGCCGCCACCGGCCGACGCGATCATCACGGGCGAGAGCAGTCTGGCGATCGCCGTACAGGTGGCCGACTGCGTGCCGGTGCTCCTCGCCGACCTGAGCGGGGGGCAGGTGGCAGCGGTGCATGCGGGGTGGCGCGGGGTGGTCGCCGATGTCGTGGGCGCCACCCTGGAGAGGCTTTCGCCCCGGGGGGAGGTGAGCGCGTGGGTGGGACCGGCGATCTGCCCCGGGTGCTACGAGGTGAGTCCCGAGGTCCGCGACGAGGTGGCTGATGCTGTCCCGGAGGCGGCAGCGCGCACTCGCCAAGGCACCCCGGCCGTGGACGTGCGCGCCGCGGTGCTCGCCCAACTCCGTCAGCACGGGGTCACGGGCGAGATCGTAGGCGGCTGCACCTTCGAGGATCCGACGCTCTACTCCTACCGGCGGGATACCACGACGGGCCGGCAGGTCGGCGTAATCGTCATGCGGGACAGCGGATGACCACCGACGACCGCACTCAGGAGCTCCACGAGCACCTCGACGTTGTCCGAGCTCGCGTCGACGCGGCATGCGCAGTCGCCGGCCGTGACCCGAGTGACGTGACACTCATCGTCGTCAGCAAGACGTGGCCCGTCGAAGACGTGCGGCGCCTGGCGGCACTCGGCGTTCGCGACTTCGGGGAGAATCGCGATCAGGAGGCCGCCCCCAAGGCAGAAGCGACAGCGGACCTCGGACTGCGATGGCACTTCGTCGGACAGCTGCAGTCCAACAAGGCCAACTCCGTCGCTCGCTATGCCGATCTCGTGCACTCCGTCGATCGCCTCTCGCTGGTGACGGCACTGGACAGGGGCGCGTCGAAGGCGGGTCGGCGGGTGGGGTGCCTGATCGAAGTCGACCTCGCCGGGCAGGTGGAGGCGCGGGGCGGGGCTCGGCCGGAGCTGGTCCCCGAGCTCGCGGCGCAGGTCGCGGCCAGCGACCACCTGCTGCTGCAGGGCGTGATGGCCGTCGCGCCGCTGGCTGCCGCCGGCGAGAGCCAGGCGGAGGTGTCCGCGCATGCTTTTGCGCGCCTGGCGGAGGTGTCTGAGCGCCTGCGCCAGGACCATCCGGACGCCACGCTCATCTCGGCGGGCATGTCCGAGGACCTCGAGCAGGCCGTGAGCGCCGGCGCGACACACCTGCGCGTGGGGAGCGCGGTCCTGGGGACGAGGCCTCCGCTCGGCTAACTTAGGGGGACGCCACCGGGCCCGGTGGCGAGAAGGGAATGCCATGGCGGGCGCGATGCGCAAGATGGCGGTCTATCTCGGACTGGTCGAGGACGATCCCGACCGCCACGAGTCGTACTTCGAAGAGGACGAGTGGGAGTACGAAGACGAGCCCGCCCCCTCCCGCCGCAGCCGCTCGTCGGACCGGTCGACCGAGAGGTCCTCTCGTCAGCCGGAGCGACCCGAGCCGCGCACGGTCACGGTCGTCGATCCCCGAGAGCCTCGGCGCCTCTACCGCGACGAGCCCAGCAATGTCTCGCCGATGCCGGGGCCGGGTGCGCGTCCCACACCCGTCCCAGCGGTAGACCTGCATCGCATCACGACCATCCACCCGCACACCTATAACGACGCGCGTCGCATCGGGGAGGAATTCCGCGAGGGAGTCCCCGTCATCATGAATCTCACCGAGATGGACGACGGTGATGCCAAGCGCATCGTCGACTTCGCGGCGGGTCTGGTCTTCGGCCTGCACGGCACGATCGAGCGGGTCACCAACAAGGTCTTCCTCCTCTCACCGGCAAACGTCGAGGTGGGTGCCGAGGCGCGAGCCCAACTCGCGCAGACCGGCTTCTTCAACCAGAGTTGACGCGCGGGTGCGCGTCAGTCGAAAGGGGACGGTTCGGTGGCGGTGGTCGGGCAGGTGCTCGCCACCTTCCTCTGGCTCTACTGGCTGGTCCTCATCGGCCGTCTCATCCTGGACTTCGTGCAGATCTTCGCTCGATCCTGGCAGCCCCGCGGCCCTCTCCTCGTGGTCGCGGAGGCCATCTACACCGTCACCGATCCGCCCTTGCGTGTCTTGCGCAAGGTCATCCCGCCCCTGCGACTGGGCGGGGTGCAGTTCGACCTCGCGTTCCTCATCCTCATCATCGCCGTCCAGATCCTCATCAACGTCGCTCTCGCCCTCTAGCGCGCACATCCCCCAGGAGGCACCGTGACCCTCACCCCTCAGCAGGTCCACGAGAAGCAGTTCAACACCGTCAAGATGCGCACCGGCTACGACATGGACGAGGTGGACGCCTTCCTCGACGAGGTCGAGTCGGCCCTCGGCGGTCTCATCGTCGAGAACGACGATCTGCGGGCCCAACTGGCGCAAAAGCCCGCGGCCCCGGTGACCTCTGCCGACGTCGAGAAGAAGCTTGCCGAGGCTGAGAAGAAGGCGGCCGAGGCTGAGAAGAAGCTCAGCGAGGCACAGGCCAAGCTCGCCGAAGCGGATAAGAAGGCGAGCGAGGCGGACAAGAAGCTCGCCGAGGCTGCCGACAAGGAGAAGGCGGCCGAGACCAAGCTCACCGAGGCGCGGCGGATGGCGACGGCCAACACCGTCGCTCCCGCTCAGGCGGCAGCGCCCGCTGCTGCAGCAGCCGCCATGGCCGCTGCGCCCCCGGCAACTCCTGCTCCCGCCCCGGCGCCAGCTCCGGCCGCGGCCGCGGACGCAGACGTCCCCGGCCGCGCCTTCGCGATGCTCGAGGCGGCGCAGCGCACGGCGGACGAGACCGTGGCGAGCGCCAAGGCCGAAGCAGACACGATCTTGGTGAAAGCCCGCGAGGAAGCGTCCAAGGTGACCGGCCAGCTCGACGAGCAGCGAGCGGCACTGGAGACCAAGGTGAACGACCTGCGCAGTTTCGAGCGCTCCTACCGCACGAAGCTGCGCGACACCATCTCCGGGCAATTGGCCGAGCTCGACAAGGTCGCCTCAGTTGAGCCCAAGGCGCCAACGAGCTCCTAGCGGGCCTCGGGCTCGGCCGGTCCTGATCCGTCCTGCTCAGGCAGGGGGCGCACGCTGTGCGTGCGCAGGTCCCATCTCAGCGTGATCACTCGCAGCGAGATGACCGACCCGAGGCAGGCGAGGGCGGCCAGGCCACCGCTGAACTGGTCGAGGAGCACATAGACCGTCGCGCCGACGGCGGCGAGCAGTGCGTAGGGCTGGCTGGGCAGCAGGATCTGTGGCGTCTCGCCCCTCAGGACCGATACGACGGCCCCGCCGGTGACGGCGGCCAGGAATCCGACCGTGATGGCCCCGATGTCCGGCAGCCCGAACTCGATCGCCATCTGGGCAGCGATGACGGCGTACAAGCCCAGCGCCAGGGCGTCGAGCACGATGAAGGTCCAGCTGCCCACACGGATCCATCGCCCGATGACCAGGACCGTGACGACGGCCGCCAGCACGGCCGCGAGATACCACGGGGATCGCAGCGCGAGTGGCGGCAGATTGCCGAGCAGGAGGTCGCGCGTGATGCCCCCACCCAGGCCGAGGACGAAGGCGAAGACCGCCACACCGACGATGTCGTAGCTGACGCGCGAGGGCTGACGGCCGAGGATCGCGCCGGAGAGAGCCGCGACGAAGGTCGTCACGAGAGCGAGCCACAGGGGGGTGTTGGCCGCGATGTTGGGCAGGTCGATCTGGTGCACGGTCGAAGCGTAGAGGTCAGGCCTTGCTCAGGACGAAATCCAGTGCCAGGCCGCCCTCCGTCGCCGTGGCGCTACCCGACCGGACCGCACCCTCCGCGAAGTCCGTCGCGAGGACCTCGCCCGCGATCATCTCCCGGTGCTCGCGCAGGGCCGCGGCGACGTCATCGTCGGAGGAGGACCAGGTGAGCGTGATGCGGTCGGAGATGTCGAGGCCCGCCGACTTGCGTGCCTCCTGGATCAGGCGCACAGCCTCGCGTGCGCAGCCCAGGCTGCGCAGCGCAGGCGTGAGCTCGAGGTCGAGCGCGACCGTCTCACCGTCCCCGCTCGCCACGGACCAGCCCTGCCGTGGGGTCTCGGTCACGATGACGTCGTCGGGGGAGAGCTCGATCGTGCCGAGGCCAGCGACGTCGATGGATGCGGACCCTGCACGCAAGCCGGCCGCCAGCGTCGCGGGGTCGGCCGAGGCGATCGTCGTGGCGACCTCCTGGGTCTGCTTGCCGAAGCGCTTGCCCAGTGCACGGAAGTTCGCCTTGACCGAGACGTCGACGAGGTCACCGTCGCTCGCCGAGAGGTTGGCCATGTCGAGCACGTTGAGCTCATTCGCAACCTCGGCCACGAGCTCGGCGGGCAGCGCGGCCCATCCGGGGGCTGAGACCAGAGCGCGAGCCAGTGGCTGACGCGTGCGCACGTTGGACGCCGCTCGCGCTGCCCGCCCGAGTTCGACGATTCGCCGGACCAGGGCTACCTGCGCGGCGAGCTCGTCGTCGATGACGTCAACGTCGGCGGCCGGCCAAGACGCCAGGTGCACGCTCGGCGGTGCGTCGGGGTCCACCGCGCGCACCATGTCCTGCCAGACCCGCTCGGTCACGAAGGGTGTGAAGGGTGCCATGACCAGCGTGACGATGCGCAGCGCCTCGTCGAGGGTGGCCAGCGCGGCGGGATCGCCGTCCCAGAAGCGTCGGCGTGTGCGGCGGACATACCAGTTGGAGAGGTCGTCGACGAAGGCCGAGATGAGACGTCCCGCGCGCTGCGTGTCGAAGACCTCAAGCGCCGCATCGACATCGCGGGCCAGCCGGTGCGACTCGCTTAGCACCCACCGATCGAGGGCGGGCCGCTCGTCGACCGGCGGCGCTGCGTCGCCGGGAGTCCATCCGGCAGCCCGCGCGTAGAGCGAGAGGAAGGAGGCGGTGTTCCAGTAGGTGAGGAGGACCTTGCGCACCACCTCCTGGATCGCCGCATGTCCCACGCGCCGCGCCTGCCACGGCGAACCGGATGCGAGCATGAACCACCGCACGGCATCGGCGCCGTGCTCATCCATGAGAGGGATCGGCTCGAGGACATTGCCGAGGTGCTTGCTCATCTTGCGGCCGTCCTCGTCGAGGATGTGGCCCAGGCACACGACGTTCTTGTACGACGACTGATCGAAGACGAGCGTGCCGACGGCCATGAGCGTGTAGAACCAGCCGCGGGTCTGGTCGATGGCCTCGCAGATGTAGTCGGCCGGGTAGCGGGAGGCGAACTCCGCCTCGCCGCGATGGGGGTAGCCGAATTGCGCGAAGGGCATGGCCCCGGAGTCGTACCAGCAGTCGATGACCTCGGGCACGCGCGTGGCCTCGGCGCCGCAGTCGGGGCAGGCGAAGGTCACCTCGTCGACGTAGGGCCGGTGGGGGTCGAGGTCAGCCAGCTCGCGCCCGCTGCGGCGGCCGAGGTCGGCCAGCGACTCGATGGCGGTGAGATGGCCCTCGGGGCATCGCCAGATGGGCAGCGGCGTGCCCCAGTAGCGGTTGCGCGAGAGAGCCCAGTCGACGTTGTTGTTGAGCCAGTCGCCGTAGCGGCCCCACTGGATCGTCTCGGGGTACCAGTTGGTGCCCTCGTTCTCCCGGAGGAGATCGTCCTTGATGGCGGTCGTCTTGATGTACCACGACGGCTGTGCGTAGTAGATGAGCGGCGTATGGCACCGCCAGCAGTGCGGATAGGAGTGCTCGTAGCCCACATGCTTGGCGAGCAGGCCG
>Ga0194133_10007881_pt1 | contig 12613 bp, 4 predicted proteins | sample TA2KigOf40mmetaG_FD_155448 | JGI IMG/M metagenome (GOLD analysis project Ga0194133, IMG submission 155448) | Freshwater microbial communities from Lake Tanganyika, Tanzania - TA2015055 Kigoma Offshore 40m | ecosystem: Environmental > Aquatic > Freshwater > Lake | place: Tanzania: Lake Tanganyika...
GTGGCCATAACATCTATGGCGGGACTCTTATAAAGGTGTTGGTCACGCATCAACATCGCCTGAGTCTATACTGCACAAGATTATTATATTATATGTTATTATAGTGATGGGTCTGGGCCAAAATTTTTTGACCCGTGTCAGGTAGGGTCGATTTTTTGTTGCGCAGGTTGGATCTGCCATCTTTGGTTTGGGTTTGGAAAATTTCCCCTAAAAATATCAAAATTTTCAATGTTATGTCCTTTGGGTCAAAAAGTTTTCTTCAGGTCGGGTTAAAAAGTACCCGGATCAAAGGCGGGTTGGCCTACTTGGGGTCAAAAGTATGCTCTGGTCGGGTCAGGTCATAGCCCATCTCTACTAGCAACTGCACTTGATAAAATGAGGTTGCAGAGGCATACAGGGCTCAAACCAGACCTAAAACACACTTCTAATGTATGATTTAAAGACTTGTGCTTTATATGAGCTTTGTTTAATTAGGTTTTTTAATCTCTATGGTACGCCTTGGGAATTTAATCATCAAGGGCACACTTTTTAATAAGGCCATGAATATTTGTTGGATTTTTTGAGGCAATCTGGGGTCAAAGATTGCTTGGAGGTTCCTGCTTGGGTTTAAACCCACGACCCTCAGAACCTCAGCCAAGTGCCATTACAATTAGTCCACAGTGACCCCTTTTTTATATTTCTATCTAAAATTGAAATTCACATATTCTTTTACCCAATTTCAATTCCATCAAACTTTGAATGGATTTGAAAAAAAAACTTTTTATCTGTTCCTGAGTGGTTAAAAGTTGTTGGAAGTTTCTTAGGATTCACATCCGACAGATTCATTTTTTATGTTGAGAAATAATTTGCTTAATCATCTCATATTTTACACTTCATTCTATCTTCTTGGAAAAATGATTGAATTTATCAAATAAAGTGAAAGAATCTGACATTTTGACATCGATTTTTTGCATCGTGTGTTCCACTCAATGCTTTTCTGTCAACTTGCAAAGCAACCTGTCATTAAAGTGTGTGAATTTAGTAAAATAAAAATATCCATACTGTGCCAGAGAAAAGCAAGGAATGAAGATATGTGATAGAGATGAAGTGACTAGTGATGGGTCCTGGCCTAAAGTTTTTGACCCGGATAAGGTCGGGTCAATTTTTTGTGGCTTGGGTGTCAGCCATCTATGGATTGGATCTGGGTTTGGTAAATTTCCCCTAAAATGTCAAATTTTTCAATTTTTTTGCCTTCGGGTCAAAAAAAATCTCATCGGGTCGACCTCTTATTTAGTGCGGGTCAAAAGTGAGCTCAGGTCTAGTCAGGTCAAGGCCCATCTCTAGAAGTTACCCAGATGTAGGGTAGTTAGGCCGTGACCCAACACGACCTGAGCATACCTCTGACCCGCAATAAATAAGGGGCTGACCCGTCTCTGATCAGGGTATTTATTTTGAACTCACTCAAAGAGATTTTTTTGACCCGACAGGAAAAAAATTGAAAAATTAGTTGACCCAGAGAAGCCCTCTCTGATCCGGGTCAAAAATTTTGGCCCAAACCCATCTCTACCAAGATGAAAGCTTTTACTTCCTCTGATCTGAATTAGAGGTTGACCCTGATCCTAACCAAACATACCTCTTACCAACTGTACATAACAGTCAGATAAGAATTTTGACCAAGACTTTTTATGACCTGACTGAAATTTTTTTTGAATTGAATTTCAACATGGTAATATTATATGTTTTATCTGAGAAAAAGCTTTATCCTTACTCGACTTATTTTTGTTGCCTAAAGTTGAGCCAAAGTTTTTGATCCTTCTCATCTTTAATCTCAGATATATATTTTGACTTTCCCCAAGACTAGATGAGAGCAAATTTCATAAAGGCTTACTGAAAAGATATTGATCAAGAGTGTTATCCATCCATTTCCCCTTCTAATATGAGTTAAGAATAAGGCGTTTTTTGTGAAGTACTTTTTGGGGATAAAACATTAAAACAAACATCCACTTTAAGATTATCTTATATTTTAAATCCAAATAATTATTCTATTTAAATAAATGCTTAATAAGAAACTGGGAGAAAAACTTTCAAAGGTTTGCAAGTCTATTTGCTGACCTTGAAAGATAAGCTCTTTTTGGTAGGTTAAGTGAAAATAGGTTGCATGATAAAGTAACTTCTATGGGTATGGGTAGTCTACATACATATTTCACCAGTCAGAAATTTTTTCTTTGGTGATTCACTGACCCGATTGTCAAGGATGCCTTGCAAAGAACTTTGCCCTGATATTTGTCCGGAGATTGCAAGGATTTTGTTATGGAGACCTAAAACTTCCTTCCATTAACATGTAAAAAAAGGTCTTACTTATAACCCTTACTTATATATCTATAACCCAAAGTTACTGCTGAGCAATTCAATGTAATATAATAATCTAGACATTGTCTATTTAAACACTTTCTAGGTTTCATAAAAGTAACAAAACTCCTTTTCCTTTTGATTATTGAAGGTGTTTAGTGCAAAGAGGGGATAAAGGCACATTTTCCTAACTGAGAATCATTCTTTGTTGTTTAAGTGGCAACCTTAAGTAAAAGGTCACAACTGCTGGGATTTGAATCATTTGGGGCTGGATTCCCAGTGTGATGCCAAAATCATCAGATACTCTGCGACATTAATCATAAGTAATTACTTACATCTTGATCAATGGCACCATCTTTCCTTTTGATTGGTACACCTCTAGTACCCAAAATTAGGCTTGATATTCCCATGGATTTCTTCTTTTCAATGTCTGCAATGTCCCCCATGACAATATTCACGAGGGCATACTCCATCAAGGATAGGAACACAAACACTGTGCAACCAGACATGAAGACATCAATGGCTTTGATGTAAGAAACAGGTGGAAGAGACTTTTGACTGTTTGCATGTTGAGTTGACAAGGTAAGGAGACTTAAAAGAAAATATCAATATTAAGAATCTTTGACTGTATGTCTTCTGTAAGGATGTAGATGTAGAAGTTCAGGAGGGGTAAGGATTTCAGTGCCTTGTAGGGAAGAATGAATGAGGTTGGCAAGCGAAATGACCATCTTTATGAATTAGCAATGATTGTTTAGATAAATACCTTGTCACCCCGAGTGTCACTCTTGCTGGGACAGCTTCAGGCTTGATCCAAAATGATATCCATGACATGATAACGATGAGACATGTGGGCACATAGGTGTGAAAAAGGTAGTAACCCAACCGTCGTTTGAACTTGAAAACAACTTCAAGGCAAGTGAATTTACCTAGAAATGGGAACAAGATAATTTCCTTTTTAAATAACATATGTGTTAGCAACAAAAGCAATAATACTGATTCGAAAAAATAGTAGATTTTTAACCCTTTTTAGAGGGTGTAACTCTTTAAGATGATCCATTTAGAAAAGATGCGGCTTCAACTAATTTCTTTGCTGACTTGAAGTAAGGTTGGTTCATAGTTATTGAAAACAAGTATCTCAAAAATAAAAGTCACATGTGTTTTCAATGATTTCAATTCCTTAACTAACTCTAAATAAAGATTACAATTTTGATGGCAGTGTCTCATCGACAAGAAATTACAAGTTTAATTAGAATGACTGTGTAGCGAAGACCTCGAAAGAGAGGGTTTGAAATACAGTTGAATAGGGTCCCAAATAATAGAATGGAAAAGCAATGCTACAAAGAGATTCACTTTAGTTATACTTAACCTTTGTTTTAAAGAACTTGACACAACCTCTTATTAATGGACAACTGCTTAACTTTGCATCAACTGCTGTCATTTCTTACCACACCCTGAGCCATTGCTCAGTCGGTTCCCCAAGTTGCATGAGCTCATAAATAATATCACTTTGATTGCATTGATCCTTTTTATAAGGACAGGTAATTGATTGTTCTCAAAATATGAAATTTCTTGCTGATACAAAGATAATAGATCTAGTAATAGAAATGTTTCATTTCTCAAACTTCAGTATTTTTTGTTATAAATTTCGTGAACCTATAGGAATTACATCTTGAACACATGCCTCATTTTTTTGTACAAATTGAACAAAAAGTATTTGAAGACGTTTACTTTTTACAAAGACAAAATGCTTTTTGAATGTCAGGCTGTTATTGCATGTTTTCCAATAAATTACATCCATTTTTCAATTTTGTCAAGAGAATTTTGTGCATTTTTCCACTTCACAAAATTCTTTGAGTCCTTTTTGCAAACTCGGAAAAATAAAATTCCATTCTTATGATGTTATTCAAGGTTGTTGAAAAAGGATGGATATTTTATCACATTTTGGATGATTCGTTTTACTCGCTGTGAATCAAATGATTCCTTGTTCATCTCAAATCAAAAAAGCTGCATCTTGTTTAGATTATCTGGATCCAATAAAAATACAGTTTCAAATTCAAATTTCACATTCTGTGACATTTTGACTGTAAACTTTTTCTTATTATAATTGTTCTTATTTTTATCACCCCTATTTACTACAACAACTGATGATTAATATTTGCCTTAAGTATTTCCATATTATAGCAAAAACTAACCAAAGGTTTATGAAAGTCACTACTTTATTTGTTTAAAATAAAAATTTAATTTCAACTTCAGATACTTTTTTAGTTTATATAATCAAGTCCAACTTAAACTTTAGCCACTAGTTTCTCATTAGCAAACCAACAGAGGGCAATGGATTGAAGTTTAAAGTATTTTTTTGTCATAGTCAAAACCAATTACCCGTTCATAAAAATCAATACTCGATTTGTTTAAAATAAAAATTTGATTTCAACCTCAGATATTTGTTTAGTTTTTAAGCAACTCCAACTTCAACTTTAGATACTCGTTTGGCTTAGCAACCCAACAGAGGGCAATGTATTGCATTCTTAAATGTGAGCACAAGAATCAGACACATGGCAGAAGGATTGTGGAAAACTATTGCACCACCTTATGAGAAATCACAAAATCCCTGAAGAGCTAAATCAGTCTTAGTCAATCATGACAATTTTGAAATTACCTGTTGAATAAACAGTGGTGCAATCATCACTTTTTGTTGACATCAACTCCAGTTGAGGAAGCTCAATACCTTTATCCACATCAAGAGGCATTTGGGGATCCCATATGAAAATTAGGTCATCCGTTGTGTGAGAAACTAAAAGAAAATTAATTTGATAAAATCTTTGAATGGTAAAGGAACTCAGCATGAAATTTGCAACACTGTTCTGATTTCAAAGAACTTATTTTCATGAAGAACCCCTGAGGAATATTTGCCTGAGGAAATGCTTCAAGTTTCTAAATAAATGAATCCAAATTTTGGCCCAAGAATATTTGACAAAAAAAAGATTATGAACTTTTTGAAAAGTAGATGCCTTTAAGGCTTTTGATTTGGGGGCTTTTTGTGCCCAATTTCACTCTTTTGCATGAATAATTTTTCTTTTTCTGAAACAATTTTTCTCGACTTAACAAGGGTTACAAATTTTTAAAACAACCTTAATAAGACTTGAAAAATTCTGTTCCATTAAGAGTCATCAAAAGACCATTTTATGGATAAACGTGCTCTGAAATCTCATTATTTACTATTACCACCTGCAAATTTTGTTCAAATGCACTTTTTAAAAAACCATTTGAGTTTCAAAGCATTTATGTGACCATTGTGCATGAACTTTTTAATGCACAAACTGTACTTTAATTGATTATATTCTTCAAGGATTTGCAAGTGTTAAAAATTCCCCTCGATAGTTTCATGAAAAAATAATGTAATTTTAGATGAAAAAGAAAGAAAAATAAGGCATGTTTCACGGGCCCCTGACTTAGGGTATTAAAATACTTACTGCTTTCGATTTCCAAGTTACATTCTTGAGTATCATGTGGATAATTTTTGAAGTGCATTGGGCATGATAAGACCAGAGTTAACCTAAAGTATCAAAATAGAGCAAATGTTGATTTGGAATTCAGATGTAAGCTGAGAAATGAGACTTGCAGTCCTAAAAAATCCATAAATTGTCCGATGATATTACAATAGCAATATCTTACAACAAAACTAATTGACTCAAAACTCACCAGATTTTGATTTACCTTCAAATTTTTATCTGTCTTAAAATCATTTTACCCCAAACCTCTCTGTTTGCCTTTGAAATTCTTTCATCTTGTCTGGAAGACTGTGTCACTCAGGAAAGTAAAGTTAAATGAGTATAATAAAAATGTTTCTAGAATCTTACGGGGAAAAAATTCTTTCAGCATCATTTCATCATCAACTGTAAACTCCTTTTTAGATTCTTGAAGCTAAATGATTAAGACTCTTATTCATGTCTTTGAGGCTGTTTTTGTAGTAAACCTGGGTCAAAGTTTGAAGAAGGAGTCGCCGTGGCTGGGTAGTCATATAGCATCAGGCTGGGAATCTAAGGGTCAAAGCTCAAAGCCCGGTACCTCCTGGCAACCTTTGACCCCAGCTTGCTTAAAACAACAAATATTACCATCCTAAGTGTGCCCTTAATGATTAAATTCACAAAACTAAAAAGTTGTTGCTCAAGTCGACAACTCTTCACCTGGACGGTGATGGTACTACTTGGTCACTTACATGTACGTGTTGCCAGATGTAAAAAGTAAATAAATGCCATGTACAGAATTGCTATAAAAGACCTCATCAAATTCCATGTTGGGACTGTTAAAAAGCCATGAGCAATTTCATTGAATTCATTTAAGGTTCATAAATGGTTGCTTTTATTTGCATTAAGTTGTAATTGCTTTCTGCTTTATATCTATGCAATCACTAGACAGTATGTTATTGACTTTGGTACTTTCTGATTTCATAAGAATATTCGTTTGTCTAACTAGGCAAGCAAAACAACATCATTCCAATTAAGCTAGGAAAAAAACACATGTAATACGTTAAATTATGCATCATATGCCCTTGACCAATAACAAAAAAGTGTAAAAAATAAAATAATAGCTTGGTGCTCTTCTCTGGAGTGCATAATGGAGTTTGTGTAAGCATGTTGTAAAACCCCGTGATGACCATTCCTATCAGTACAGAGTTTTGGTTTGGTCTGCTTTACTCTCATGCTTCATATGTTATCATATGACTTTGCTAGAGAGGTAATCAATCAATGAAATGATATGTACAATGACAAAGGTAAGTAATAAACAAAAATCTTCTTTAAAAAGGTCCTCAATGCTTTATGGAACATCACCCTTTTTATAGGAATGGGAAGTGAAGCAAAATGAGGAGGCATCAAAGAGGAGAAAATATATTTATTTGACTTTAAAGTTTGTCCTAATTTTAATAATAAAAACAGTTTATTCTCAGGCTTCCACTAATCACAGAAACTATCTTAAAGTGAAAATATTAGTTTCATATTGGCTCCGCATTGCACAAAACTAAACTTTCAATAATTATTTTTTGCCTTTCTCTTATCAAATATTTTAGAACTTGTTCCCTAAAAAGCCATTTTTCACTTTCCCTTTATTAAAGATGTTGTGGCCAAAGAAATATTTTTTAATTAAATTTGTGGTTTTGTTCATTTCTTCTGGATAAATATTTGATGCAGAATAGGAAAAATGTGTCAAACTTGCAGAAAAATCCTTTGCTTTCCAGAATTGAAATGTTTACTTTGAAGTTGGATCATAAGTTTATGAAAACATCATTCCCACTTTGAGATTGACTTTTCACAAAAGGCAGACAAACTCAAATTAGACCAATTCGATGGTCAGATGTTAAAACATGACTGGCAAACCATTAAAATTCTACTAACCAATTTCTTCTTACCTTAACCTATTATGACCTTCAGGGTTAGCCCCAAAGGTCTAAGCCTTATAATTGCAAACAAATCTTGAAAGATATTCTGTATTTTATTTCCTAAGCTGTTAGGGCTTTAACCCATGACCCTACAGTTTACTTTTTTTCAGCTTTCAAATCTTCTAGTTTAAAGTTTAAAGTAAAGTTAAGATAAACACGTGCTCAATGTTTTATCCACCCTGAAAATGAACTCCAAAATTTCCAATTAGTAATTATCTCCATGAGACAGCAAAGCGAGCAAGACAGTTAGAAAAATCAATACAGTTAAAAATTTAGCATGCCATCTGTCTGTGAGGGTGTTTGCCTGTCACTTCAAACTCCTCCCTCAGTTTGGAGGCCAGAGGGCTGAACTTTTTCATAATTACTCCTCATATTAATGCCAAAAAAGTTATCCTAGGGATGTTTGAATTTTGTCTAGGAGCTTGAGATATGATAGTTTTTCTTCTAGGCTGGGCAAACTGACTAAGTACATTTATTAATTTTACGGTAAATTTTGTATCGTGCACTCGGGTCTGAGTGCAAAATTTCAGCTCTCTTGGTTCAAAACTGAGGAAGGAGGCAGACGTTGACAGACGTGCGTCATTCTTTGATTAGAAGATCCCATTTTTGGTCAAATTGAACACGAGAATCAGAAAGCCAGGGAAACTTCAAATTATTTGAAAGTCCAACAAACAATACTAGATGAATAAAACCACTCACTTGACCATGTAAAGAATGGTTTTATCTTTCCACAACCAAATGTAGTGATTTGGAATCGTCATCCTTTGAAATGTCACACTCTTAGCATTCTTGAAAAACGAATCCGGACGCCAGATCTCTGTTAGCCATTCAATGGGTAACAATCTAAAAAAAAGATGAAAACTCAACAATATTTTATCACTTAAAATACATTTAAAGCTTCCAGAAAATTTATTCTTTTATACTTGATAATCTGGTCAAAAAATCAGTTAAAACTTATTGTTATTTGAAAGCATATCAGGGTCATCTTTTTTATCTTATTTGCTTTATATTAGAAAAACTATATTTACTTAAATGTAAGATGTCAATCAATACAATAAGCATGATAACAAAAAATATTATATTTGGTTTGCACAAATATTATTGGCTCAAAACCAGACAAAAAATCTGAAAGCATCAGACGAATAAACTCGTTTAATTAGGGGCTTTTTTGCTCTATAAACAGTTAAATAATTTTTTTATTTCATTGAACTTTTTTTTGCTTAGAGCAAACATTCAAGTCTTTTTCTTTGTGAAAAGTTAGTTCTTCTGTAGTTTAAGAAAAAAGAAAAGCGAAGAAAGATAAAATGTTTTATCAATGTTGGTTTTTATGGCAACTTATTTAGACTTTGGTTTGAAATAAAGTTTACTTGCCAATGATCCTTTGGGGTATATGTATTGATTGATAATTTGACCAGGTGTTCATATAATTCCGAACTCAAAATCGTCAGTGTCACTTGAAAAATATTTTGGACAATGATAGGGTTTCTGACATCTACCAGTTTTTTTAGCTGTAGCGTCTTTGTCATGAAGATGCTTTTTTCTTGGCTTTGTATCATTTTTTCTGTATTTTTGTGGCAACCCAGGTTCAAGGGCTGCCTGGAGATTTGGGTCGGGGATTCGAACCCACGGCTCTCCTATCCCCAGCCGGATGCCATGGTAATTGACTACTACACCCTTCCTTCCAGTAGTCCCCACACTTGATATTTAACTAAACTCCCCTGTGCTTCCCCAATCTCTTTATCTTTAATAACAAACGGATTTGAAGCAGCTATGAAGTCAAAGATAAGACGGTTCGTCTAATCGACGTTAACCAAACCTAACATAACCAAAAAGGCATTTAATGATAACCTATAACCTAACCTAACCTGACCCAAACAACCCCCAAAGCAAGTTTCCCCCTTCCTGACCCTGCCGGGGGTCCCCAACACCACCCACCCATAAGGCGAACCCTCTGTTAGGCAAACCATCCATTAGACGAACCGACATTTGGCAAACTGTAGGGATTACCATTTCCACTTTTCAAAAAAGGAGTTAGCAAGCAGATGCAAAAGAGCCTCGCCAACAGAATGGAATAAATTCATTACTACGTCAAGAGTTATTAAGACCTTACGAAATAATGAACCTTCTGATTTGGCTGATCTGCTTAAAACTATCCTTTATGAGGAACCTAGATTCCCCGGCCTGGCAAAGTTCTTTGATAATTCGACTAAGAAAACCGGACGACAATCTTTACAAAACAGACTTTAATTTATCAAAGAAGTCAAAAAACCCTGGAATAATTTAAACCTAAATAACGATAGCATTAGAATTTTGCTTAAAAATTCATTTTTCAAGTACATAACTGACAATTGATTAATCATGATCTGATTCATTTTGATTTCATTTAAATTTGTTTAGCTTCTTTTCGTGTCAAATTGATGTACACATTAATGGAATTATTGTAACGTCAACACCAATAGGTGTTAGAATAATTAGTTCCAAATAAAAGCTGTCAATCAATCAATCAATCAAAACCATCCGTTAGACAAACCGACATTAGGCAAACTGTCTGATAGGTAAATCAACGTGGTCTAAATCCCTTTAGGCCAAATGTCATTATGCGAATCAACATTTTCCTAAAGGTTTAATAATATTTGTCATCAGAGTATTTATAATTGTTTGGACTTCATCAAATTTTTTTTACAAAGCCGTGATTTTAGAATAATGAATCCAAAATAAAAAGGTTTGCTTTTCTAGGTATTCTATATTTTTTATTATTCTTGATGCTTTGCATGGCCACCAGCACCATGGAATCTCAATCAAAAGGGGTCGCCATTGCCAAGTGGTCAAAGGCACCTGCTGAGATCTAAGATCTTAGTTTGTGGGTTCAATTCCCAGCCAGGTCGGCAATTTTTCTACCCGAATTGCAAAAAAACCAAGGATATCTCAGTAAAAGTAATTTGCAGTGACTCTTAAAAATATTATTACTTTGGATTATTCATTGCAGCTGTATATACTACATCAAATATATTATTATTACAGCCACAACTTTTTGAAAGGCATTACAAGCTGTTTATTTTACGTTTGGAATTATACATAACTTTTTAAAATCTCAAAGAAGTTGTCAATTTAATCATTTTTTTTTATCAGACATGTCAATTTAGCTACTTCTTATCAAACAGGAAATTGCCCACCAGCTGGGGACAAGCATTGAGACCATCCAATACTTTTTGAGGCAAAAAAGGCAATGGAAATTGACACAAAAAGTATAAAAGTGAACAGATTTGAGGATCCACTAAAAAGAAAAATCATGAAGAAGTTTTGTCAGTTTTTGCTTTCCATTCTTTATCCCATCATATCAAAGATCTTTTAAACTGCTTTAAGGCGTGATAAAAAATGATTTACCCTCAAATATATATTGAATGAAAAATCTACTAGGTAAATTTAAGTTTGGAGAAACTATCTCAACTGCATCATTTCTAAAATATCTTAGAAAGAAAAAGTAACTGCCTAAATGGTGTTGCCATAGCCCATCGGTCCAGTACTTGACTGGGAATTCAACCTAAGGATTCAACTGCCTGTAATGCAATCACTGACAACCACTGACCTTTGACATCTGATATAATAAAGCCTCAAATCCCAGCCAAAAAGAAAAAGGGTTCTAATTAGAGTTGGGCCCTGACCTGACCCTACCTGACCCGACCTCAGCATACTTTTGACCCGCAATAAATAAGAGGCTGACCTGGCTTTGACCCGGGTACTTTTTGACCCAGACCCATCACTAGTTGTAATACACCGAATATAAGTGCATCCTGGCCTTCACTTATGCATAAAAATTTATTAAATTTGAGAGAAGTCTTCTCTTTGCTTAAGATTCTGTTCTTTGGAAACATTTTTATTCAAGTTTTTTTGATACTGTAACATAACTTTGAAAATTCAACCATAAAAAGTCTCAAGGGATATCTCATCCTATGTTTAAAGAGCCAGTAAAAAAGATAATTTTATAATAAAACTTAAAGGCTAAATTTTATTTTTTAATTTTAAATATTTAACACTAGCAAAGTTTATGGGTAGAGATAAAATTTCAAGTGGTAAATAGACTGGAAAATTTAAAACTCCATTGGTGACAATTTGCTACAACTTCCAAAGTGCTCTGTTGTGAGTACTGATCAAGGGGATCATGGAGAGTTCGAAAGTACAAGAGTAAACCTAGTGATGACTTTCCCAACCAATAAAAGAATCAATGGCGGAGTCAGATATGAGGCCAAAGGTCATCTAAGAAAATGGACTCCAGATTCCCAATTAAAATTATGATAAATTTCGGTGAAGACTTTTCAAAACAAAAGGGGTCTCCTTTAACCACCTAGTGGCTAAAAGATTTGACACTGTCAAGTTTTAATTTTCCAAAAAAAAACTTATATTCTGCAAGAAAAAAGAAACAAATAAATCATGCAATTCATAAAAGCTTTCTTTTTTTGAAGTTCAATAGTATTTGGTTGACGTCACTGTTGGCAAAAATGATAAAAGATCTATTCAGGAATCCATCTTTTACAATAAAATTGCATGTCTTGTGAAAAATCAGTTTTTATTGCAAAGTCCACAGTTTAAATTAAGTTATTAAAAAGGTGGATTTTTTACAACTATATAGAACTTCCTCTTGTGCAAACTTTTCTCTCTTCGTTGGTCAAAAGTTGTTATAGATTTCTGATAAACCTTTATTGACTTTACTCTTATTTGTCTAACAGGTTATGATTTGTTGAAGCTTTTTTGTGAGCCAATATACACTGATTTTATCTTTCTGTCTTTGAAATCAGGGTTAGTTTTTGAGGCAATTTTTACCTAGACTGTACTTTGCTCTTAAAAATTTGTGTT
>Ga0194133_10007883_pt1 | contig 12609 bp, 10 predicted proteins | sample TA2KigOf40mmetaG_FD_155448 | JGI IMG/M metagenome (GOLD analysis project Ga0194133, IMG submission 155448) | Freshwater microbial communities from Lake Tanganyika, Tanzania - TA2015055 Kigoma Offshore 40m | ecosystem: Environmental > Aquatic > Freshwater > Lake | place: Tanzania: Lake...
GCTGAACGCCGTCCCTAGGACGAGCAGTGCCGCGCCGCACCCGAAGAAGAGCGGCGCGTATCCCACGGCCTCGATCACCATCCCGCCGAGCGCCACCCCCGCCGAGGTGCCGAGGAAGAGGCACGACGCGAAGATCGCGACGGCCGAGCCGCGCGCCTCCGGCGCCATCTGCGTGGCGTTGGTCTGCAACGTCGTGTGCAGCGTGTAGAAGCCGAGGCCCGAAAGCGTGGCGACCGCCGCGAAGCCGGCGCCCGGCCCGGCCAGGGTCGCGAGCACGAAGGCGGCCATCAGCATCGCGCCGCCGGCCGCCGCGAAGCCGCGCTCGCCCATCAGGGGCAGCAGCCGGCGCGCCAGCAGCGCATAGGCGATCCCGCCGGCGCCGAAGAAGGCGATGACGAGGCCGCTGCGCGCGTAGTCGAGGCCGAATGCGTCGTGCAGGTAGGCGGCGAAGAAGCTGAAGCCGCCATAGAAGACCATGCCCTCGAGGAAGACGACGCAGAGGACGACGCGCACGCGGCGCCGCGCGACGAGGCCGGCATAGCGACGCAGCAGCGCCGGCGGCGAGAGGTCGACCTCGGCGCGCCGGTCGGGCACGCGGCCGGAGCGCCACTCCGCGAGGATCACGAGCGCCGCGACGACGTAGAGCGCGCCGAGCACGAGGAAGATCGCGCGCCAGTGCAGGAACTCGCCCAGGACGCCACCGGCGACCTGCCCGAAGACCGAGCCGAGGATCTGGCCGAACAAGAAGCGCGCCAGCGTCGCCTGGCGCTGCTCGTAGGGCACGACGTCGCCGATATGCGCCATCGCCAGCGGGATGATGGCGGAGGCCGTGACGCCACTCAGGAACCGCAGCACGCCGAGCGTCGCGAGGTCGGAGGCCAGCGCCACCGACGCGGTGCCGAAGGCCGAGAGCGCGGTCGCCAGCACGATCAGCCGCTGCTTGCCGAAGCGATCGCCCAGCGCGCCATGGACGAGCTGGAAGATCCCGTAGGCGAGCGCGAAGGAGGTCGTCACGATCGCGGCAGCGCCGACGCCGACGCCGAAATCGTTCGCGATCTGCGGGATCAGCGGGTCGCCGACGCGGATCGTCGAGGAGGACACGAAGGCCGCGGCGCTCAGGGCGGCGATCGACCGCCCGGACACCGCGTGGCGCGGCTCGCTCATGCGCCCCGCCCGGCCCCGTCCCGCAGGATGTCCTCGATCTCGGCGCGCAGGTGCAGCACCTCGCCCGCGGCCGCGCCGCCGGGCTCGTCCTCCTCGACCGAGGAGCCGTAGGCGAGCCAGGACGCGAAGGCGGTGCGGTTGCCCAGCGTCGTCGCCGCGAGCCGCACGTCGCCGGCGCCCAGCGCGGCCGCGATCTCCTGCGCGAGGCGCGTGCGCGGGGCGATTCGGTTGAGCACGAGCAGGGCGCGCCTGCGCTCCGCGCGCGCCATCTCCAGGGTCGCCTGCGTCGCCCAGAGGTCCATCGGCGACGGCTGGACGGGTATGACGACGAGGTCGGCGGCGCGTATCGCGGCGCGCGCGTCGAGCTCGGCATGAGGCGGAGAATCCACGACGACGAGCTCGGCCTCGCGGCGCAGGCGCTCGAGCTCGAGCGCGAGACGCCAGCCCGACACCTTGGCGACGGGCAGAGGCGCAGCCCCTGCGAGGGCGCCGCGCAGCTCGCCCCAGCGCGCGAGCGAGCCCTGCGGGTCCACGTCGACGGCCGCGACGCGGCGCCCGGCCAGCGCCCAGCCCGCGGCAAGATGCGCGGCGAGCGTGGTCTTGCCCGCGCCGCCCTTGCGCTGCGCAAATGTGATGATCGCCGCCATTCAAGCCGCCTAGCACGCCCGGTGCGTCCGTGCTAGGCGGCGGGCATGGAAAGAGCTGCAGCCCTCCCCGCCACGGCGCGCGCAGTCGCGCGTGCGGCGCGGCTGCTGCGCGCGGGGCGGCTGGTCGCGTTCCCGACCGAGACCGTCTATGGCCTCGGCGCGGACGCGACCGACGACGACGCCGTCGCGGCGATCTTCGCCGCCAAGGGCCGGCCGCGATTCAACCCGCTGATCGCGCATGTCCCCGGCCTCGCCGCGGCCCGCAGGCTTGCGCATTTCGACGCGGCGGCGCTGGCGCTGGCGCGCGCCTTCTGGCCCGGCCCGCTCACGCTCGTGCTGCCGCGGCGCGAGGACTGCCCCGTCTCCTGGCTCGCCTCCGCCGGGCTGCCCAGCATCGCCATCCGCGTTCCCGCGCATCCCGTCGCGCTCGAGCTTCTGCGGGCCACCGGGAGGCCCGTGGTGGCGCCAAGCGCGAACCGCTCCGGCCGCGTCAGCCCGACCCGCGCCGACCACGTGGCGCGCGACCTCGGCGGGCGCGTCGCCCTGATCCTCGATGGCGGTCCCTGCGGCGTCGGCGTGGAGTCCACGGTCGTCGACCTGAGCGGCGGCGCGCCGACGCTGCTGCGCCCCGGCGGCCTGCCCAAGGCCGCGCTCGAGGCCGTGCTCGGCCGTCGCCTGAAGCGTGCGCGTCCCGTCTCCGGCGACGCGGCGAGGCTCTCCCCCGGCCAGGTCGAGAGCCACTACGCGCCGCGCGCCGCGCTGCGCCTCGGCGCGCGCGCACCGCGCGCCGACGAGGCCTTCCTCGCCTTCGGCAATCCGCCACCCGCCGGCTTCGCGGGGCGCTGGCTCGACCTCAGCCCGCGCCGCGACCTCGCCGAGGCGGCGGCGAACCTCTTCGCGATGCTGCGCGAGCTGGACCGGCGCGGGACGGGCCGCATCGCCGTCGCCCCGGTCCCGCGGACGGGGCTCGGCCTCGCGATCAACGATCGCCTCGTGCGCGCCGCCGCGCCCCGGTAACATCAGGCCGACGACAACGGCTCGACGGACACGCCCCGCCATGGACGACCAGGACACGATCTCCCGCCTCAAGGCCGCCCTCGGCCCGAAGGGCTTCCTCGAGGGCGCCGACGCGATGGCGCGCTACCTCGTCGACTGGCGCGGCCTCTATCGCGGGCCGGCCCTTCTCGTCGCGCGCCCCGCCACGACGCAGGAGGTCTCCGCCTGCATGCGGATCTGCTTGGAGGCGGGCATCGCGGTCGTGCCGCAGGGCGGCAACACGGGCCTCGTCGGCGGCTCGGTTCCGCGGCCCGAGGACGCGCGCTGCATCCTGCTCTCGCTCGACCGGATGAATACTGTGCGTCGCCTCGACGCGCTCGACTTCACGATCACGGTCGAGGCCGGCTGCATCCTGCAGAACATCCAGAGGGCGGCAGACGAGGCCGACCGGTTCTTCCCGCTCAGCCTCGGCGCCGAGGGCAGCTGCCAGATCGGCGGCAACCTCTCCACCAACGCAGGCGGCATCCAGGTCCTGCGCTACGGCATGGCGCGCGACCTCGTGCTCGGGCTCGAGGTCGTGCTGCCCGACGGCGAGGTGTGGGACGGGCTCGGCGGGTTGCGCAAGGACAACACGGGCTACGACCTCAAGCAGCTCTTCGTCGGATCCGAGGGCACGCTCGGCATCATCACCGCCGCCGTGCTGAAGCTTTTCCCGAAGCCGCGCGCGATCGAGACCGCCTTCGTCGCGGTGCGCGATCCCGCCGCGGCGATCGAGCTGCTGTCGCGCATGCGCGCCGGCACGGGCGACGTCGTGACCGCGTTCGAGCTGATCGACCGCGGCATCCTCGACCTCGTGTTCGCCAACGTCCCCGGCAACGCCGACCCGCTGGCGCAGCGCCACGACTGGTACGTGCTGACCGAGGCCTTCGGCGCCGAGGGCAGCTCCGGCCTGCGCGACGCCGTCGAGCAGGTGCTCGGCCGCGCGATGGAGGACGGGCTGGTGCTCGACGCCGTCCTCGCCGCGAGCGGCGCCCAGCGCCAGGCGTTCTGGAAGATCCGCGAGGACATGGCCGACGCGCAGAAGCACGAGGGCGTGCCGATCCGCCACGACGTCGCGGTCACGGTCAGCCGCGTGCCGGAGTTCCTTGCCCGCGCCATCCCGGCCTGCCGCGACGCGCTGCCGGGCGCGCGCATCATCGCCTTCGGCCATGCCGGCGACGGCAACATCCACTTCAACCTCCTGCCGCCGCGCGGCGGCGACAAGTCGGCCTTCCAGGGCGAGATGGCGCGCATGAACCGCGTCGTCCACGACATCGTCGTCGACATGGGCGGCTCGATCTCCGCCGAGCACGGCATCGGGCGCCTGCGCCGCGACGAGCTGCACCACTACAAGTCGCCGGTCGCGATCTCGCTGATGCGCGCGCTCAAGGCGACGCTAGACCCGCGCAACCTGCTCAACCCCGGAAAGATCGTGTGATGGCCTACGTCCCGCCCGTCGCCGAGATGCGCTTCGCCCTCGAGGAAATGGCGGGGCTCTCGCGGCTGCGCGCGCTCGACGCAGATGGCCATCTCGACCACGCGACGCTGGACCAGGTGCTCGGCGAGGCCGCGCGGCTGGCGCGCGACGCGATCGCGCCGCTCAACCATCCCGGCGACAGGGCGGGCTCTCGTCTCGACAACGGCGTCGTGCGCACGCCGCCGGGCTGGCGCGAGGCCTATGGCGCCTTCGTCGAGGGCGGCTGGAACGCCCTGCCCTTCGCGCCCGAGCATGGCGGACAGGGCATGCCCTGGGCGGTCGCGACGACGGTCCACGAGATGTGGGAATCCGCGAGCCTCGCCTTCGCGCTCTGCCCGCTGCTGACGGCGGGCGCGACGGACCTGCTGCAGGCCCATGGCAGCGCGGCGCAGAAGGCACGCTACCTGCCGCGCATGGTCGAGGGCAGCTGGACCGGCACGATGAACCTGACCGAGCCGCAGGCCGGCTCGGACGTCGGCGCGCTACGCACCCGCGCGACGCCGGACGGCGATCGCTGGCGGATCGTCGGCCAGAAGATCTACATCACCTATGGCGACCACGACCTGACCGAGAACGTGGTGCACATGGTGCTTGCGCGCACGCTCGGCGCGCCGCCGGGATCGCGCGGCATCTCGCTCTTCATCGTTCCGAAGTTCGTCGTCGGCGAGGACGGCCGGCCGGGCGCGCGCAACGACCTGCGCGTGGTGAGCCTGGAGAACAAGCTCGGCATCCACGCCTCGCCCACCTGCGTCATGGCCTATGGCGACGACGGCGGCGCGATCGGCGAGCTGGTCGGCGAGGAAAACCGCGGCCTCGAGTACATGTTCACCATGATGAACAACGCGCGGCTGGCGGTCGGGCTGCAGGGCGTCGCGATCGCCGAACGCGCCTTCCAGCAGGCAAGGGCCTATGCGCTGTCGCGCGTGCAGAGCCGCGAGCTCGGCGCGCGCGATCCCGCCCCCGTGCCCATCATCCGCCATCCCGACGTGCGCCGCATGCTGATGACGATGCGCACGGGCATCGAGGCGGCGCGCGGCCTCGCCTATCTCGCGGCGACCGAGCTCGACCTCTCGCGTCGCCACCCGGACGAGGCCGCGCGCGCCGCGCACCAGGCGCGCGTCGACCTGCTGATCCCGGTGGTCAAGGCATGGTCGACCGACCTCGGCGTCGAGATCGCCTCGATGGGCGTGCAGGTCCATGGCGGCATGGGCTTCGTGGAGGAGACCGGTGCCGCGCAGCACTACCGCGACGCGCGCATCCTGCCGATCTACGAGGGCACCAACGGCATCCAGGCGAACGACCTCGTCTTCCGCAAGCTCGGGCGCGATTCCGGCGCGGCCGCCGAGTCCTTCATCGCCGAGGCGCGCGAGGGCGCGGCCGCGCTCGCCGCGCATCCCGGCGACGACGCCGCGGCGATCGCGGCACGACTGCGCGCGAGCCTCGACGCGCTCGATGCGGCGACGCGGGCGATGGTCGCGCTGCAAGCCGCTTCGCCGCGTCGCGCCGCCGCCGGCGCCGCGCCGTATCTCCGGCTCTTCGGCCTCGTCGCGGGCGGGCACGTGCTAGCGCGCGGCGCGATCGCCGCGCTCGCGGGCCTCGCGGCGGGTCCCGCGGAGGCCGCCTTCCTGCGCGCCCGCCTCGCCAGCGCGCGGTTCTACGCCGACCACTGGCTCAGCCAGGCGCCGTCGCTCGTCCACGCGGCGATCGAGGGCGGCGCGCTCGTCGAGGCGCTGGCGGACGACGAGATCTGACGCGCGAACCGTCCACCGCCAATCTCCCGCGCAACCCAATTTCCGCTTGCATCGAGGGGGGGTTGGTCCCAAAAAACCCCTCCCAAAATTCGTCGCCGCGCGTCGCGACTCCAGAGAGGTGATTGGCCGGAGATGGGCAAGGTCACGAAGCTGGGCTTGGTCCCGGGTGTTCGTCGCGGCGATGGCGTGAAGGCCCTCGGCCACCAGCAGGCCACCGCCTTCGGCGCGCCGCATGCGTCTCCCGCGCAGGGCCTCGCGCCGGGCGCGACAAGCGGCGACCAGAAGCCCGGCGACGTGGTCCAGAAGGACCATTTCATCGAGCGCAACGGCATCAAGTTCGCGGGCGTGCACCTGCTCGTCGAGCTCTGGGGCGCGAGCAACCTCGGCGACCTCGACCTCACGGATCGCGCGCTGCGCGAGTGCGTCGAGGTGTCGGGCGCGACGCTCCTGCACATCCACCTCCATCATTTCGGCCCCGGCGCCGGCCTGTCCGGCGTCGCGGTGCTGGCGGAGAGCCACATCTCCATCCACACCTGGCCCGAGCGCGGCTACGCGGCGCTCGACCTGTTCATGTGCGGCGCGGCCGATCCCTACAAGTCCATCCCCGTGCTGCGCGCGGCCTTCGAACCCGCGACCGTGCAGGTCTCGGAGCAGAAGCGCGGAGTGCTGGCGTGAGCGGCAGGCCGGCTGCGGCCGGCCGCGGCAAGCCGGACTACAAGCCGGGCGACTGGTTCCAGGAGCGGCTCTTCCCGCATGTGCGGCAGAGCTTCGAGGTCACCAGGGTCCTGTTCCGCGAGCGCACCGAGCACCAGGACCTGGTGATCTTCGAGACGCCGACCTATGGCCGGGTCCTCGCGCTGGACAACGTCATCCAGGTCACCGAGCGGGACGAGTTCGTCTACCACGAGATGATGACGCACGTTCCCATCCTCGCGCATGGCCGCGCGCGGCGGGTGCTGGTCATCGGCGGCGGGGACGGTGGCATCCTCCGCGAGGCGCTCCGCCATCGCGGCGTCGAGCGCGTGACGATGGTCGAGATCGACCGCGCCGTCGTCGACATGTGCCTCGAGCACATGCCGAGCATCCCGGGCAAGGCGTTCCGCGACCGCCGCACCGACCTCGTCATCGCCGACGGCGCGCGCTTCGTCGCGGAGACCGACCAGCGCTTCGACGTCGTGATCGTCGATTCCACCGATCCCTTCGGGCCTGGCGAGGTCCTGTTCACCGAGGCCTTCTACCGCGCGTGCCATCGCGTGCTGTCGCCCGGCGGCATCCTCGTGAACCAGAACGGCGTTCCGTTCATGCAGCCCGGCGAGATCGCGATGACGATGAAGCGCCGGCGCCGCGCCTTCCGCGACGTCGGCTTCTACGTCGCCGCCGTCCCGTCCTACTACGGCGGCTTCATGACGCTGGGCTGGGCCTCCGACAACCCGCGGCTGCGCGCGGTCCCCGCGGCGACGATCGCGCGCCGGATGGAGGCGAGCGGGCTGCGCAGGACGCGCTACTACACGCCGCAGCTCCACGCCGCTTCCTTCGCCCTGCCAGCCTTCGTGCTCGGGCACATGGGCGGACGCGGCGGTCGCTAGCTCACATCATCCGCGGCAGCAACAGCGCGATCCCCGGGAAGAGCACCACGAGCGCCAGGCGAATCACGTCGGCGGCCACGAAGGGCGCGATCCACCTGAACAGCAGCGGCGCCGGGATCGACAGGGTCGACTGGACGACGAACAGGTTCATGCCCACCGGCGGGCTTATCAGGCCGAGCTCGACCACCATCACGATCACGATCCCGAACCAGACCGGGTCGAACCCGAGCGACGTCACGACCGGGAAGAAGATCGGGATCGTCAGCAGGATCATCGAGAGCTCCTCGAAGAACGTGCCGAGCAGGACGTAGAGCGCGCAGATCACCGCGATCACGAGGCCGGGAGAGACGCCCAGGCCGGTGACGAATTGCTGCAGCGCCGCGGGGAACCGGATGAAGCCCATCAGGTTCGAGAACACCAGCGCCCCGATCAGGATCAGGAACAGCGACGCGGTCAGGCGCGCGGTCTCGGCGGCGCAGTCGAGGAAGTCCCTCCAGCCCATCGTCCCGCGCAGCGCCGAGAAGACGAAGGCGCCGAAGGCGCCGATGCCGGAGGCCTCGGTCGCCGTGAAGGCGCCGAAATAGAGGCCGCCCATGATGAGGGCGAAGAGCGCCACGACCGGCCCGACCCTGCCGAGCAGGCGCAGCCTTTCGCCCCATGGGATGCGCTCCCCGGCCGGCCCGGCATCGGGCATGCGCCAGACGATGAGCCGGATCGTGATCGCGTAGAGCGCCACCGCGAGAAGGCCTGGCAGCACCCCGGCCATGAAGAGCCGCGCGATGTCCGTGCTGGTCATGATGCCGTAGATGACCATGATCACGGAGGGCGGGATGAGGATGCCCAGCGTCCCTCCCGCGCAGATCGAGGCGCTCGCCAGCCCGCGGTGGTAGCCGTAGCGCAGCATCGACGGGTAGGAGACCTTGGCGAAGGTCGCCGCCGTCGCGATGGCCGAGCCGCACACCGCCGCGAAGCCGCCGCAGGCGAGCACCGTCGCCATGGCGAGGCCGCCGCGGCGGTGGCCGACGAAGCTGTTGCAGGCGGCGTAGAGGTCCGCCGCGATCCCCGACCGGGCGATGAAGCTGCCCATCAGGATGAACATCGGCACGACCGAGAGCTCGTAGCTCATCGTGTTCGACACCGAGAGCTGCGCGAGCATGCCGAGCGCCGGCATGGCGCCGATGACGAGCGCGAGGCCGCCCACGCCCACGATCATCATGGCGAAGCCGACCGGGACGCCCGTGAAGAGCAGCCCGACGAGCGCGCCGAAGGCGCAGAAGGCGGTCTCCCAGGGGCTCACGCGCGCCTCCCGGCGATCGCGTTGCGCAGCGCGACGACGCTCGCGCAGAGGAAGACGATCGCGGCCGAGGCCATCAGCAGCGACATGGCCGCGGCGACCAGGCCGCGGGGGATGCCGAGCTGCATCGTGGTCTCGCCGACCGCAAGCAGCTGCTGCGCGCGCGCCCAGATACGCCAGGCAAGGATCGCCGAGACGAAGGCGCAGACGAGGTCGCCGACCGCCGCCTGCCAGCAGCGCATGCGCCAGGACAGCGCGGTGTCGAAGAGGTCGATCGCGATGTGCTCGCGCCGCGCCGTCGCGAGCGGCATGCCTGCGAAGATGACGAGGCCCATCAGGATCTCCGTTACCTCGAAGGCGCCACCGATCGGCTTGCCAAGGAAGTAGCGTCCGGCGACGTCGATCGCCGTCACCACCATCATCGCAAGGATCATGGCGGCGCCGACGATCTCCAGCACCCGCCCCGGCCGCCCGAGGGCGACCGGGGGGACCTTGTCCTGTGCCACGCCCCCTGCCTCAGGGCACGTTGACGGGCTTGGCCGCGCGGTACTGGTGCGCCATCGCGCGCGCGTAGGCGATGATCTCGTCGCCCGGCAGGTTGCGCTTGCGCGCCTCGGCGAGCCACTCCTCCTCGAGGACCTTGAGCGACTCGCGGGCCTTGGCGACGTCGGCGTCGGCGAGCTGCACGAACTGCACGCCGTTCCTGTCGAGCGCGGCGCGGCCGACGCTGTCGCCGTTCGTCCAGGCCCAGCCGGCGAGCAGCGCCACCGCCGTGCCCGAATGCTTCTCGAAGGCGCGCTTCTGCTCGGCGCCCAGCGAAGCCCACTTCGCCTCGTTGATCGCCAGCCAGAACGTGTCGGTGTAGAGGCCGCCGGGGATGCGCGTCGCGCCCTTGATCACGGGCGTGATGCGGAAGAAGTCAATCGACTCCGTCGGGAAGGTGATGCCGTCCGCGACGCCCGAGGCCATTGCCTGCTGCGCCTCGGTGGGTGGCAACTGGACCGGCACCGCGCCGAGCGCCTGCATGATCCGCCCGGTCACGTTGCCGCCGACGCGGATCTTCTTGCCCCTGAGGTCGTCGAGGCTCGTGAACGGCGCGGCGCGCATGAAGATGAAGGGCTCGGAATGGACCCAGAGGCCCAGGACCCTGGCCCCGCGATGCTCGTTGTAGCGCGCGCCGTAGCGCTCGTAGGTCGTCCACGCGGCCGCGGCGCCCGCCCAGGGGTCCGGCGCCATGAAGGGAAGGTCCATGACCTGGGTCATCGTGAAGCGGCCGGGGTTGTGGCCCGACACGCCGTAGCCGATGTCGACCACGCCATTGACGACGAAGTCGAAGTACTCGGGCGGCCTGCCGATCGCGGAGGGCATGATCTCCAGCTTCAGCGTGCCGTTGGACTCGCGCTCGACCGCGCGCGCCCAGGGCTCGATGATCCCCTTGGGGATGAGGTGGTGGCCGGGCAGCCAGTTGCCGATGCGCAGCGTGGTCGGCGTCTGGGCAGCGGCGACGCCGGCCCAGGCGAGCGCGGCGCCGGCGATGGCGAGGCGCAGGAAGGTCTTCATCTCGTCGTCTCCTCGTGCTGTGGGGGTGTCTTCAGGGGTCCTGCGGCTATGGAAGCCGGAGAACCTCGCCGGGTTCAAGCCTCGGGCGGGTCCTCGAAGGGCCATTCGACGGCACCGGAATGGGTGACCGCGCCGAGATGCGCGGGCCCGACGCCCGCGGCGTATTTCTCGAGCAGGCCCGCGAGGCGCTCGCGCGGGCGATGGCGCCAGGCCGCGCGGCGCGCCGCCAGCTCCGCGTCGTCGACCCGCATGTCGATGGTGCCGGCGCCGGCATCGATCCGCACGACGTCGCCGTCGCGCAGCAGCGCGATCGGCCCGCCCGCGGCGGCCTCCGGGCCGCCATAGCCGATGCACATCCCGCGCGTCGCGCCGGAGAAGCGGCCATCGGTCAGCAGCGCGACCTTCTCTCCCATGCCCTGGCCGTAGATCAGCGCCGTCAGGCCGAGCATCTCGCGCATGCCGGGCCCGCCCTTCGGGCCCTCGTTGCGCACGACGAGGACGGATCCGGCCTCGTAGCCACGCGCGCGCACGACCGCGACCGCCTGCTCCTCGTCCTCGAACACGCGCGCCGGCCCCTCGAAGATGAGGCTCTTCAGCCCCGCGACCTTCAGGAGCGCGCCGTCCGGGCAGAGATTGCCCCGGAGCACCACCACGCCGCCCGTGGGCGAGATCGGCGCGCCGGCCTTGCGCACGACCTCGCCATCCGGCGCCGCGGCGCCGCGCGCGATCTCGCCGATGCTCCGCCCGTCGATGGTCGGGCAGTCCTCGTGCAGGGCGCCGGCCTCGAGCAGCGCCCGCAGGACGACCGCGACGCCGCCGATCGCATGGACGTCGCGCGCCACGAAGCGCCCGCCGGGCTTGAGGTCCGCGAGCAGCGGCGTGCGCCGGAACACCTCGGCGACGTCGTCCAGCGTGAAGCGGATCCCCGCCTCGTGCGCGATCGCGGGGATGTGAAGGCCGGCATTGGTCGAGCCGCCGGTCGCGGCGACGACCGCGCAGGCATTCTCGAGGCTGCGGCGCGTGACGAGGTCGCGCGGCATCGGCCCGCCATCGCGCAGCAGGCGCATGACGGCGCGGCCAGCGGCGCGCGCCAGCGCCGGGCGCTGCGCGTCGACGGCGGGCAGCATGGCCGAGCCCGAGGGCGCGATGCCGATGGCCTCGGACACCATGGCCATCGTGTTCGCCGTGAACTGTCCTGCGCAGGAGCCGATCGTGGGCAGGCAGGCGCGCTCGAGCTCGTCGAGCTCCTCGCGGGTCATCCTGCCGGTCATCACCGCGCCGACGCCCTCGTAGGAATCGAGCGCGGTCACGTCCCTGCCCCGCCAGCGCCCCGGCAGCGCGCTGCCGCCATAGACGAAGACCGAGGGCACGTTGCAGCGGACCATCGCCATCATCACGCCGGGCAGGGTCTTGTCGCAGCCCGCGAAGCCGACCAGCGCGTCATAGGCGTGGCCGCGCATCACGGCCTCGATCGAGTCCGCGATGAGCTCGCGGCTCACCAGGCTGAAGCGCATGCCGAGATGGTTCATCGACACGCCGTCGGAGACTGAGATCGTCGTGAACTCGCGCGGCGTGCCGCCGCCCTCGCGCACCCCGGACTTCGACTCCAGGGCCTGCGGCCCGAGGGTGAGCGAGCAGGGCGTGGTCTCGCCATGGGTGGAGACGACGCCCACCATCGGCCGCGCGATGTCGTCGTCGTCGAGCCCCATCGCGCGCAGGAAGGCACGATGGGGCGTGCGGTCGATGCCCTCGATCGCGACGCGCGAGCGGAGCCTGCGCGCGCTCACATCGCCTCGCGCAGCAGGGCCTCGACGCCTTCCGCCGTCAGCGGGCGCGGGTTGGTCGCGGCGGTATGGTCCTTGAGCGCGTGGGGCACGACCTGCGCGAACATCGCCTCGGTGACGCCCATCGCGCGCAGGCCGCCCGGGATGCCGATGCGCGCGTTGAGCGCGGCGACGTGCCTGTCGAGCTCGGTGCCCGCGGGCAGCCCCATGGCCTGGCGCAGTCGGTCGTATTTCCAGCCGATCCCGTTGACCCCGGCGTTGAAGCGCAGCACCGCCGGCATCACGACGGCGTTGAGCGTGCCGTGGTGCAT
>Ga0194133_10007889_pt1 | contig 12599 bp, 14 predicted proteins | sample TA2KigOf40mmetaG_FD_155448 | JGI IMG/M metagenome (GOLD analysis project Ga0194133, IMG submission 155448) | Freshwater microbial communities from Lake Tanganyika, Tanzania - TA2015055 Kigoma Offshore 40m | ecosystem: Environmental > Aquatic > Freshwater > Lake | place: Tanzania: Lake...
AGATGCAGGAGACGCAGTTGGTGCGTAAGTTCTGCAATTGTTTCGTGAAATGCTTTCGACAGCAGATCCAAGAAGTAAAAACAAACTGCTGCTTGCAGAAAATGAGGGGAAGTTGAAGCAGGCCAACTAGATTTACACATGAAATAAGTACATAGTTCAAGTCCATCTTTACAACGTTTACACGTGAGGTAATTGAAAAGTTAATGCACTTTTCGTTTTTGTGTGTGTACGCACACACATGTTGGGTTAAAAAGTTAACATCGTCATTCACTCAGTTGCAATCCAATCGGGAATAGTCTGCCCTACTGAACTACATTCTTCTTTCCCTTCACAATAAAGCAGCAATTTTTTCGCATAAATAAGCAAGAACATAAGAGGCTCACGAGATTTAGATGATGGGGTGTGCGTGTATGTGTGTTGCAAACGAATCTTTTCTTTTTCAAAAAAAAGTAGGGAGCAAGGAAACCGTCAAATTACATGATGCATCTGTACGAAGAATAGATGAGACTGAACCATGAGCAAACTAGCTTTCTTTTCCACTCCTTGAGATTCCTAGAGAAACGCTCCCAATATAATCCGTAGAAGATGTCATGATATTCAATAATCGAAGAAAATGCACGAAAGAGACTCGAATCGTCACTAAAGTTTTCTAACTACAAATGAAAATCGATATCGTACAAAAGATCAGCTTCAATAATGGGACAATTTCAAGTTTGTTTGAAAAAAGTTCTCTCTGTGATGTCTCTGTCAGAAATATTTGAAATTATTTTGACATTAATAGGTCTCTTATAAAAAATCTTAAACTATTTAGGGCAACGAGAATCACCCTGCGTTCCAAAAATTACTGCGTCAATTGAGTGTTTTTGTTTAACAACTTGTTTGTGTATTTGACCAAGATCATTGCGTATATGAGCAAACTTGATTTGCTGGAAATGGCAACCTTGAGCACCAAAAAAAGTCGCTCAATTGTTCAAAAATACTTAAGTTGATGGTCCTGATCTGACCAAAACCAAGTGAAAATAAACAAAGTATTTCAATTTTCAATCTAGTTAGAAAAAATGAGAGAAAATAACGTCTTCATGTTCTTGAAATTCCAGAGAATTTTGATTTGTCTCACTATCGGGTGACTCCAAACTTTGGAAATTCCAACAAACTCATAGTCCCAGTTTTCGTAGAAACGCCAGATCAACATCCGTCTGATAATGAATGGAAATTTTGAACCCAATCATATTTTCGTTTGAGAGTAAAAACTTTCCATCCAAATAATAAAAATCATCTTCATATTTTTTGCCCATAGTACATAAAATTACTTCGAGCTAATATATGATTTAAATAGCGATTTTTTTGCTTGACATTTCATTTAAGATTATTTTAAATAGTGTACATTCCTGCTCAAGAAGGGGATCCTATTTTTTTATTAAAAGAGGTCATCTTGCTAGACATTGCTAGCCTATTCAGCCCTTTCTTGAAAGTTTGTTAATTTCTAATTTCAAACTTTTCGGTCCGAAAAGGATTAGAATCAAACACAATTTGGAAAACTAATACTCAGAAATTGCTTCATAATTTGTGATGTATAAGAATGAAATTTGAAAATCTCATGGTTCAAAATTTAGAATTTGGATATTCAATGAAAGAAAATCATTTTTCAGCAAAAATTGATACTTGGAGAGTTCATCAACCAACTAGTTCACCTACCCCTCCTAGTTCATCTACCCATAACTCACCAATTCCCAGTTCACTTACCCTTTCAGTTCACCTACCCTACCAGTTCATCTATCTACCGGTTCAGCTAACCACTTCATAAGATTCGCTCACATACCTACCAGTTTACCTACTCGGTACATAAGAATGGTAGATAGACCAACTGGGGGGTAGATAAACTGGAAGGGTAAGTGAACTGGTAGGGTAGGTGAACTGGGGGTAGGTACCCTCATAGTACCACAAAAATTATCTACAATGGAGGTGAGATACTTCCCAAGGCTTCAGGAGGTTTACATATAACAAGGAGTTAATTACTATTTAGTTTTGACAGCCTAAATTTGATTGACAACATTTGTCAATTTAGAAAGTGTTGACTGATTTAATTTTTTATTATTCCAAAGAAGTTCTAAAATATATCAATTTAAATGAATATATAAAAAAACAACCTTTGCAAGCTAAACATGAAACGAAGGGTTTTACTTTAATCAGAATTCATTTTAATTACCACACACCACAAACTTATTGCAGATCAGATATGAAGAAACATAGATTTCTTTACTTTGAACTTTGTGGTATTTTTTATAATGTAAGAGTAAAAAATAGTGAATCTGATTATTATAAATTAAACTTTCCATCTTAACTTGACTCTGATTCAAAGTATGGTTCTATTGCTTTTGATTTTTGTGTATTTGGTTTGAAAACTTTAAAATCCACTTGTTTTTGGTAAACTGCTTTGGAATAGCATTTCAAAGCTTTCCCATTTTCTCTGATTTCTCCAGGAAAGTTGAAATAATCAAGATGGAAGAGATATTTTTGAATATTTTATTAGGTGATGTTACTACAAGAAATAAATTTAATGATCTGTTCGATTGACTGCATTTATGAAATTATCATAATTATATAGAACTCTCAACCAAGACCATATCGGTGTACATCTATCAAAATAGAAGGCACACAAATCCAGCGATCTCAGGCCTTTCCAAAAGACGGCTTTCTCCAACTAGATAGGAAGACCCCTCAGCTAAGTGAAAATGCCATACCCTTAGGTGATAACAGTATAAGACAAATGCTAATGAACACTTTACCCTCAGAATTATCATTGACTGTAGTTACACAAATTTCTTATTTTTTTCTCACTACTTCATTTTTATTCTCGACTATTATGAATATAATTTCGGGGAAAATAATGCTCTTATAGTTATGAATGCATCTTTTCAAAGTGTATGTAAAATCTGAGCAACTGAGTGATTTTGTTTTTTTGTCATGCAAACTTTTTGGTTGCTCATTACAAATTCAATGGTTCGGATTGATTTAACATCTAAAACAGGACCAATTGAACCAAAACAACTTTTCTCGAAAGAACGGTACTCGTGGACAACTTCGAACTTAAATCTGTCGAAAGAAAGCACTCAAAAGTGAGCAATATTTTATTCTTTGGCTTTTGTTTGTAGGTATGAACGATCCAAAGCTGACAATGAAGTTGTACAAAGACTGAATAAAATGCATTTATTTTCGCAAGACTTTTAATGATCATCAGCAGACTTACAATAAATAACTTACAGTTCACCTTAGTCTAATATTGCGAAAAAAATTATTTATCAGAACTAAATTGCTTCTTTCTCAAGTTTTCCATCCAAGGTTTAATCTTAGTTACTGACAGGATACATCCTCAAAATTGGATAAGTTAAAAAGTTACTGGACTTAACAATCGTCAAATCTACATTTCTTCACATATTGTAACCGTGGTAAGTAGGCAATCCAGTTCCATAAGCATTAGCTGTGTTGTTAAAGGCTCCCATTGGGCCCGTCAGCATAAGCTGAGGCTGAGTTTCTGAAAAAAAATTAAAATAATCAGACCATACACAAAAAACTGAATTAGGCTGCATGCGTAGTGCTGAAGGTGTGTTATGAGTGACAGTCTGAAGATATCAGCTGGCTGTGATCAAGACAAGCATTATCACTGATGACCAACAACCTGCAGATACCCAAAAACTATACACTCTCTTGCTGGTCTTCCAACTTTTTCTTCTTCGACAGATGACGGCTTAAGCTAAAGCTTTTATTCGTCGTTTTTAAATGTCTCTAAAAAATCAAATTATTGAAATCATCGTTCGTTGATAACTTACCCATAACAACTGGTTTGTATTCTGCCTCCTTTTTTTCCTCCAACCGGGCATCCTCAGATTCTACTAGTTTATCAACCTTTAAAAATAATTTTTTTACAGATCAAAGAGAGACTTAAGAATAAGAATGAGGAATTGTACCTTTGATGTGTACTCTCTCATGACCTGGATTAGATAAGGCATTGCAAAATCCATGATATTGTGTCTCCAAGCTAACTCAAGAATGACATCAGGATGAAGAAGATCGTAACATTGAAATAAGCAGGCTGCAAAGCAGTCATATGTTTTCTTGTCAAGGAAGTATGCAAGAAGTTCTTCTGCGACCTAAATGCAGATAATTTTACTGAATCTTGATCAAATCGTCTTAAAAAGCCACTAAAGAAGGTACCTGAGCATTCTTTGACTCTGCAGCGTATTCCATGGCATCTCTGAAAAGATTATCTTTTTTACAGAGTTCAACACTCTGCTGCCAGCGATTGTTTCCTTTATATAAGTAAGCAGCAATACGGCGGAATTCTATCAACTCGTGTTTTTCCATCTGTGTAGTTTCAAAGTTAAATATTAAATTTACTTTGAACAAAGCTTTTTAATATATAAATTGAATCAACCTGTTGAGCTAAACTAATGTTGTCAAAATTATCAAATGCATCAATGCTTGTTTTGAGTCCATTGTAATCCTCCTCTGTGATCAAAAGTTGATTCAAAGCTTCGTTTACTGCTTTGTTGTTCAAATTCTGAACTGATCGTAAGTAAGGCTTAACAAGTTGCAAGTGACCAACCTAGAAAACCCAGATTTTGACTATAGAATACTGTTAAAAACTCATAGTAGAACCCAATTACTTTACCTTAGTAAAGAAGCTAACTGCCCTGGTATGATCCATTCTAGGAGCAAGGACCATTAAAAGGTCATTTAACATCATTGGCTTAAAGTCCAGGTAAAACTGAATAAGAGTTAATAATTTGACTTAAAAAAGGAGTTTTAGTCTCATTTTCTTGACAGAAACACCCACCTGAATAGCTTTATAGTATAGTTCAATATTGGCAACTTTTGTAATAATGTCCTTGAAGTGTGATTCCCTCCATGCTTCAGTGGGATGAGCCATCATCGCCTATGAGCACAAGTTCAAAAGTCACTATGCACATACTTCAGGGGTCACTTTCATCCTACTTACCAAAGCAGCATTATCATACTCTTCATACTTGTCATACAAGAACACAAGTTCAGCCCATAGATGCGCTTGTTCAGCTGCACGAAGTACCTAGAAATGATGATGAAGTTATCGTTTGTGGAACATTGTTTTAAATAAGTACATACTTTGGGGATATTGACTCTAGACCAAAACAGCTCGAGATGCTCTCTTAACTTTGCAGGCTTGTATTTTGAGTAGAGTATTGCCAACTCAGTAAACATTCCCATGTGGGCTCGTTCAAGGCCTAATGAAGCTTCTAGAAGACTCATTAGCTCTTCAAAATACCCTCTTTCCTAATAGTCAAAAAAATTATTATTCGCATTTTTTGACAAAAAAAATCCTTATTATTATTATTTATAACTCAACTTACTTGATAATAATTGTTAAGATCTTCAAGTTCATCTGCATGAACAACAATGTGCAGGCCACACATCTGAGCTAGCCGAAACTCACCATTATCGACACAAGCAAAACAAACCTCTTTCCAAGTTCGGGTGCTGAATAAAAAATAAAAGTAAAATGTAATAAAGGTTCGTATATATTCTATTTTATCATAAAACGACCTGTTTGCTTTTCGGGCACTGTCAACTGCACCTTGGTACTCTTTCAGATGAACCAGAGTGATTGCCAACTTGGCAAAGTTAGATACGTTATTGTACAAAAGTTTGGCTGCTTCGTACATCCTGGCATCAAAACATCGATCACCAATCTTTGAAACATCGGCATGGTTTGGGGATGAAATAAACTCTTCTAAGTCAGCAAACCTGAGAAATATAAATCAAACATGTGATTGCTTGGGGGTCATTCTTTTTTACATTTTACCTGCTCGTTTTTGCATAAGCATAAATCAACTCAGATTCAACGTAAGTATCTCTCGCCTTCTTTCTTGCCATTTGAAGATAGCGTACAAGATCCTCCCAGTGATCCGTCTGGGAGGCAGTCATAACAACAGCCATATAATCAGTTGGGTCATTAGCCTTAATAAACGAGTCAATAGCTTCCTTGACCATTCCTTTTTGTAACTGTGCTTTTCCAAGCTGTGACCTATTGAAAAACAATCTTTAAATTTCAGTTCATATCTTCAACATGTGAAAATCTTACCAAACTGCAGGTTCATTACACCTCTCTGCAAACTCGTAGGCTCTATCCAAGTTTTGAACATTGTCAATCAAAACTTGAACTGCCGAACTATTCACTTCAAACTTTTTGAAAATAGCAAATGCCTCCTCATAGAGCTAAAATTCAGTTTTGGTTAATCATCAAAACTGAGAAGAAATCAAAATGTGGAAAACAACATACCTGACTTTGGATAGCAATATTTGCAATATCAGGAGCATCATAGTTGTCAAGCCTGTCTATGTACTCCATCACTTTTGTCTTATCAGCCTTGATCGCAGTTAAAATCAGAAGGTTTTGCAAGTTTCTGTCGATAAAAATGGTTTGCTAGACGGCAATACTGAACTTGAGGAATGTTACTTAATCTGGTTCCTGGGAGAGTAGGTTTGATGAAATTGCTCTCCAACAGTTTAAGTATCTGCTGGCTGTGATCTATTTTTGAGTTACTGATCTACAACTCACAGATACTCGAACCGTCAGAGAATGATGTCTTCTTAATTCACAACCTAAAGTTATTCAATCAATTCAGTTTTTATTTTACCTATGGTCACTGAACACGGAATTATCGATAACAATCTTCTCCAAAAGCTCAATAAGCTCATTCGGCAAATCTGCTGCCATAAATGCTTTCACTGTCACCGAAATATCTTCAGGGTCCTGCGTCTCAGCTAATGCAGTTTGAACAACCTGTCGGAATGCCTGGGTGGAAGTATCTGTTAATAACAAGGTGGATTTGAGATTTTTACTTGATCTATCAGAGAACGCCTGAAAGGGTTTTCATCATTCAACACTTCTGCCCATAGGTCCATGTCCCGTCTTCTTACCAAGTATCTGTTAGCAAAATATATTGAGAGATTAAGACCTTAAGCACAAATCACAGAGGGAAGCAATTTACAAACCTTGCTTCTGATTTGAATAAAGAGTTGTCATTGCAAACTGCAATCAACTCTCTGTCACAATGTCCTCTTTCATAGGCAACACAAGCTAGATGTGGATCACGTTTTTCGCAGTATCTTCCAACAACCTTGCTGTCATAGAAAGGATTCTCCCTAAAACAAAAATTGTTAATCCAACCAGTTTATTGTTTCATTAAATTCAAACCTACTTCAGAAAACGTTCAGGGTTATTATTTGAGTCTATGTATATTTTGGCGAGCGCATTGTGAGTGGCAGGCTCTTCACAGCCTTCGTGAATTCTGGATTCCAGCCATGGAAGAATTAACTTTAGACGATTGCGTTTTTCAACTTCTTCAACCAATTCATCAGTGCTGAACTGACCCCTTACCACCTAGAGACAAATAAAATTGGTTTTTCTTAAAAAATAAAACAGCCAAATATAAAATTGAGAGAAGAGGCTTTTCTACCTGTATCAAGTTTTTGATGATATCTTCAGAACAGTCAACATCCAATAAACCACCTACAACCACTGGAAGTCTTGAAGGGTTGACCTTTTGCACATAAATTTCAATGTACTTTTGGAGGTTGTTGCGGTACAAATATAACACAAGGTCATGGACAAAATCAAATCTATCACACACAATAATGAGTGGCAGTTGATCAGTCAACTTTGCTTCTTTAAGAAAGTTCTTGACTCTCTCTGGATTGTAACAGTTGCTTTCACGACAAATTCTTTCAACTTCTTTGATTTGCCCTGTCTTGCAAGCTGCTTCAATGTACTTGAAGTGAACTTCTGGTTCTTGACTGAAGTTTACAATGGAGCCAAGGAAGTAGAAAAGGCCTTCAAAGCTCTTGAACTAAAATTTCGTACATCAGCTTTTTACCAGATCCTTGTTTAAGTTATTTTATCTATACCTGTTCAAAAAGATCAATAAGGGTATTGGTGCTCAATTGTTCATGATACTTTGTGGCAACTTGAACAACAACTTGAAGGTTTTGCCGAATGTTTGCCTAAAAAATCAGAAAAAAGATCAAGCTGTGGCTTATTTTCTATCACAATTTCATTGCTTACTTGAAGCATAGTTTTTAGGCATTCAATGGTGTCCTCGACTGAGAGGGTCCCAAAGAAGTTCACAAGCCAGTCTGATTTCAATAAATGAGTGTGAACTACAGCCCTCTTGATGTCATAAAGATCTGTGTAGTGCTCAAGGGCACGCTGAAGAAGACCAGCCTTTTCACACAAGCTGGCAATGTGGGGGCGGTCATAGTGTGTAAACATCTAAAAAACATTTTTACTTATTTTCTCTTTGATTTTACATTTATCTAAACTCAAGATGTGCTCTGAAAAGATTTCATTTTAATATTGCGATCAATATATGATGTATAAAAGGTAACCAAATCTAAAATTGACAATCAAAAAACCACCTGATTTCCCATGATTGCATCAGCTACTTGAGGAGCAGCTATCAAGTTCATTTCCAATAACCTTGTTTGAAGGGGCCCTTCAGATGGGCGGTTGTTCTTTAATGCATCCAAAAGGAAAGCAGTACACTGTTGCACCATATTCTGTTCCATAAATATATCAACCACCTACAGGAAAGAGAGAATTTCTATAATTGAAGGTCAAGAGTTATAGCAAAGGATCTTGGTACTTGATTAATATCTGCAAGAGGCTCTCCATCATCTTGAACCAACATTTGGGCGAATTGGGCACCCTGTGATTTAAAATTATCACAACTTTGATTTGGATATATTTGATTTCAAGGTTACCTGGTCAGGATTTAATCTCATGACACTTCTCAAAAGGAAGGCGTATTCTGGTGTGTAACCAACTTTTTTAGCATAAAGAACAATTTTTTGGAATTGCCCTGTCTCAGCAAAACACTGAATGACCTTGTTAGGTACATTTGCTCGAAGATAAACAGACAAAGCCTGTGAAACAAAAAATATGTTAGTGTAATTGTTACAGAAGGATAAATTACTTTCAGTTACCAAGGTTGGGTCAGCGGCTTTTACAAGGTCACCAAGCTCCTCTGAGCACTCTAGCTTATCCTCTTTGAGCCACTTTTCCAACAATTGCTTTCGCCCTTGCTGAAGAACCGGTCGACAAAGCTCAAGCGACTCAAATTTGTTTAGCTGACCTTGGTCAAGAAGAATCCCAAAATACTGAAGAAAATAATGCAAAACTTTCAAAATAAAAATCAACTTTTAATTGTTTTCACCTGAAGAAGTGGAGATGTTTGCCCTTGTTGAGTTGGAACTTGCTGAAATTTGCTTATTGTCTGGGGTGTTCTTAGGATTCCTTTGGGTGCATTTGCTGCAATCTAAAAAAGTTTAAAAAATATGAGAAGCCTGGTAAAAATAGTCCATAAAGCCGACAGACGTTAAATTTTTACCTTGGCAGCTTCAGAATACTGTCCATTTCCAAAAAATGTGTTAAACTTGCGTACAAATAGTTCATCTGCTCCTCCAAGGTTGTTGCGAACAGCAAACCTCAAAGCAAGGTCTGGATTCTGCAACATTATTAAAATGAATAAATAGCTTAATAGTCCCATAAGCTCAAAATATGTTAATCATTTATATCAAACTCCATATTATTGACAAACCAGTACGTAGATAATCAAATAATAGTATACTTATATTTACTCAACCAGATTCAAATTTTCTTTACCTGCAAGTTTCCATTCATGTAATTTATGATGTTCTCTTCATCAACAGTAACTGACAAGACTATTTTGAAACAAATATTGTGAACCAAAGATCAGTAAATAAAAAAGCTTCAAAAAGCTACCTTGCCCTTTCCGATTTACACCAATGATGCCATTGGTAGACTCATATGGTGCTGTCACAAAAATAGTTTCTGCACTGATTCTGTTCATATAAATGCAGGTCCCACTCTCTAGATCATATAAGTGAACATATCCATATTTGGTTATCAGGTAAACGACACCATGCTTCTGACTTATCTAAAAAATTAGAAATGTGTAAATTAACTTTGATTTTCATGTAATTTGTTCAAGCCGTTTATTTGTAAATAACACTAATAAATAAACAATAAAATTCATTGTTAATCTATGTATTAGGATCAACTGGACATGAAAGCTAGTCTTAAAAAAGTAACAAATTATTATGCTTTTAAGAGAAAGTAAATTGAAAGCTACAAATAGGCTTAACAACGCACTCTCTTTTTATCTGAGCTCGGTAATAGTGGAAAACTGTGGGGAACAAGTCTTCAACTCAGTTGTTTGTTATTTCCAACATCTCAATAAAATGAATGAATTGATAAATATTACAGTTGAGGGAAAGCAAATTCGATTTGCAATCTAAACTCTAACTTTTCAGAAAATAAATATCCTCAGCCAAAATTATTGTGTAATTAAAATTTCGTCAACCCTTGAGATGGTAAAGCAACTTACTTGCATAGCTACAGGAAAATCATTCTGAGCCTCTGGTGGGAAGAATACGTCTACAGCTTTCTTCACAAAAGGTTGGTTTCCTGATGGAGGGGACCCTACTTCAATGACGTGCAACTTACCACCCTGAAATATAAATGGGCTTGGATAACAATCAGTTGAAGGTACTCTTGCATACTAAATTATCAGATTTGTTAAGGCCACACATTTTCCTTGGATACTCCAGTTAAATTTTTTTAGTATCTTTAAAGAATAAGGATAATAGGGAGAGGATCTGAATTGATTTGATAAATGTCACAACTTTGAAAAGCCCACTGAATTGGTTCAAAGTTATAAAAGAATCAAATAAAACAGCTATCCACCTCGATTGTTACCAAAATCAAAGAAAACAAAGTTTGCCTAATTACAATCTTGTCTGCATTTTTACCTGTGCTGATCTTACTGCAAAGCAAAAAAGGGTTGAGTCTGCTGGATTTCCTTCCATCCGAAACTAAACGTTGAAAAGTTGAGTGTAACAAACTTCTTCAAACAAGCAAAGCTTTCAGGAATTCTTTTTTGTTGCGTTGAACTCAAAACAGCTAATTCATTGAGCAAATACCTGTACAAAAGCTGCCGCATGACCTTCGATGGGCTGACTGACCTTTCGCTCTACTGAGTACAGTTGCATTGCACCCACAACTCGGTTTTGTTGGGCAGAGATACCAATTAATAACAACCTTAAGTTTGCAACACAAATCGCTTGTTTAGAGAATGACAGCTCAGAATTAAAATCTTTTTTATGTAAATTGAAGTTGCAAGATGAAACTTCTTGATTACCAATTTTGGGATGCATCACATCTGTAGTTGATAATTTGACAACCCTGAAGACTAGCATGTCTATCAAAAATCTTCACCGGCTGTGAGTCTCCTTCCATACTCCAATGAAATACAGAGGATTCTGTCACCAAAGCTATAAGGTTTAAGCTGAAACAGATCCAAAGCACTTTTTATTTTTGAGTTAAACTATGACTCTCTTTTCACCTATTTTACCTTATCCATTTCCAAAAAATAACGTCCTCTGTCATGACATGAGCTTTCATTTTACTTTTCATCTCAATGTTGAATATCTGAAGCGTCTTTTGAGCCTTTAACGCGATGACTTTGGAGGCCGGGTTCATGATGGCAGAGTCAGCAGAAATGGGACGCCGAATCGGGTTCACCGGGTCTGCCATATCTATGATGACAACCTGGAAAAAAGTCCTGCTATGTCAGAGGGCTGGCGCCTGACGCATTTGCAATGAGGCTTCTTACCTGGTTTGTCTCTCCCACTTTTTCTCTAACACAAATAAATTTATCCGACTCCATGGTGAGGCTGTTAAAGCCAACATTGGCAGCACTGATGCCAACATTGGTCAGCTAAAAAAAACCAGTGAATATTAACCCATCGCTTGGGGAGAGCCACCTCTGGTAGAAAAGGCGGGGTTGTTTTCCATCCATTTGAGGAGTACTCAAGTATAGGGATTTTTTCGAACTCAATTTTAAGCATATGTCACATCAAAGCAACAGATTTCAAGTAATGCATCGTTCTCATTTCTTTCACTCCACCCACACCTGAATGTGTCCCTAACCTCCCATATTGTTTTTCTCTTTGACTTAAACGTCATCCACCCCCCAATTTCTCTGCTCTGCATGACCAAGAAAAATCTGTCTCTTTGCCCTTTCCCATTCCCATTCCAGACAAGGCTCTTACCCTTAATTATGTATATTGAGCAATTCGAACCGTATGGGATACTTTTAATCCCTTTACCTGCAAATGTTCTTGAAATTTGATGGGTAAACTCTGTGTCATTTTGAAAGCGTTGCTCTTCACTTCACCCCTACTACATACAAATGCACAATCTCTAAAAAATCACAGGTTTCAAAATAGTTACGACACTTCAGAACGTGACAGAAGAGTGTTGGCTGTTCGGGACTCACAACTTTTTTCCTAAATTATTTCTGCCGTCTTTAAAATGTCTTTTTCCGACTTAGGATCGTGTTGACTAACACAAGTCTTTTCGTCTCGTCCTTTCCTTCTTAGTTCTCCTATCCGTTTCAGTTAGTTTCACGCACGAATCAGTAAGTCAGACTCGGTGCAGTCACAGCTCGGTGGCTCGGCTGCTGTATGCATTGCATGATTCA
>Ga0194133_10007891_pt1 | contig 12597 bp, 11 predicted proteins | sample TA2KigOf40mmetaG_FD_155448 | JGI IMG/M metagenome (GOLD analysis project Ga0194133, IMG submission 155448) | Freshwater microbial communities from Lake Tanganyika, Tanzania - TA2015055 Kigoma Offshore 40m | ecosystem: Environmental > Aquatic > Freshwater > Lake | place: Tanzania: Lake...
TAGTATTTAATTTTTACACAATGGTTTTGCTAGCAACTATGTATACAATTGAAATTAAACGTGAAAATAGATTAATAACTTATTTAGAAGTAAATAAAGAAGTTCCTTGTGATAATGAAAGTGTTGAAAATGCGTTAAAAATGTTACCAGAAGACAAACGTGAAGCCATATTGAATTTAGACAAATGGTATCAACGTCTTGGTTACACATCTATTGCAACATATCTAGTAAATGTTATTTTAAGTGGTTTCGTTGTTTATGAATATTATTTAGACGGTCAAACTACGACAACATTTATTACAAATGTATTGTTTATGTTATCAAAATTGTCTGACGTATATGCTAATGTAAATACGGAAAAAAATGTGTTTTATTCTGCTTATTTAAAGAGTAAAGTACAATTCAATGATGTAGATCCAGATAAACAAAAGGCAAAAAAAGACCCAGTTGAGGAGCCAGTTGGAATCGTTGAAATAACCTATGAACTGGAAGAAGCATCAAATAATTTGTAAAAAATATTTTCTAAATATATTTAGGACAAATTTCACAAAAAATTTAGCAACTAATTGGTAAATCATCGCGAACAAAATATGCCTCACCATCTGCAGTCCATTTTACGACCATTGTTATAATTTCCACACCTGCATTACGTGCTTCACAAAATGCCTCTCTATATTGAGGGTCGATTTTAGAAGCTTGAAATCTATTTACGTCTGTTCTTTGTATTACATAGCACATAATACAACGAATTCTTGGTTCTTCTTTTTTTAAATATGTTAGTTCTTGTATATGTTTTAAAGCTCTTGGACTAACTGGTTCCAAAGTTGTTTTACGATAACCATCAGGAAAATAGGCAACTTTATCATTAAATGTGCGATTACTAAAGTCCATTTTGGCGCGTTCCTTTTTATCACAATCTTCATAATCTGCGAGCGGCACATTTTTAACTTCCATTATAAATGGAACACCATTTTCATCTATACCTGTGAAATCAAAACGTGAATCAATTTTGTCTTTTATATAAATAGATGTTTCTGAACGTAATGATTTAAAATTTTTTAAACTTGATATATAATTATGCTCTAATGCTGATTTTACCAATTTTTCCGCCGTTTTCGGATGTATTCCGACATAAATATTGTTTTCTATTTTTGATAAATAAATAGTATATTCGCATTTTAACCCAAGTTCATTCTTCGGTTTTGTATTAGATTTTGTTTCTGATAGTTTTATTAAAACAGTTGCGCCCGCATCGGCTAACCCACAGCAGCCAAGTGAAGGCGAATGAGCTAAAATATTTTCATTTATATCGTTAATTTTAATATCAGATACATAGGGAGACCGAACATATAATGAAGGACGCTTAACAACAATTCCTTCAATTAGGCCGTCAATTTTCATTAATAACATTTTAAATTTGATTTGATTAAATAGTTTTATATGAAACTATTTAATTAATAAAAAGCTTTTCAATTTTTTATTTTTAAACTCTTGTTACGTCTTATTTTTTTCTTCAATGTTTTTCCGCCCTTAATATTTTGTACCCCATTTTTATTCTGTTCTTTATCTTTATTTTTATCATCCTTATATTGCTTTTCATAAGCAACTGTTGAACCAGTAGTTGATGGCCTATAAATATAACCAAACATATCGGCAAATGCGTGTCTTATTTCTTCAAAACGCGAATGACATAACACTGCCGATTTTTGTAAAGGACTTGCACTTGTACCAGGATATAAATCTAAATCAATTGTGACATAATATGTTAGTTTAGATTTTTGGTCTTTCTCTTTTACTAATGAATAAAATATATTGGGTTGTAAAGGAATATATCTATTTTGAAGATTATTTTGATTAAAAAAAGGATTTAAAAATGGATTATAAAAATAGGGATTTTGTTGAAAAGCATTTTGATTATATTCTTGTTCTAAAGCTCCAGCACGTTGCGGATTCGGATTACGTTGCATTAATTCATCTCTTTCCTCTTTTAACGCAGCTATACGCTTTTGTACCTTTGTTTGTTTTTTAATTTGTTCTTCTTCTGTTATGTTAGTTTTACTCGATAATTCATTTAATTCTTTACCATATTTTTTTATCTTCTCATTTAATCCCCTAATTTTATTTTGAACTTTTAATGCCTTAAATTCTTCTATTTGTCTTTCATATGCATCAAATATTGGCGCCAATTCTTGAAATCCAACACTTTGACGAGCTGCTACACCTAAATATTGATAACAATTATAATAAATAAAATATTTTATATATTCCGGTATTTCATCTACTTTAAAAATGAAATTTTCATTTGTTGTATGTTTTATTAACTCGTAATGTAATGTCATTGGCTCCCCTTTTTCTGCTACATTAACTGCTAATAGAAACATATAATCTGTATATAATTCTGTTTGTCCAAAATCATTACATACAACACGTAATTGTTTTAATACATTTTTATTTGCTAAAGATAAGTCTTGAATATTTATATTTTGTGGTCCAACATTACCATCTAAACCAGTTAAATTATATAATCCACCATTTATACTTGAAACGACATATTTTTCGTCATTATAATAGACATAATTACCAAGTCTTATTGAATCTATTCCTTCTTCAAACATTTCAAATATTATGAATTTTATTTTCAATATTTTTTGAAGTATTTCGATTGAAATTGATTCGCCCCAAAACTGTTGCGGAGCAGCAATATATTCTTTTACTTCTTTTAGACTCCTTATCTTCTTTGTATTACCTTTTTCTAAAACTAATGTATTATATAAATCTGGATTATTATTTTGTAAATTATCAATATCTAAACGATTCATAGTACATTTGTTATTTTGCATTATTCCGCCAGCTGCATTACATAATAATTCATATTTATCTAAATCAAAATGTTCAGCAACTAATCTACGTAATGAACTAACAGTAAATTGTTTTGTTCCATCTACAATATCAGTATAATCATTAGTTGTTGTTGCATTTTCAACATTTAGCTGGCCATTTAATGCATCTCTAACTGAAGAAAATAAACAATCACCACCACCTTCATTATTAATTACTAACCAATTAATATATCCTTCAGGTGTTCTACTATCAATTATTCCTGAATAATATGCTTCTGATGCAACATCCATCATTAAATAATTAAAATTGTTAGTATTTTCAAAATCATAATTTTCTAATTCTCTTTGAATCCAATAAGTACTAGTTGGATTATATTTTTCATCTATAATAGTGTCATTATATATGTCATTACAAAAACTAATGAATCCATCTTCACTTATTGTTGGATTTAATAAATTAACAATGTAATCATTACAATGATTAGAAATATACTTATGTTTTTCTTGTAGTAACTCAATTTTGCTTAGATATAACGCATTACTACGTTCATTTTGTTCTATCTTTTTTTCAATTACATCTGTATTAATTGTATCATCCACATTTTTAATATTAACAAATTTATTTGTATCCCAATTAATTGATAAAGGAATATATATTGGGTTTGTTTTGTTAGTTAATGAATTATAATCTTCTATTAAATATTTAACACTTTTAAAATAACTACGAAAATGATTACTATGTTCCAAATTCAATTGTTGCACATTTTCTTCAGCAATTAATATTTTTTTGCGTCGTAAGCAGGTGATTTCCGTTAAATACATAAATAAAATAATAACATCATAACAATAGACTTGGCTTTTTACAGCATCAATATACATTTTTTCTTGTAACATATCAGATGCATTATTAGGTATACAAGGTTCTCCATCTTTATTTACTAGATACCATTTTATTTCGTTATTATTAATATTTTTATTTTTATCATCATCATTTGTATTTTTTGTTTTAGAAATAATTGGTTTTGCTCTTAATCCACTAACACCATATTTTTGTACAAAATCTGTATCTGAATTCGGGTATTTTTGGTCATATTCGGTTATAGATTTTGACGCAGTTTCTAAATCAAATTCAGCATAAACATCTTTAATGAATCCGGTAAAGATGCGAATTGTCGTCAAATAAAGCATCCAAATATCTAATTGTACATAACTATAATTGATTAAAATACGATAAATATAAAGTTGATATTGATTTATTTCGGTTAATAGAATAGCTGGATCAAATAAATATTTTTGTATTTCATCTGAATAGTTAATTTGTGGATTAATATAAGAGTCTTTATTTGCTATAATAATTGATTCGTAAAATTCTTTATAACGTTCTAAATTATCAAAATATGAACTAGATGATTGATTTTCATTATCCTTTTTAATTAAGTAATTCAATATATTAATATCATATTCGATACATTTTAAAACAAGTGTTGGTTTCTCAAAGTAGGGAATTAAAATATCATAATTATTTCTAATTATTTCTTTTAATTGAACTAACAAAAGTTTAAGTGCGTTAAAATATTGATTTTCAATATTGTATATATTCATTAATGATTCCGCTATTTGAACATATATTTTCATAAAATTTGTTTTTAATTGAACAATACTATCTATTATTTTGTTTAATTGACTTTTATCTGCATCTGGACTTTGTTTAAAAACCGTTAATTTATTATATAATTTACGCATTTTTTTACTAAATTCTTTCGACTGTTGTGCTATTTTTATACATAAATCCTGGTATACTTTATCTTCCATTTGTAACTGTTTTTTTAATTCTATTACTGCATTATATAATGTTGCAGTATCATTATCGTTATGGCTACTTATATATTCTGATAGTTTATCGTAATCTAATATTAATGTAAATGTTAATGGATCTCTTATTAAATCTGGTACAACATCATAATTAATTGGATTATTTTTTTGTAAATATTTACTATATAACCTTTTAAATGATTCATCTAAAGTATCTAACACCGCTTTGTTAGTTATAAAAGGTTCAAATTCTTGCTGTTGTTGAACTGATATATTATTACTTTGAGCTGCTACTTCTGCAATATCTTTTAATTGATTTGCTGTTGCTTCAGTTGTTTCTGCTGCAATAGCACCTGATGCCACCGGTGCACCACTAAGTAAATCTACCCCTAATTGCTCTTTTTCTTTTTGCACTTGCTCTTCAATTTGCGACGGAGTTAGGTGTGAATTTTGACTTAATAATTTATCTAAAGGTTTTTTATCGATTTCCCAATTATTTTGTCTCCAATTCATATTAACAATGGTATATGGAGCACCATTTAAATATAAAATATTATTTACTTTAAATAACGTTTTTAGAGTTAGTTCAATATTATTATTAATAATATTTTGGTCACGAGATTCTTCAATGGTGCGTTCTTTTTGCATAGTAAAAAAACTACTTAATATACGATTAATCATTGAATCAAATTGATTTGGTTCAAAGAATTGAGATAAGACGGCATCTTTTGGAGAACCGGCTGGTAAAGTGTTAATAGCGGACCAATTATATTTTACAAGAGGATCAAAATATATGGTGTGACTTTTTGTTTTGGGAACAGACATAGATGGGTCAAAATTTAATTTATAATAATTTGGCAACTTTGTATTTATAATTATTGTTAACGAATTTGGTATTTTTTTTTCTTTTTCTGTCATACTTATAATAATTTAAGATTTTTAAATTATTATATTTTACATTACTTTATGTTAGTTTGCCGCTAAATAACTTCCATATAATGTAAATACTTTTCTTTGTTCTGTTTTTGCCTTATCTCTTTTCGCCTTTTCTAAAATAGCTATAGCATCATTCACTTCTTGTTCTGTAATTATATTATCATCATTTTCATCTACTAAGTTCTTTAAAATACGATATTTTTCCGGTACACAGCAATAAGGGCTTTCTTCGTTAAATAAATGGTCAGATAATATTGTAAATACAGCCGTTAAAACAAGAGCAGTATATATATCACGAGTACCCATCCAAGCCATAGCAAATACAAGTAATTGTTTTGTTACGTTTAATTTTAAATATTCTTCTGTTGATTTGCTAAATTGTATAGCAATAAATTTTGAACCAATGTTAAGAAGTATCATAATAACACCTGCAAAGAATTTGCTATTATTTAAAAACATTATGTGATTATGTACAAAATATAAAGGATCCCAAATAGATATCATCTAATATAGTATAATATAATTTTTACGAGAACTACTAAGACCTTCTTTAATATATATTCCATTTTCTCAATTTATTTATTAATGTTGTTAAATTATAATTATTCGTAAATGTTTCAACACCATTACTCATATTTCTTAAATATGGTCTATACATTTGACGTATTTTAGGAGTAAACCCTTCTTTTAATGGTTTATAAGCTAATTTTACTAAAACAAACGCAACTAACAATAATATTATTTTTAAATATATATTCAACTTCATATTATATATTTTAATTACATTATAATATTTTATTTAGTGAACAGCAGCAGCACAAGCACCACAAAATCCTTCAATAGTTGAACTTGTTAGCATACTTGGTGTAAATGCTTGTACTGATTCAGAAGAACCCATTGATGCTTTAGTTACGGGAATAGAATTGGAAGCTTTAGAAGCTAAAGCATCCTTAATATCATTGATATCAACACCAGCTTCATTGGCTTTTTCTTTTAATTCGCTTAATTTCTTTTGAGCATCAGCTTTAGTAACAACTTGTTTAGGAATAGTGCCAACAGTATCTGGTGTTTGAATATTATCCATTCCTTCAACAAGTACGTCGTATTTTGCTAAAACAATGATAAGACATAAAACACCTAATAAACCGAGAGTAACATTATGTTTTGCTAAAAATGCGACAACAGCTAATAATACAATTTTGCCTAAAATATTGTCATATAAATTATACAAAACTCTTGGACTAATAAAGAGAGTAGCAACTAACAAAAAGAATAATCCTAAAGCGCTTTTTTTCATCATTCTATATAATTTATATATAATTTATTTCAGATTGTTTAGTAAATAATTATCTTAATTTTTAATAAGAGAGAATGTCTTTAGCAATGACTGCCGCAACAATAGATGATAATAATAATGATTATAATAATTTTACAAATGATTCTTTAATTAGTAAGAAGAGACAAGGTCATAATAAAACTCAAAAAAGAGTGTCAACTGATAACTCAGCTGTCGATTTATCTAAAGTTAATTCCGTATTAAACTCAATACATAATCGTGTTGATGATGATGACGATGTAGCACCAAATTATGTTGGTTCAGGTATATATGAAAAAGCACAACACTCTGAGGGATTTAAACCACTAAATCCATTTAATCCTCCGGATAAGCCAATATCAATGGGTTCTGAACGCACTAAATTGGGCGTTAAGGGTCGTGAAGGGTTATCTAATTTAGTACCTCAACCAGCTGATAATGATGATTTACAATTACAAGAACTACAAAGTGCTTATATGAATGAATCACAAGTTAAGGAATATTATAATAAATTAATGCCTGGATATAATTATAACTCTTCTAATTCAAATTCTAATGGTAACAAACAATATTTAGGAAATGATTCTAATCAAGTATTAATGGATAAATTAAATTATATGATTAATTTGTTAGAAGAACAACAAGACATTAGAACTAACAATGTTACAGAAGAGGTAGTATTATATTCATTTTTAGGGGTTTTTATGATATTTATAGTTGATAGTTTTGCTAGAGTTGGAAAATACGTGCGTTAAAATTATAAAAAAAAATTGAAAAAATAATTTAATATTAAGATTAGTATTATTAATATTAAAGTATTTGAATAATGTTAGAATCTGTTGAATTTAAGGTTTATTTTAGTGCCGCATTATATCCTGAAGATGCATTTGAATATGACGATGATGAATATGATTTTGCTGAAGATAGAGAAGAAAAATTTAATGAATATTTAGTTGTTGGTGAAAATGTTTCATATATTATTAAACAAATAACTGATGGCTGTAATTGGAATACTGAAGATGACGTACATATGACTAAAATTTCATATAAAGAAAATGGAACATTTGTAGCCCAAATATATTTTAAACAATTTAGCGAAGATGATTTGCTAGATGATTTTATGCTAAATGATATAATTACCACATATTTATGGCCTGGTGAAGATAGAGGAGTTTATATTGATATAAACGGAAAATATTTTGAATTAGATATTGAAATTGAAGATATACTTGAAATAAGGGAACACGATGATTTTCAAGATTTAGAATCTAATTTGGATTCAGAAACGGAGTCAGATGAAGAGGCAGAATTAAATGAAGAGTCGGAATTAGAATTAGAATTAGAATTAGATGAAGAATCAGATGAAGAGTTAGAAGAAGAATCTTTTACACCTTTGGACATTTAAAACGCCGACTTTGGCGAATTAAAAAAACAAAAATGTAATGGCGAATTTCACGCCTTACCATACTTATCTTCCTAAAAGGAGTATCGTAGGTATTTATTCTTTTTGTTCTCTAAACCGAAGGTGCTACGCTAAAACATTTTGGTCTTCTTTTTCCTTGTTTTTCACATTGTAAAAGAAGTAAAATATTTTTAGAAGCATTTATATCTCTATCCATACAACATAATTTACACTCATTGGAACTACAACGGATTACGCTATGGTATTGAGACATTCTTGCTTTTCCTTTAGCATCGCTCACCTTTGGTTTACATAATTTTTTATTTCTGTAAAGATTTATTCTTTCAAAACATTTATGACAGGTCTTACTTGTTCCCCATTCATCTATTTTGTAGGGAACCTTAGGTTCCCCTACGACCCCTCCTCTTTTTTTATTTTATTTCATCAAAATATAATTGTATAACTTCTATCATATTTAACTAATACATTAGTATATTCAACTATAATTTCATTCTCTGGAAACAATTGTAGTAACACGACATTTATTGTCATTGTAATAACGAGATTGTAAACAAAGATTATATGCAACTTGTTTTGCTTAATCTAAAACTTCTGTAACATATTTTATTTCAAAAGATTGTTCTTTACTACAACATACATTTTATTCTAATTATATGTTGAATTATCTTTACAATTATAATTATATTGTTTTAAATATTTATGGTCTTAAGCTTGGATTTATACAAATATCTTGTGATGGAAATACGTTACCACTCATACAAGTATCATTTACACCAACTTTAGCACAAGTTCTGACTCCATTTTCCTCTCCAATATAACACCAACCCGATTTACCGCTTACTGCTAAAGAACTGTCTGCTGAATTTGGTTGTACATCCAAACTACGTTCAGCATCATTTAACGCATTTGATAACGAATCTTTTGACCAAAATTGATTTGAATTTTGCATTTGTTTCTGTACTGGTTCTGAATTATTAATTACGGAATTTGAGTCAGCACCTTTTACCACATCTGTTGCACTTTGAGATGCACTTGATACAGTGGCTGCAACTGCAGCAGTACCTTGAGCAGCACCTTGTATTGCTTGATTTGTAACATCAACTGCAGCTAAGCCAAAAAAAGACAAAATGGGTCCAAAAACATTTCTAAATATAGATGCAATATCAGATGTACCCTTTGCTAAATAAACAAAAATATTAAATCCAAGTAATGCTAGAATAAGAACTAAAATAATAATATTTTGCCAACTAAACCAACCACTGTAATCTGTAACAGAATCAGATGCTGATATAGAACCATTTAATTCTGGTAAAGGAGTTAAATCATCGAATGCGTTAGTAATTGTTTTTACAATTTGATTATTATTAATACTATTCATTATATAAAAAAGATATATTTATTTTTTGTTAGTTTAACTTTAACTTTGTAATAAATGAAAACGAATAATTTTCAATTTATATTTTATTTGTTGCCATACATAACTTTCTAAATATGTTTTAGATACTTCTAAAGTTTCAGGTTTCCTATAATTAACTCCAGATTCTGCAAACCAAATACACATTTTTATTTCTTCATATTTTAATCCAGTTTGTTTTACAAGTGTCTTTATAATATGCGGAAATGGATGAAAGTCAACCGCTTCATTTAATATTAAACATTTATCCCATTTTAATATATTTGTTATTTCTAAATTATATGATGCACTTAAACAATCCGTCGGATTATTATAATAATAATAAATTGAATTACGTAACATTATCATATCTCCTTTTAAACCTCCATATTCTGATCTATAATAAAGGGCTAAAAGTTGGTCTGCTATTACATGATTTTGCAAATATTCGTGACTAATTTTAAATTCTTTTCTGTCTTCATTATAACTCGAATCATCATAAAATTCATTTACAACGCATAAATTATGTATTATATTTAATAAAATATAAATATCTAAATTTGTTAAAGTATATTCTTTATCACACATCATAAACCAAATAACTATCGGATAAGAATCTATTAAACATACATCTTCTATATATATTACAGGCAACCTCCTTAAAAACTCTGTTTTATCTTTTTGTATTAATGCTAATGCAGAATTAACGGCAATTTGCGTGTTTTGTCGTCTTATAGCCTTTTGTAAATTTGACTTTAAAAGTGGTACAGAAATTGTCGTATTTATAATAGGAAAATCTGGAACAGCAATTATATTAGTTGGTTTTCTATAATATAATTTTATAGTTGATTTACAAGTAATATATGTGTCAGATTCTAAGGGTGAAACTGAGAAAAATGCTTTACGATTGGACGGATCATAAATGAAACATTTTTTGTAATTTTCATTATGATTTATTGTTAGTTTAAAATAATCATTTAACTTCATTTGCATTTATTATTTATTATTTATTATTTATTATTTATTATTTATTATATATTTTTATAATTTTGGTTCAATTTTTTGACAAATCTTTCTTTAAATTACTTTTTCTTTAAATAATATATTATAAAACCTATTTAAAGAAAAACTACCCATGGTTAAAGAAAATTACTTCAATGTTAACAAGTATGTGAATTTATTTAATGAACCCAATATTTCATCACGAACATTTAATAAATCACTATTAGTAGTTGTTGCTAAATTTGACGCATCATTCATTCCAATTAAAAATTTCTTATATTTTTCTACTTCTGCTTTCAACTGTTCTACATTTGTAAAATCAAATAATGGTAAAGTTTTTGTATCCATTAAATTAACTCTAGACCCATCTTTACCTAACATAATTTCAACAAAACTATCGATATTTGAATTTAATTCACCGTGTAATTCATCGGTTGCTTTATGTTGAGCATAACTACTTGTTTTCCAATGATATAATTTAACGGTATTTACCATTTGTAAAAACATTTTAATAATATTCTGATGGGAATATGTGTTAGTTGAAGATTTATTTGTAGACCTAGTTCCTTTTTTACCACCTTTATTTCTATAAATTCGACGAGTCCTCATAATATATCTCTCGAAAAAATATTATATATATATATATAATAGAATACAAATATGCAAGAAAATATATTTCCAAAAAAAATAATTTTAGTTGTAACATCACATGGAAGCATTTCTTATCCATTAGAATATTTTCAACTTCCTTTAAATTATACATCAATAAATATCGCATCATTAGGGGAATGTAATTTTTCAAATACAAGTGACATTAATAAACATTTGTCAACTATTCAAACAGTTGTACCCAATTTACTAAATGCTTCATCTGAAGAAGAATATAAGGATATTTATGAATTTATTATAACACGTATTTTAGAACACGATAAATCACAACATAAATATTGGTTTAATGGAAAATTAGATGCGAATGATAAGGATTATTTGTATGCTTTTAATAATAACAGGGTAATAAAGTTTGGTAAAGGAGATGAAACAATTTTAGATAAAACTTTTAGTAGACATCCAAAAACAAAAAAAGATGGGGATTATTCAATAATTGCTTTAAATGCATTTGATATAAATGGACAAATGATTGATATGTTTGATTGGATGGAACGTCCAAATAGAAATAAGGAACAAAATATATTATTATCAGAAATATTATATGAATTAGTTACTTATGGAGTTGATGAAGTTGTTTTGATTGATTTAAGTTGTGATGTTTTTTTTAACGAAATAGATAATGATTTTGCAACACCACGTCTTAAACGCAATATAAGATATTCTTTAAGACGTGAAAATAAAATAGGTAAAGGAGGAAAAAATAAAAATAAAACTAAAAAAAATAAAAATAAAACTAGAAAAAATAAAACTAACAAAAACAAAAAAAAGTCTTTATGAATTTCTAGGAATAAATTCGTCTCCTAAATTATTCATTGTTTCTAATTTTGCAATTGTCTTTTCTAAATTACTTGCCTTTACATTTTCATATAAGTAATCCGTTCCTGGTGATATTTCATTTATCTTAATTTCCTTATATATTTTATTTATTTTCTTTGTTAAACTAACAACCTTTTCTTTATCCTTAATTATTTCTTCATTTAATGCATACGGTTCCGTAAATAATTCTATAATAAAATATAATAAAAATCTTCTCTTTTTATGACACCCCGATGTGTATCTTAAACAAAATATATTTAACGCACTCGTCACAATTCGTTGTACCAAATTATTTCGGCGTTGTGATTCAGAAATAAATATATCCCAAATAATCCAAATTATATCCATTTGTGCTTTTGTTTCTACTTTAGGAAATGTTCTGCGTTCGCAT
>Ga0194133_10007892_pt1 | contig 12597 bp, 11 predicted proteins | sample TA2KigOf40mmetaG_FD_155448 | JGI IMG/M metagenome (GOLD analysis project Ga0194133, IMG submission 155448) | Freshwater microbial communities from Lake Tanganyika, Tanzania - TA2015055 Kigoma Offshore 40m | ecosystem: Environmental > Aquatic > Freshwater > Lake | place: Tanzania: Lake...
GCTGCGGTCATTACTATACTAATGGTTGTGGTTACGTTTATGAATTTTATGGAACTTAAAAACCTCCAAAAACAAATCAATATTCTTCAAAGTATTGATGAAGCAATCAATCGTGATCTTGACATAAGAGAACGTAATTGTATGGATTATTCAACTCAATTAGATAATAACCTTCGAAAAGAGTTAGAAAATCTCTATCGCCACATTGATAGTAGAGTAGATAAACTTGAAGAAAAAACCAAAAAAGAGTTTCAAGCTCTTGATCACACTAAATCTTATTAATTAACCCGTTAAAGAACCTCCCTTTATAGTATTTATAAACATATTAGTTATAACAAATAATTTATGGAACAACAAGACCCATCACCATTCAAATTCCCAACTGAAACAGTTGAACTACCTTCAAAAGGTTTACTATATCCTGAAGGTCACCCTTTATCTAGCGGTAAAATTGAAATGAAATACATGACCGCAAAAGAAGAAGATATTCTTACTAACCTAAATTATATCAAACAAGGTGTTGTAATTGATAAACTTATACAATCTTTGATTGTAACTAAGTTTGATTATAATGATCTTTTAATTGGTGATAAAAATGCGATTATGGTTGCTGCTCGTATTTTAGGTTATGGTAAAGATTACTCATTTATGTACAATGGTGAAGAAATTACAGTTGACCTATCTGAACTTTTATCAATTGAATTAGATGAATCTACTGTAAATAAAGGTGTTAATGCTTTTAACTTTACTCTCCCACATTCAGGGACTAATATTACTTACAAATACTTAACTAGTAAGGATGAAAACGATATTGATGCTGAAGTTAAAGGTTTAAAACGCGTTAATAAAAATCTTTCACCTGAACTTTCTACTCGTTTGAAATATCAAATTATAGCTGTAGAAGGGGATGAAGAGAAAAAAACAGTTAGAGACTTTGTAGACAACTACATGATTGCTAGAGACTCTTCAGCATTAAGAGCTCATATTAAAGCTAATCAACCTGATGTTAAAATGTCTTTTATCTATGAAGGCGAAAACGGCGAAGAGGAGGTCGCTATCCCATTACAAGTTCAGTTTTTTTGGCCTGACGCAAGAGTATAGGATTAACCTATTTAAACAAATCCACGAGATAGTATTTTATGGTCGAGGTGGTTATAATTACCTTGATATCTATAACATGCCTATATGGTTAAGAAATGCTACGTTTAGGTTTATAGAAGATTCATTAACTCGTGAAAACGAAGCTAAAAAACAAGCATACGCTAAATCAGATCCTAAATCTAATAAATCTGTAACTAGTATGCAGTTAGATAAACCTGATAGAAATGCTTTAAAATCTCTTAAATAATTAATGAGGCATCAAAAAAATGATGCCTCTTAATATTTATACACATATGGCTACACCAGAAGAAATTAGAAGACGAAATTTAGAAGCTTCAAACGAAGCTCTATCTGAATCTATTAATTTAGCAGCCCAGCTAAATGATAAGATGTCTTTTCTTTATAAAATGGCTAAGGAAAAATTTACACAAGATAAATTATCTTTAGATTTAACAAAGCAAACAGTTGCTCTTACTAAAAACCTTTCAGCAGAATATGATTCAGTTAAACAAGTTGAAAGAGATATAGCCAAAAATAAAAAACTACAGAATGATATCGCTCGACAACAACTTAGCCTAGAAAAAGAAATAGGAGAAGAAGGTAAAAGAAGAGTTCAATATGTTCAAGGTAGAGAAAAAAGTTTAACAAGATCTAATGAAATTCTTAAACAACTTAGAGAAAAAGAAGCAGCAGGAGTTGCCGGAGCAAAAGAACAAGCTAATAGATTAGCTCAACAAATTCTAGCCCGTAAAGAAGCTTTAAATACTCAAATACAAAACTTAACCTTTGAAGAAAAACAATATATGATGCTTCAAAATGCATCAGGAGTTTTAGAAGAAAATAATGAATATTTACTTGAACAACTTAGATTACAAAACAACTTAGCTAAATCTCAAGGTCTTATTACTTCTGCTTTAAGTGGAGCTAATAATGTACTTAAAAAAATGGGTTTAGGAGGTTTAGCAGATAAATTAGGCTTAGAAGCGGCTACTAAAAAAGCTAAAAAAATGACCTACGAGCTAACTAATGGTGGTCAAACAGTATTAACAGCATTTGGTAAATTAAGAGTAGGTATAGCAGCTATAGGAACAGCATTAAAATCAGCTTTAGGTCCTATGGCTTTACTAGGAATGGTTGTTAGTTTATTTAATAAATTTAAAAAGAACGCTGAAGAAGCTGCTGAAGCTATTAAAGTAGTAGATCAAAACACTAAAGATTTAGGTAGAAGTTTAGGTGTTTCTGATGCTGTTGCTAGTAAAGTTGCAGCAAGTGCTCGTAGTATTGGTTCAGCTATGGGTATTACCACTACTATGGCTACTCAATCAGCTAATTCAATATACTCAGCTTTAGATGGTGCTGAACAAGTAAGTCAAAAAACATTAAGCACATTTATGAAATTAAATGTGTTTGCTGGGATGTCTGCTGAAAGTTTAGCAGGTATGTATCGATTTGCCAAATTAACTGGTGAATCTGCAGCTGATGTAGCTGAAAGTATAGCTACAACTGCTCGCGAATCCATTAGAAGCATGAAGGTTAATGTTAGTATGAAACAAGTAATGGATGGTGTTGCTAAAACATCTAACATTATTAAACTTAGTTTTAAAGGCTCAGCTGAAGAATTAACTAAAGCATTTGTATCGTCTAAAAAATTAGGTTTAGAGCTTCAAAAAGTAGATGATATAGCAGGTAGTTTATTAAACTTTGAAGATTCAATTGCAGCTGAAATGGAAGCTGAGCTTTTAACTGGTAAACAACTTAATTTAGAAAAAGCTAGAGAAGCAGCTTTGATGAATGATCAAACTGCTTTAATGGAAGAGATATCTAAACAAGGTATTGATCAATTATTTTTAAATGCTAAAACTCGTATTGAACAAGAAGCTATAGCCAAAACATTAGGTATGTCTCGTGAAAGTATGGCTGATATGCTATCAGATGCTAAAGCAAACGAAGCAACAAATACTGAATTAGTAGATACCCAAGCCCAAAGTTTAGCAGCTATGCAAAGTATGGCTTCAGTAGCCGAAAGATTAGCAGCATTAGAAGAAGCTAAAGCTTTATCAGCGGCTGAATCTGGTGTAGCAATGACTAAGTTACAAGAAGCTATGCTAAAACTTGAAACAGCAGCTCGTCCAATATTAGAGGCTATTTTCTTACCTTTATTAGGTGTGTTTACATCTATTATAAATAAAGTTACTGATTTTATAAACCTAATTAAATCTGGAAACGGTGAGTTTGGTACATTAGAAAAAATAATAGCCTCTATAGCTATTGGGATTGGTACTTTTTACACAACTTTAAAAGGAATAAAACTAGTTCAAGCAGGTTTAAACAAAGCTACTTTAATTTATCAAGGTATAAGAACATTTATTGATAATTTAAATAAAAAAGAAGAAACCTCATTAATTAGAAGAATAGCATTAGGATTAAGAGAAGCAGCAGCTCAAGCTTTAAAAGCAGTAGCTCAAGTAACTGGTATGTCCGCTACAACTTTAGGTATTGCTGCAGGTATAGCCTTAGCCGCAGGTGCTGCTGCTTATGCTTTCTTCAATTCTAAAGAATCTGAAATTAAACAAGCAGGTGATCTATACTCAGGAGCTCAAGGTGGGAGTGGATACGGTAAACGTTTATTAGTAGCTCCAGAAGGTACATTTGCTTTAAATAATAACGATACTGTTATAGCTGGAACTAGTTTATTTAAAGGAGACGATGTTGTAAGCTCTCCAGCTGGTTCTGTTAGTATGGGGGGTGGAAGTGCTAGATTAGAAATGTTAGTTGAAAAACTTATAACTACTGTAAAAAGAGGAGGCACAGTAGTACTCGATGGAAAAAAAGTAGGAGAAGCATTAGTTGTAAATTCTTATAGAATGCAATAATTTTAATATTTATAATAAACCTTAAATTAAAAAACAATGGGACTATTAAATAAACTTAACCAAACCGGAACTCCTTTATCATATCCTGGAGTAACTCCTGGTGTTGCTGCTAACGTAGGAGCCACAAAACAGTCTAGATTACATGCTTTCGGAACCACTCCTGGATATTCTTTAAATGGTAGCTATACCTCTGCAGTAACTACAGCTTATACATCCTATAATGATGGTTACAATAATGCCTTACCACAACCTTCTCAGTTAGATAAAAACGGAACTATTCCAGCTAACCAAAAGTATTTAAACAACTTACCAAAGTAATAGATGCCTTTAGTAGACTTAAAGACTAACCTCAAGTCCTTAAGATTCGGGAATGATAGACCTTTTGGGGGTAGTAGTAAACAACCTTACATACAAACCCCAATCCCAGAAAACCCTGATCAAGTAGGAAACCCTCAAGGTATTGATTACTTATTGAGGAATGGTAGTCTTTATGTTCAAACTGCTGATACAGATACTAGTCGTATTTTAAAACTTTTAACAGATACTGATAGTCAAATAGGTGAAAATTGGCGTAGTAAACAAAAACAACTTTCACTTCAATCAACTTGGCGTTTCCCATTAAGTACCCCAGTATCACAAATATATAACCAGCAACAAACCACAGACCAAGTTGCATTAAAAGCAGGTCAATTTGGTATTAATGGCCCTTGGTTTCATATTTACAAACAAGGTGGTTTGTCCCTACCATCTTTAGGATATTTAAATCCTACTAATTACGGAAATGCCTATAAATTAGCTGATCAAGCTGGAGTTAATAGATTAACTAATTTATATAGAACTAAAATATCAACTTCTCAAAATTTAATAGGACAAGCTGCTCAAGTAGCTAATAGCATCCTATTAGGTGTTACCCCTGATATCGCCCCTGGTTCAGATTTATTCCTACAAACTTATTATGGGGGTACTGACACTTATGGTGGTCAAGTATCAGTAATTCCTCGTACTACATTTTCAACTAATAAATTAAGAAGTTTTGATGGTTCTTTATTTAATAATAATCAAAACATTATTACATTTGACCAAAATTTCTTAGGTAATTTAACTATTGGTAGTACAAGTACTGGTGTAACTCAAGGTGCTAATTTATTTTTACCTTCGTTGCTTAAACCAGAAACATTTATTTATGGAGCTAATCCTGTAGCAACCTATACAGACTTTAGAAAAACATTAAAAGATGCTCCAGCTGGTATTGGAGCCGTAGTTCCTAAAGATAAAAAAGATAAATTAGCAGCTACTAATTACAGAGTATTTAACAGAGAAAAAACATTTGCTACTGGTAATCCTGGTTTAAAAGGACTTAACAGAAGTAATCCATATGGGCCTGTTACTTTTGATGGTAGCCCAACTCCTGTAACTTTAGATAATTTAAGTCTTAAACAACTTTATACTAGTACTAATGTTAATGAAAATGCTGAACAAGCCGATTTAATCAAATTTACAATTTCAGTAGTTGATAATGATACACCTTCTCAACGCACTTGGATTCATTTTAGGGCATTTATTAATTCATTTGGTGACGCTTTTTCAGCAGGTTGGAATAGTTACAAATATGTAGGTAGAGCTGATAGTTTTTATAAATATAATTCTTTTGATAGGAACCTTAAATTATCATTTACCGTAGCTGTTCAATCCAGACAAGAACAATTCCCACTTTATCAAAAACTTAATTATCTTGCTTCATTAACTGCTCCCGATTATAGCGAAAATGGGTTTATGAGGGGTAATTTAATATATTTAACTGTAGGTGATTGGTTAGTAGATGTTCCTGGGGTATTAAAAGGAATTAATTTAAATATTCCTGATAATTCACCTTGGGAAATAGCTAGAGACTCAGCAGGAGGTATACAAAAAGATATAGCTCAATTACCTTTTGTAGTTGAGGTTAGTGGATTTGATTTTTCTCCAATACACAATTTTGTCCCCCAGAAAAATTCTCCATTTATTGGGGCTGCTGTGTCATCATCTGTACAAAATTATTTTTCAGCCCCATCTCAATTATTAGAAGCTTCATTACAAGCAAATGAAGATACAACTTCAAGAGTCGATTTTCTATGAACCGTTATCAAGATATAACAGTATTAAGAACTGATACAGGTAAACCTTACTACAAAACTACCTTGTATCCTCAAATACCTTTATCGGTAAATGATGTTTATATTATAACAGGTGATGGTGATCGTTTTGATATTTTAGCTCAACAATATTATGGTGATCCTACCTTATACTGGATTATTTCAATTGCTAATGTTGAACTTAAGCAAAATTCAATATTTATCCCAGTTGGCACTCAAATTAGGATCCCAGCAAATGTTTCCGCAATATTAGCAGAATACAATACTTTAAACAGTTTTTAAGTTATGGGTAATATAGTTGGTTTAAATATGGATCAATGGGCAGTTGAACAGATCCGTTTAAGACAAATACTTTTAGGAACTAAGCGAACCCCCCAAGGCGATTCAGCTAGTGTTTTAGTTTGGATGAATAATAGTACTTCTTGGATTAGAGCTTGTTCGCCCATTTCAATTTCAACTGAAAAAAGTAAAAAATTAACAGGTGAAGAATTTAGATATGCTGGTAGAGAATTAGCTAAAAATTTTGTTCTATTTAATGGTACTGTAGGATTAGAAGGTACCCCTGATACAGAATTTACCCCAATACAAAAAGCAGGTGTTACTAATAATCTTTCAGTTATTAATAATTTTGCTTATGGATTCGGAGGAATAGATCAAGGTATAGTACCCATGCCTGGTATTAATAGTTTAAAAATAACTACATATAACAGAGGTTCTTTAAGAAAGGCTGAATTAAAAATTAAAGCTTTTAATAAAAAACAATTTGATATTATAGATTCTCTTTATATGAGGCCTGGTTTTACTATTCTTTTAGAATGGGGTCATACTTTATATTTTAAAGGTACTGTAGAAAGACCACAATACACCAAAGCTGATTTTAATACTAAACCTTTTAAAAGTTTTTTTGCAGCCTTAGGCACAAACCAAGATCAAATTTTAAATGATATTAGAGAAGAAAGGGGTACTACCAATGGTAATTACGATGGATTTTACGGTAAAGTAACTAATTTTAGTTGGACCTACAATACAGATGGTACTTATGATATTACTATAAGTGCTATATCAATTGGTGATGTTATTGAATCTTTAAATATAAATCGTGTTGAACTTAGTTCAGTAAAACCTGCAAAAGATCCTGTAGTTAAATCTTCTACTAATAATATTTCCACAACCCCTACTAATCCCGGTTCAGTACCCCAAAACCAAGCAGGTCAATACCCTATTATATTAAAAACTAAAAATGGTACTCCTGTTTATTTTTCTTCAATAAATAGAGATGTTTCTGGGTATATAGAATTTTATACCCAACTTTCAAAAGTAGATGAAAATACAGCTCGCCAGGCCGCAACAACCCACAACACAAACAACAATTTAAATGGTGGGGTACCCCGCACATTAAGAGAACCAACAATAACTACTCCTTCTGAAGAACCCATTGTAGGAGATTTAATAGCAGATAAAAACAGATCAGATTTTAATAAATTTATTTACAACATTTATAATACTTTACAAGCTAATCTTAAAAAAAGTGCTAAAAAAGTAAAATCTTCTACTAATTCTAAAAATACAATTAGTACTTTTGCTTCACTCCAACCAGAAAATAACTGGTATTATGGTGGAGAAAATCAAATTTTAGGTATTCAAACTAATGTTCAATTACAACAAACAAATGAGTTTGGAGAAAATGCTGGTGCTGTAACTAGATTAAGTAAAAACTATCCTTATTTATATATTAAGTTAGGTACTTTACTTCAATATGTTCAAAATAATTTATTATTATATAATACTAAAGATGAAACTGATAAAGGTGTTCCATACATTAACTTTGAGTTAGACGCTGATAATTACTGTTTTACATTCCCATTTCAATTTTCTTCTAACCCAGGAATATGTGTTATTCCTTTTAATACTGCTAAAACCAATTTTAAGGTAAAAAATTTATCGGGTACTACTATAACTAATGAAATTGAAGATACTTATTGGAGTGAAATATTAGGTAACAGTTTTAAAACTGATAGCCCTTATGTAGGAAATCTTTACCAAATTCACGTAAATATTAACCATATAGCAAGTTTATTAAAATCCTGCTCGGTAAATAATTCATTACCTTTACTTAAGTTTTTAGAAACTTTAATGGGTGATATTCAAGTAGCTTTAGGTAGTATTAATAATTTTACAGTATCTTATGATCACGATACTAATAGAATTAAAATATATGATGATGTTCCTTTAAATGAAGAATTTATAAAATCTAAAAATTTTAATAATGGAAAAAGTGAAACTGCTAATTTTAATATAGTAAGTTCTAAAAACTTAGGAAATGGGTTATTTGAAGGTTCATTTATTAGAAATGTTAATTTAACAACTACTATTAGTAACAACTTAGCCACCATGATTTCCGTAGGAGCCCAAGCTAGAACTAAATCAGACGTAACTAATGCTACTGGTTTTATGAATTTTAATAATGGTTTAGAAGATTCTATTATTCCTAATAAAATTAGTGCCATTAGTAATGAAGCTAACAAAGATAATTTAAATAAAGTAGCTAAAGATATTGTTAATGGGTATATAAGTTTAAAAAAACCTGGGGGTATAATTCAAGCTTTTTATAGTCAAGCTAAAACTATCTCAAGTGAGATGACCAATTCCCAACAGACTATAGCTAGTTCGGTTTTTAGATATTATATTAGTGAATATTCATTAACAGAAAAAACCCCAACTCAACCTTTTATACCATTTGATTTAGGTTTAGAAATGGATGGTTTTTCAGGCCCTAAAATTTATGAAAAATTTACTATAACTACAGAAATACTTCCTCCTGGATATCCTGAAACCTTAAATTTTGTTATTAAAGGGTTAAATCATAATATTGATGACAAAGGATGGACTACAAGTATTGAAAGTTTAACTTTGGCTAAGTAATGTATTACCCTAAATCTCAAATAAAAACTAATTTAATTACCAACGGTAAGGAATTTGTTTATCTTTCAGATAATAAGCCATATTCAGGCTCGTATTGGAAAACTTCCGATGGGAAATATTACACAGGCAAAAACCCAAACGATATTCCTGTATTTGAACTTATTTTAGCCCCACTACCTATTCCAGATGTAACTTCTCCTTTACAACCTACAGTTAGAATAGTACCCCAAGAAGGAGTAGTAAATAGCTATTTAAATTTAAAGGGAATCAATATAAATAACCCTCCAGTATTACTAGCCCCAGTTTATTCTTTAACGATTCCAACTCAAGCAGACTATACAAACGGGGCGTTTACAAGATATTTTTGTAAACAAAATACTCAAAACATTTATTTGGAGATAAATCAAGACACTTTTAGAAAATTATCTGATTCTGATACTCAAATAGACTTTAAAAACTATACCCCATTTATTATAACTTGGACTTTAACAGGCCCAAGTAAAGAAGAAGTAGCAGATATAAATTTAAGGGTAACATCTACAACTGAAAGGCAATTGGGTCTAAGAGGATTAATCCAATACTTTAAAGACTATTCTCAATATTATAAATTCCCTAATATATCTAATCTATATACTTCAGGTGGTGAATTTAAAACAAAAGATGGTCAAAATTATATAGGATTTTATCATATACACGATAATACTGGTCCTATGGTTGGTGCTACTCACACTAGGGAACCTCACGGGTTATTATTTCCAATTAACGAGGCTATTATTTCTCAAGTAACAACTCAATCTACAACTCAAATAACAACCCAAACTACAAGCAGCTATACTCAGGCACCAATTAATACAGGCGGAGGGGGTTTTAGTGGTAGGGGCGGAGGAGGAGGCTATTAAATTTGGTTTTATAATCTTTATCTCATATATTAACCCCAAATGTTTTGGTTAATAGAAAATAAGAGTCAATTAGACGAGTTTTGTTACAAGGGTTTTAAAGAAGCGTTTGTGGAGATAATCCCGTACTCTCCCTTCATACATCCCTCCCAAAACTCAATCTGTGCCATTTACGTTCGTCCTGTACGAGATGTAAAAGGATACATTTTACCTATTTTCCATACCGAGGTAGAAGAAAATCTATTTGAAGATCAAGTTTACCGCTTACTTAAGGGATTAGATAAGATTTACTGTCGAGATAAAAAGGAGTTTTTACATTATTTTCCTTTTAAGCAGCTTATTGACATCACCCTCACCTCCCCTACGTATATACAACATACTTCCGCACACGAATTTATCTACAAGACATACAAGAGTAGAAAAGACGTAAACATACTTGTTCCTATTGTTAAACACTATGAGTATTGCGAGTCCATCTTTGAGGAGCTAGAACATTTGATTGGACTGCCTATTAACGAGTTTTATAATCACAAAGCGAGTTGGATGTTTTATGCGATTGAGCAAGCGGGATTAACCGTTGATATACCGTTGTATGAGCAATACTTTGAGCAAGACACGGAGGGCGTGGTTTATACTCAATACAATTTTAAAACGCTTACAACACGCCCATCAAACACATTTAATGGAATAAATTATGCAGCACTTAATAAAGAAAATGGGTGTAGGAAAGCTTTTATCGCGCGTAATACTTCGCTTGTTGAGTTCGACATTACAGCTTACCATCCTACTTTGTTGGCTAAGTTGGTTAACTATGATTTTGGTGATGAGGATATTTATAGTCACTTTGCAAACGTTTATGGATTGGATCGTAAAGATGCAAAAATCTTAACTCTACAACAGCTATACGGAGGTATTTTACCGCAATACGAGAATCTTGAATTCTTTAAAAAGGTTAAAGTATATGTAGAGGAATTATGGGATACTTTCCAACACGATGGTTCTATTGAATGTCCTATTTCAGGGCACAAGTACTTTCGAGATAAGCTGGAAAACATGAACCCACAAAAACTTTTGAATTATTTGATTCAAAACTTGGAAACATCATATAATATTAATATATTGTGGGGTGTATTTAAGATATTAAAAAATAAAAAAACTAAACTTGTACTATATACTTATGATTCGTTTTTGTTGGATTGGAGCAACGATGAGCGCGAAATTTTAACAGACATTCAAAATATATTCAAGAAACATAAACTAAATATAAAAGTTGCGCATGGAATCAGTTATGACTTTAGACCTACCGTATGATATTTATGGGGTAGACAATCCCATAAACTTCACCGATTTGAATAATAAGTTATTTTGTACATTTACTACATTGGATGGTGTAGGGGAACTAGTACACTCGCTACAAAGAAGGTACACTATCATGTACAATAAAATATTTGTACTAGAGGTTAAAGACAATAACGAGTTTGTTTTGACGTACAATATTGAGATGTCAAATATAGCAAACATCCCAGAAAACACGATTTTGGTTCATCGTAAAAAAGAATCAAACACTCTCTATACAATCAATGCTCTAAACGAGCTGATTAAGAAACTGAATGGCGGTGTTGTAGATACACGTTACCAGATTGACTGGCAACACTACCGCAACACTATTTTGCTAACTCAACAAAACGAGCTAAAGCAATTGAAAACCAAGATTCACGAAATCATTGAACTTTAAAAAAATATAATATTTATAACAAATAAAATAAAATGAGCAACTTTGATTTAAAAAAATTTTTAGTAGAGAACAAACTTACTTCTAATTCTAAGATGCTAAGCAAAACCAAATCTGAAGCGGTTGACAACACACCGATAATGATCGATGGTAAAGAAGTCGACGAGGACTCAGTAGAGTTAGATTACGACGATTTTGGCGCGGATAGCGAAGAGTATTTCGTTGACAAAGCTAACTTTGTAGACGGTACTAAACTAACCCCAGACCAAATGCAGGAACTGACTGACAACTATATTGAAAGATTTGCTCCCGACGGTAACAAGTACGTCGGCCCAAGCAGATAAAGTAAACTAAACCCTAATTTTAATTTTATTAGTTATAGCAGGTAAACCTATTTATGGTATTTTATATAATATGTAAAAAATATCCCTAACATATAAAGTAAAAAAGCCCTATAAAAAGGGCTTACTTTAACTTGGCTACCCCAAATTAGTTTCATACATTTAGTTACAAACAAAAATAAGTTATAAAAATGGATTTAGAAGCAATCAAGTCGCGTTTAAACGCAATGCAAAAAACCACAAATGGTAAAGGTGGAGGTGAACGTGCCTCTATGTTCTGGAAGCCTACCGTAGGCAAACAGACAGTACGTGTTGTACCCTCAAAGTACAACCCAACAATGCCCTTTAGCGAGATTTTCTTCCACTACGGAATCGATAAGCCCGTAATGGTATCTCCTATCAACTGGGGCGACAAAGACCCAATCGTTGAGTTTGCCGCTCAATTGAAAAAAACCAACGACAAGGAAAACTGGAAGTTGGCTAAAAAAATCGAACCAAAAGCTCGTTACTTTGCCCCAGTAATCGTACGCGGTGAAGAAGACAAAGGTGTTCGTTTGTGGCAGTTCGGTAAAGAAATTTACGAGGCGTTCCTGCAAATGG